>Ga0207868_1001536_pt1 | contig 16057 bp, 13 predicted proteins | sample Passage237B_FD_187370 | JGI IMG/M metagenome (GOLD analysis project Ga0207868, IMG submission 187370) | Cellulose adapted compost microbial communities from Newby Island Compost Facility, Milpitas, CA, USA - Passage2 37B (SPAdes) (version 3) ... | reverse complement strand
ACCGCCGGCGCAGGCCACGCAGCCGCAGCCGGGCTCGATCGGATCCAGGTCCTTTTCGTACTTGGCGTTGCGGATCCGCACCGTGCCGAAAGAAGTGAAGTAGTGGCCGTTGCGGGCGTTGCGGGTGGGCATGACGCAGTCGAACATGTCCACGCCGCGGGCCACGCCCTCGACCAGGTCCTCCGGGCGGCCCACGCCCATCAGGTAGCGCGGGCGGTCGGCCGGCAGGCGCGGATGCAGGTGCTCGAGCATGGCGTTGCGCTCGGCCTCCGGCTCGCCCACGGCCAGGCCGCCGATGGCGTAGCCGTCGAAACCGATGGCCTGCAACCCATCCAGCGAGCGGCTGCGCAGGTCGTGGTAGACGCTGCCCTGGACGATGCCGAACAGGGCGGCGTCGTTACCCAGCCCGTCATGGGCATCGCGCGAGCGCCGCGCCCAGCGCAGGCTCAGCTCCATCGAGCGCCGGGCCACGTCCTCGCTGGCCGGGTACGGGGTGCACTCGTCGAAGATCATGACGATGTCCGAGTCCAGCACCTTCTGGATCTGCATGCTCTCCTCCGGCCCCAGGAATACCCGGGCGCCATCGGTGGGCGAGGCGAAGGTCACGCCCTGCTCGGTGATCTTGCGGCGATGGGCCAGGGAGAACACCTGGAAGCCGCCGGAGTCGGTCAGGATCGGGCCGTCCCAGCGGGCGAAGCCGTGCAGGCCGCCGTGGGCGCCGATCACCTCCAGCCCCGGGCGCAGGTACAGGTGGAAGGTGTTGCCCAGGATGATCTGCGCGCCCAGGTCGCGGATCTGCCCCGGCAATACGCCCTTGACCGAGCCATAGGTGCCCACCGGCATGAAGGCCGGGGTCTCCACCGTGCCGCGCGGGAAGGCCAGGCGGCCGCGGCGGGCGGCACCATCGGTGGTCTGGAGCTGGAACTGCAGTCGGGACATGGAACGGGGGCGCGGGGACAGGGCCGGCTATTGTCGCCGATCGGGGCCGGCGCGGCTCAGGCCCCGGCGCCTTCCTGGTCCTGGCCCCACAGCAGCATGGCGTCACCGTAGGAGAAGAAGCGGTAGCGCTGCTCCACCGCGTGGCGGTAGGCGGCAAAGATCCGCTCCTTGCCGGCGAAGGCCGAGACCAGCATCAGCAGGGTGCTCTCGGGCAGGTGGAAGTTGGTCACCAGCGCGTCCACGCTGCGCACCTTGTAGCCGGGGAAGATGAAGATCCGGGTCTCGCCGGCGAAAGGCTGCAGCTGCCCATCGCGCATGGCGCTTTCCAGCGCGCGCACCACGGTGGTGCCCACCGCGACCACCCGGCCACCGGCGGCGCGGGTGCGGCGCACCTGGGCGACCAGCTCGGCGCCGACGTTGAGCCACTCGCTGTGCATGGTGTGCTCGCGCACGTCCTCCACCCGCACCGGCTGGAAGGTGCCCGCGCCCACGTGCAGGGTGACGTGGCCGAACTCGACCCCGCGCTCGCGCAGGCGCTGCAGCAGGGGCTGGTCGAAATGCAGGCCGGCGGTGGGCGCGGCCACCGCGCCGACCTCGCGCGCGAACACGGTCTGGTAGCGCTCGGCATCGGCCGCGTCCGGCTCGCGCTGGATGTACGGGGGCAGCGGCAGGCGCCCGACCCGGGCCAGCCACTGCTCCAGCGGCCCCTCGACCTCGAAGCGCACGAGGAAGAACGCGTCCTCGCGCCCCAGCACCTCGGCCTGGCCTCCGCCGTCCAGCACGATCCGCGAACCCGGCCTGGGCGACTTGCTGGCGCGCATCTGCACCCGCGCCTGCGCGTCCGGCAGCAGGCGCTCGATCAGGATCTCGACCCGGCCGCCGCTTTCCTTCTGCCCGAACAGGCGCGCCGGGATCACCCGGGTGTCGTTGAACACCAGCAGGTCGCCGGGCTGCAGCAGGTCCGGCAGGTCGCGCACGTGCAGGTCGGAGAAGGCCCCCTCCCCCGGCGGCACCAGCAGCAGGCGGCTGGCCGAGCGCTCCGGCAGCGGCGCCTGGGCGATCAGTTCCTCGGGCAGGTCGTAATGGAAATCGGACTTCTTCAAGACGGCGGTCCAGTGCGCGGCGGCACGCGGTAAGCCGGCCATTGTACCGGCCCCGGCGCAACCGCCCCTGTCCGCTCAGCGCTCGAACTTGGTGGACAGGACGATGGCGGTTGAGGTGCGTTCCACCCCGTCCAGGGCGCCGATGCGGTCGGTCAGCACGTCCATCTGGCCGACGTCGGCGACCACGCCCAGGGCGATGAGGTCAAAGCCGCCGCTGACCGACTGCAGAGTGCGCAGCTCGGGCATGGCCTGCAGCTCGCGCACCACCGCGGCCATCTTCTTGGGCGAGACTGTAATCATGATGTGGGCGCGGATCCGTGCACGCTCCACTGCCTCGTCCAGGCGTACGGTGTAGCCGCGGATCACCCCGGCACGCTCCAGCCGCTCGATCCGGCTCTGCACCGTGGTCCGTGACACGCCCAGGCGCCGGGCAATCTGCGCCGTGGTCGAGCGGGCGTCCTCGCGGAGCAGGGCCAGCAGGGCCTCGTCAGCTTCGGTGATCGTCATTTTGTCCAGAATCCCCTTGCGTTTCGACGGATCATGCCAGCGATGTGCGCGAAATGCAGCTGCCATTCGACGAGGTGCTGGCGATAGAGTTGGTTTCAACCGCCACCAATGCCTCGCCCAGGGAGACCCGAATGACTGTTCTCGCCCCCCTCGCCCCGCTGCGCGCCCACCCCGGCCGCCGCCTGACCCAGGGCCTGGACGACGCCGTGATCGAACGCCTGGCCCCCTCCCACCCGGAGCTGGGCGCCGCGATCAATGCCGCCGCCGCCGAGTACGCGCGCCAGGCCGCCGACCTGGGCCGGCTGCTGGACCTGGACGAGGCCGAGCAGATCCGCCAGCTGCAGGAAGGCCTGGTCAACTTCTACGCCGACGACTCGGTCACCCCCTATGTCGCCCTGGCCGCGCGCGGCCCCTGGGTGGTCACCCTCAAGGGCGCGGTCCTGTACGACGCCGGCGGCTACGGCATGCTCGGCTTCGGCCACACCCCGGCCGCGGTGCTCGAAGCCATGGCCCGGCCGCAGGTGATGGCCAACGTGATGACGCCCAGCCTGGCCCAGGGCCGCTTCACCCGCGCCCTGCGCGCCGAGATCGGCCACAGCCGCGGCAGCTGCCCGTTTGCCGCCTTCATGTGCCTCAACTCCGGCTCCGAGGCCGTGGGCCTGGCCGCGCGCATCGTGGACATCAACGCCAAGAACCAGACCGACCCGGGCGCCCGCCACGCCGGAGCCACGATCAAGCGCCTGGTGGTCAAGGGCAGCTTCCACGGCCGCACCGACCGCCCGGCCCTGTATTCGGACTCCAGCCGCTCCACCTACCTGCGCTACCTGGCCAGTTACCGCGGCGAGGACTCGGTGCTGACCGTGCCGCCCTACGATATCGCCGCCCTGCGCCAGGCCTTCGCCGAGGCCCAGGCCCGCGGCTGGTTCATCGAGGCGGTGTTCCTGGAGCCGGTGATGGGCGAAGGCGACCCCGGCCGCACCGTGCCGCGCGCCTTCTACGACGCGGTGCGCGAACTGAGCCGCGAGCACGGCAGCCTGCTGCTGGTGGACTCGATCCAGGCCGGCCTGCGCGCCCACGGCGTGCTGTCCATCGTCGACTACCCCGGCTTCGAGGGCATCGACCCGCCGGACATGGAGACCTATTCCAAGGCGCTCAACGCGGCCCAGTTCCCGCTGTCGGTGCTGGCCGTCACCGAAGCCACCGCCGCACTCTACCGCAAGGGCGTGTACGGCAACACCATGACCACCAATCCGCGGGCGCTGGACGTGGCCTGCGCCACCCTGGGCCTGCTCACCCCGCAGGTGCGGCAGAACATCCGCCAGCGCGGCGCCCAGGCGGTGCAGAAGCTGGAGGCGCTCAAGGCCGAGCTGGGCGGGCTGATCACCAAGGTCCAGGGCACCGGGCTGCTGTTCTCCTGCGAGCTGGCCCCGCAATTCAAGTGTTACGGCGCCGGCTCCACCGAGGAGTGGCTGCGCATGCACGGGGTCAACGTGATCCACGGCGGCGAGAACTCGCTGCGCTTCACTCCGCACTTCGCCATGGACGAGGAAGAGCTGGACCTGCTGGTCTCGCTGGTCGGCCGCGCCCTGCGCGAAGGGCCGCGTCGGGAGCAGGTGGCGGCCGCCTGAGGGCGCGAGTCGCTTAAAGGGCTAAAACGAGGCTCAAGCGCTGACTTCGGGCAGGGGCCGCCGTGCCTTGGGCATGCGGCGCGCCCCTCGGGACGGCGGACTCCCTCCGAAGTCATGCAACCGGAAGCCCTGCCGTTGCCGCCTCACTCCCCTCGGTACCGCTCCAGCGCCCGGCCGATCAGCGCCCTGGCCTCGGCCGCATCGCCCCAGCCCGACAGCTGCACCGGGTTGCTGCCTTCCGGCAGGTCTTTGTAGATCCGGAAGAACGCCTCGATCCTTTGCCGCTCGATCTCCGGCAGGTCGGCCAGGTCGCGGATCCGCGCATAGGTCGGATCCACCTTGTCGACCGGCACGCCGACGATCTTCTCGTCGTGCTCGCCCTTGTCGAGCATGCGCAGCACTCCGATCGGGCGGAAGCGGAGCAGCACGCCCGGATGCAGGGGCTCGCGGGTCAGCACCAGCGCGTCCAGCGGATCGCCGTCGCCGGCCAGGGTCCGCGGCATGGAGCCGTAGTTGGCCGGGTAGACCACCGGCATCGACTGGAAACGGTCGACGAACAGCAGGCCCTCCTGATTGATCTCGTACTTGGTGAAGCTCCCGGCCGGGATCTCCACCGCCAGCAACACCTCCTCCGGTGCCTGCCTGGGCTGGGACGCCTGCAACGGATGACGGACGGGCGCCTGCTCCTGCCCGGCGAGAGCCGGCCAGGACAGGCAGGAAAGCAGCGCCACCGCGGCGACGCGACGGATCAGCACGTGCATGGGTTCGGCTCCTGGGGAAACGTGTGGATTCGACCGGCGGCGAAGCGGCGGCGCATCACTCCCAGCACCGGTCGGCACGCCCCTTGAGGGTCCGCGCGCGGCCGCAGGCGCGCTCCCCTATGCGGCCGTCGGCCTGCTCGACCAGCCGGGTCGCCCGGCCCTCGCGCACCAGTTCGAAGGCGTCGTACAGGCGACCGGTCGCGGTGCGCGACTCGTAGCGCAGGCGTGCGCCGTCGATCCGGATCACCTGGAACAGCTGGGTGTCCTCGGCCACCGGCGCCATCGTCGCGCGCGCCTCGGGCGAGAGCCGGTACTGCTTGGCGCCGGCCACCGAAACCAGGTACTGCGGCGTCGCCTGGCCGGCCCGCAGCCCGCCGCGACGGCCGTAGACGTGGTCGTGGCCCTGCAGCACCAGGTCGACCCGGCGCCGCTCCAGCACCGGCAGCACGTGTTCGCGCAGCAAGGCGTTGTCGCGGTCCTGGCGCGGCGAGAACATCGGCTGATGGACCATGACGATGCTCCAGCGTCGCGGGCTGTCGGCCAGCACCGCGTCCAGCCAGCGCGCCTGGTCCCGGGCCGTGCCCAGGTCGAGGGCGGAGGTGCCGTCGAGCACCGCCACCCGCACGTCCTGGTAGTCGAACCAGTAGCTGGTGCCGCGCGCACCCGGCGCGCCGTTGCCGGGCAGGGCGAACACGACCGGCCAGTGCGCGCCGAGCACGCGACGTTCCTGCGGCGTGTCCTCGAACTCCTCGAAGTACTCGTGGTTGCCCGGCGCCGGAGCGACCACCATCGAAGTCGGCAGCGCGCCGAGGGAGGCGAACCATTCGCCCCATTCGTTGTCGTCCTCGCCGTCGCCGCCGCTGACCAGGTCGCCGGCGAACAGCGCCAGGCGCGCGTCGGGGGCGTGGCGCATGGCCTCGCGCAGCACCCGCGTGCCCAGGCTCAGGTTCTTGTTCTGGGTGTCGCCGAAGTACAACAGGGTCAGCGGCGCATCCGCGGCCGCGGCGGTGCGGGTGTGGAACCAGGCGCTCCAGCTGCGGTCGCCCTGCACCCGCCAGGCATACAGGGTGTCGGGCTGCAGCCCGCCAACCTCGACCCGGTGCTGGTGCGCAAGCCCGTTCTCGGTCCGCAAGGGGGTGCTGCTCGCCAGCAGCCGGCGCGGGCTGCCCATGTCGGGCGAATCGCCGGCGACCACGATCTCCAGCGCGGGCGAGCGTACCGAGGCGTCGGTGCGCCAGGCCACCGCGAAGCCGGTAGCCGCCTGCTGCAGGGGCGAGGCGACGATCCGGTCCGGCGCGCCGGTCGGTGCGTGCCAGGCGGCGCCTTTCGGGACCTGGGTGTTCGGCTCGGGCGCGGCGTCGCGGGCCTGCAGCGATGCGCAGGCGGCGGCCAGCAGCAGCCCGGCGGCAATGCAGCGGATCAGCGGGCGCATGCCGGCAGCTTCAGCGCGGCGGCGATGTCGCGCCAGTCGAACGCGGCCACCCCCAGGTCCAGGTGCGAGGCGTACAGCACGCCCTGCGGGAAGCGCGCATCGCCGCGCTCGTCCAGCCAGATGCCATCGGTCAGGCCGGTGACCTCGCCCGCGAATGAGCCCGCGTGCGCCAGGCTGCGGCGGTCGAACAGGTGGAACACGGTGCGGTCGGCGAACTGGTCGCTGCCCACCCACCAGCCGCTGCCATCCGCACAGCGCAGCAGGGCGATACCCTCGGCCTGGGCCCGGTACTGGCTGGCGCCCACGTCGCGGCCGCGGTAGCGGCCCTGCAGGTCGTACTCGCGCAGGCGGGTGCCGGTGGGCACGTCCTCCTCGGCCACCAGCAGGCGGTCGTGGGCTTCGTCGCCGAACAGCGACTCCGGCACCCGGATCGCGCCGGCGGCGCTGGTGTCGCCGAAGGTCCCGGCGGCGCGCGCGCTCCAGCCGTCCGCGGCCTGGACCACCTCGTAGCGGCGGAAGCGCCGGTCCAGCTGGTCCAGCGGCGGCACGATGTCGTCGCCCTGCGCGTCCTCGCCGGCCATGTAGGCGTCGCTGACCAGTACCTCGTAGCCCTGGCCGCGGTGGCGCACCCATAGGCCGTAGGGCTGCTGCAGCCCGTCCTGGCCGAAGCTCAGCAGGGGAACGAAGTCCGGCAGGGAGAACATCTGCACCCGGCGGTTGTCGCGCTCGACCACGAACAGGTAGCGGTCGTCGATCGTGGCCACGCCGTTGGGCCTGCGCAGCTGGCCCGGGCCCGTGCCCGGACCACCGACGGTACGCAGGCGCCGGCCGTTGTCGCCGTCGTAGACCACCAGCCGGTCGGTGGCCTTGGCGCTGGCGACCAGCATCCGCTTGCCGTCCTGGATCCAGCTGGCCGGCGAATCGATGTTGTCCTCCGGCGTGGGCGGGGTCAGGAAGGCTTCCTTCACCACCACATGCGGTACCTGGTGGTCGCGCAGCAGGACGTCGTCGGCATCGTACTGGTCGGGTTCGCGGTCCGGCACGGCGGCGGTCGGCGTAGTCGAGCAGGCGGCCAGCGGCAGCATGGCAGCCAGCCAAAGGCAGGAAGACAGGCGCAACTTCATGGTTTCCCCAGCATGGTTCCAAGGCAGGTGCCGCATCGTATGAAACGATTGTGACAATCCTGAGAACCGACACGCCGCTGTCATCGCCCGCCCACGTGTCACACCGGTGCCATATCCGGCGGTGAAAGTTCCGTTCATTTACCACCCCACGGAACTTCCTTTCGATGAAACGCAACACGCTCGCCATCTGCCTTTCGCGCGCCCTCGCCTGCGCGGTCCTGCTGCCCCCATGCGCCGCGCTCGCCGCCCCGGCCCCGGCACCGGCACCGGGGCCGGCCGCCGCCGCCGCGGGCGAGCCCAAGCAGTTGGACGCGGTCGTGGTCCAGGGCGAGATCGCCTACCGCAACCGCGCCCCCGACATCGAACCGACCCTGGTCTACGACCTGGAATACTTCCAGCGCTTCGAGCCCAACACCGTCGGCGACATGCTCAAGCGGGTGCCCGGCGTGGGCTTCGTCGGCAGCGACATCATGGAGTACGACGGCGCCCAGCTGCGCGGCCTGGGCGGCGGCTACACCCAGGTGCTGATCAACGGCAAGAAGGTGCCCGGCGCCGGCGACGACCGCTCGTTCTACGTCGACCGCATCCCGGCGGAGATGGTCGACCACATCGAGATCAAGCGCAGCGCCAGCGCCAACCGCAGCGGCGACGCGATGGCCGGCGCGATCAACATCGTCCTGCGCGACGCCTACGTGTTCGACGGCAGCTACGTGCGGATCGGCGCCAACCGCTGGGACGACGGCGAGGTGAACCCGACCTTCGGCGCGGTGACCTCGTTCGAGGCGCTCGGCGGGCGGCTGCTGGCCGGGGTCAACGTCCAGGACCGCTACCGCTCCAAGTTCAAGCGCTCCGACCGCTTCACCGACGACACGATGGAGGAGAAGGTCAGCTGGGAGGACCAGACCGAGGTCAAGGACGGCCGCGACTACTCGGCCAACCTGAGCTACACCGTCGAGGTCGGCGAGACCGGCCGCTTCGGCGTCGACGCCTTCTACGTCAAGACCGACCGCGACGTGACCGAGGTGTCGTTCGAGGAGGAAGTGGACGACGACGAGGTCGAGAACAAGCGGGTGCCGGGCCTGAATCCCTACGACCAGAAGAACTACGGCATCGGCCTGGACTACCGCTTCGACATGGCTGGCGGCACCACCCGGCTGAGCCTGGACCACGCCCGTTTCGAGGATTACGAAGGCACCACCGAGGGCGAGCACGTCTACGTCGGCGATGCGGCCGGCTGGGACGAGACCTGGAGCATCGACGGCGCCGAGTGGGACGAGACCGTCTACGAGGCCGAGGCCATCGACGCCAAGGACAGCGAGACCGGCTTCACCCTGGCGCATACCCGTCCGCTCGGCCGGGCCGAGCTGCAGTTCGGCATCGACGTGCGCAACAAGAAGCGCGAAAGCCTGGTCACCAGCTACGAATGGGAGGCCGACGAGGAAGGCCAGGCCGCGCCGGCCTTCCCGGCCGACTACGCCCTGGACGGCAGCGTGGCCTCGGTGATCGAGGAGAAGCGCGTGGACCCGTACGTCATGCTCAGCGGCCGCGGCGAGGTCTTCGCCTGGGAAGCCGGCCTGCGCTACGAGACCACCCGGGGCCAGGTCGAGTACATCGAGGACGAGGAAAGCGAGGGCCGCATCGACAAGGACTACGACCAGTTGCTGCCCTCGGTGAACCTGCGCTGGGACGTGACCGATGCCGACCGCATCAGCCTGTCGCTGGCCAAGACGGTCAAGCGCCCGAACTTCAACGAGCTGATCCCGGCCCTGCTGGACGGCGAGTTCGGCGACAACGACTACATCGGCAACCCGGAACTGGAGCCGGAGACCGCCAATGGCATCGACCTGGGCTTCGAGCACCGCCTGGGCCGGCGCGGCGTGGTGGGCCTGAACTTCTTCTACCGCGACGTCAAGGACCTGATCGAGCTGGTCAACACCGGCGCGCCCAGCGAGGCGGCGGTCGAGGACTACGAGGACGACATCGCCGACATGGTCGACGACGGCGACTACGCCAGCGAGGCCGAAGCCATCGCCGCCAACCCGTTCGAGGCCGAGAGCTGGTTGTTCACCTCGGCCAATGTCGGCGACGGCAAGGTCTACGGCTTCGAGTTCGACCTCTCCACCCCGCTGTCCGCGTTCGGCATGGACGACACCGGCGTGTTCCTGAACTACTCATGGGTCGACTCCCGGGTCGATGACTTCATGGGCCGGCGGCGCTTCAACGACCAGGCCAAGAGCACCTTCAACATCGGCTTCATCCAGGACCTGCCGGCCCTGGCCGCCAGCTTCGGCCTGACCTACCGCAAGCAGGGCGACGCCTACGCCCGGTTCCTCGGCGAGGAAGCCATCATCCGGTACGGCGGGGAACTGGACGCCTTCGTCGAGAAGCGCTTCGGCCGGAACTTCTCGGTGCGGCTGTCGGCCAACAACCTGCTCGACGCGAGCAAGGACGAGTTCTTCGACAAGTTCAACACCCTCGAGGACCAGCTCGACCGCGACTACGACGAGTACGAGCTGGAGACCGAGGAGGCCGGGCCCAGCTACCAGCTGGTGATGCGCATGGCGTTCTGAGCCGCGCACCGGGTGGAGCCGGCGCAGCGCCGGCTTCGCCTTTCCGCATCGACGCGTTTGCTGCAGACTTTCCAGGCCCCCATACCTGCAGGCCCGCCATGAAAGCCGTCGAAGTCCACCATCCGCTGGTCCAGCACAAGATCGGACTGCTGCGCTCGGCCGAACTGAGTACCAAGGGCTTCCGCGAACTGGTCACCGAGCTGGCAACCCTGCTGGCATACGAGGCCACGGCGGACCTGGCCACCGAGGAGGCGACGCTCCAGGGGTGGGCCGGCCCGGTGCAGGTGCGACGCATCGCCGGCGCCAAGATCAGCCTGGTGCCGATCCTGCGGGCCGGGCTGGGCATGCTGCCTGGGGTGCTCGCCCTGATCCCGGCGGCCAAGGTCAGCGTGGTCGGCCTGCAGCGCGACGAACAGACCCTGGAGCCGGTGCCCTACTTCGAGCGCCTGACCGGCCGCCTGGACGAGCGCGACGTGCTGATCCTGGACCCGATGCTGGCCACCGGCGGTTCGCTCATCGCCACCATCGACATGCTCAAGCGCGCCGGCGCGCGCCGGATCAAGGGCATCTTCCTGGTGGCCGCGCCCGAGGGCCTGGCCGCGGTGGAGGCCGCCCACCCGGACGTGGAGATCTACACCGCGGCCATCGACGAGCGGCTCAACGACAAGGGCTACATCCTGCCCGGCCTGGGCGACGCCGGCGACCGCATCTTCGGCACCCGCGTGGACTAGAGCGGCCCGGCCCGGCGCCGGGAACGGCGGCCGCCGGCCCCCATTCCCCACCGGCCACTCAGGGCGCCGGGGTCAGGGCCTGCACCGCCGCGGCCACGTAGACCAGCGGCGCGTTCCAGTTGATCGCCACCTCGTTGCTGGCATAGCTACAGGCGTGGTCGATCCACGCCAGCGCCGGCAACGACGAGGGGTAGCGCTGGCCCGGACAGTCCTTGAGGTCCTGCTGGCCCGGATTGGGACCGCCGGAAAGCAGGCCCGGCACCGGCTCGTCGACGCCATCGGCCATCGACGGGCGGTGGTGGATGTGCAGCGGGCTGCGCGTGCCCTGCCCGGTAACGAAGGACAGGCCCAGCGGATTGCGCCCGAGCACGTAGTCCAGCTGCGACTGCGCCGCATCCAGGTACTCGCGCCGGCCCTGCAGCCGGTAGCCCTGCACCAGCAGCAGGGCCTGGTTGAGCACCTGGGCGTTGCTGCCCCAGCGGAACTCGTCATCGGCCATGGCCAGGCGCCCCGGCGAGGCCTGCCAGCGCGCCAGCAGCTGGCCGGCAATGCCATCCAGCTCGGCCTCCACCCGCGCCCGCAGCGGCGCAGGCAGCTCCTGGCGATGGCCGGCCAGGGCAATCCAGCCCAGCGCGCCGACCTGCGCCCAGCTGGGCACGCCGATCGGCGCGGCATGTTCGCCGAAGGCGTCCAGGTAGTCCGGCCGGCCGGTCAGCAGGTACAGCTCGGCCGCGGCCCAGGCGAACTCGTCATCGAAACGGTGGTCGCCATAGGCGCCGGTGGAGACCTCGCGCGGCTGCGCATAGGCCAGGTCCGGGTGCGCCCGCGCCCAGTCCCAGGCCGCCTGCGCGGCGCGGGCCATGCGCTCGGCCGCGCCGGGAAAATGCTGCGGGTAGCCGTCATAGACACGCGCGGCGCGGGCCATCACCGCGGCGAAATCCAGCGCCGCGGCCGTGCCCTTGCCCACCATGTAGCGGCGCGAACGCGCCTGGTGCGGCATCACCTCGCCCTCGAAATGCAGGGTGGTGAGCTTGTGGTGGACCGCGCCATCGACCGGGTCCTGCATGGCCAGCAGCCACCGGAGGTTCCACCACACCTCGTCGAGGATGTCGGGCACGCCGTTGTTGCTTTCGGGGATGCCCAGCTCGCGGCTGGCGAACAGATCCGGGAAGTGCTCCCAGGCCAGCAGCAGGGTCCAGGTGGTGATCCCGGAGTTGACCACGTACTTGTTGTAGTCGCCGGCGTCGTACCAGCCACCGGGCGCGGCCACGATGCTGCCTGCCGGGCGCGAGGCGGTGGCGGCCGAGGCATGGACTTCCACCTCGGTATCCGGATGCCCGGCCGGGCGCGCATGCCGGCCTGCATGCTCGGCTTCCAGCGCCGTGCCGGAGCGGGCGAAGTAATAGGCCTTGAGCGCGGCGTCGGCCAGTCCGGCATAGGCCAGCTCCTGCACCGGAAACGGCGGCGACGGTTCCAGCCCCGGCACCTGCAGCCGGTAATGGCCGGCGGCGGTGACGGTGCTGAAATCGGCCAGCGCGGTCAGCCGGCCCGAGGCCGACCACACCTGCCCCGGCGACAGCCCGCCCTCGTGCACCACCTGGCCGGCCGCGTCCAGCACCTGGAAGGGGCCTCCGGCCACGCCCTCGACCAGGGCCAGCTTGCGCGAACCGGGCAGATAGCCGAGCTGGTCCACGTGGATGGCGCCCTCCCCGGCCACGCCTTCCGCGGCCGCGACCAGCGCCAGGAGCAGGCCGCAGGCCTTGCCCGCGCCCCTCACAGCAGGGCCTCCAGGCTCCAGCGCCACAGTCCGGCCGCGGCCATCACCGCCATCACCAGCCAGGTCAGGGTCGCGCCCACCGCGCGGCCGAGGGAATAGCCGGCCGAGCTGGCCAGGCCCACGGCATGGGCCACCCGCGCCAGCAGCAGCGCAGCGCCACAGCCCCACAGCAGGGCCGGGGCGCTGCCCACCGTCTCCAGCAGGCCCAGCATCAGCAGGGCCAAGGGCACGTATTCGGCGAAATTGGCATGGACCCGCACCTTCAGCGCCAGGTCCGGATCCTTGCCGCTGCCCAGGCCGATGCCGGCGGCGCGGCGGCGCCTGACCACCTGCGCGGTCAGCAGCAGGAACAACAGGACATGCAGGGATGCGAACAGCAGAGTGATGCGCGGCGGCTGGAGCATGGACCTTCCCCTCGGTCGATGGCCCGGCGCGGCCGGGCGGACCGCCGATTCTGCCCCAACTCAGGCCGCCAGCGGGCGTCCCTGCAGTTGCTCCACCGGGTCCACGGCCGAATACCGGCCCTTGTCGTCACGCGCCACCCGCGCCATCGCGCACTGCGGGTCGTGGGTGAAGAACAGGCGCACGTCGCGCGCCAGCTTGTCCTCGAGGAAGGCGCGCTTTTCGTCGATCAGCAGCTCGGCATTGCGGTCATAGCCCATGGTGATGGGCAGGTGGACCCAGCTGCGGCCGGGGATCAGGTCGGCACAGAACACCACCCCGCCATGCGGCTGGCCGTCGGCGCCGGCCGGGCCGGCGATCTCGGCCAGCATCAGCCCAGGGGTGTGGCCATCGCTGAAGCTGAAGCGCACCGCCTCGCCCAGGGCCCGCGAATGCGGTCCGTCGACCAGTTCCAGGCGGCCGCTTTCCTGCAGCAACGCCGGCAGTCCGGGAATGAAGCTGGCCCGATCGCGCGGGTGCGGATGCAGGGCGCGCTGCCAGTGCGCCGCACCCACCAGGTAGGTGGCATTGGGGAACAGCAGGCGCGGCGGCTGGCCCTCGGCCCACGGCGCGAGCAGGCCGCCGGCGTGGTCGAAGTGCAGGTGGCTGAGCACCACCACGTCCACGTCCTCGTGCTCGAAGCCGGCCGCGCGCAGCGATTCCAGCAGCACGTGGCGATCCTCGTTGATCCCATAGCGCTGGCGCAGCTTCGGCTCGAAGAAGGCGCCGATGCCGGTCTCGAACAGCACGGTCCTGCCGTTGAGCGGGCTGGCCAGCAGCGCGCGGCAGGCCAGGTCGATGCGGTTGTGCTCGTCCGGCGGCGCCCATTGCGCCCACATCGCCCGCGGCGCGTTGCCGAACATGGAGCCGCCATCGAGCTTCTGCGAATTGCCGAGCAGGGACCAGAGTTTCATGCCGTCGATCCTATCCACGTCGCGTTAAGCCGGTGCCAGCGCCCTCAGGGCGCGGCTTCCTCGACCCGGCCGCTGCCGACCTCGTTGCGCGGATCCGAGCCTGCGCTGAGGCGGTTGCTGGCGCGATCCCAGAACACGGTCTGCAGGTTGCCCCAGACATGGCTGGAGCCGCGCGCGACCACCTGCTCCTCCGGCAGCTGCACCGTGTGGCCCATGCCGCGCAGGGCGCTGGCCAGCTCCGGGGAGAAGGCGCCGGACTCGGCGGAGATCACATCCGGCAGCCACTGGTGGTGGTAGCGCGGCAGCGCCGCCACCTCCTGCGCGCCCAGGCCCTCGGCATAGCCCAGGGTGCCCAGCAGGACCATGGTGATGATGCGCGAACCGCCCGGCGTGCCCAGTACCGCGACCTTGTCCGGGGCGACCATGAAGGTCGGGGTCATCGAGCTGAGCGGACGCTTGCCCGGCTGCGGGGCATTGGCCTCGTAGCCCATGACCCCGAAGGCGTTGGGCTGGCCCGGGACCAGGGCGAAATCGTCCATTTCGTTGTTCAGCAGCACACCGGTGCCCGGCGGCACCAGGCCGGAGCCGAACAGCAGGTTGACCGTCTGGGTGGCCGCGACCCGGTTGCCTTCGGCGTCGATGATCGAGAAGTGGGTGGTCTCCTCGTCCTCCAGCGGGGTGGGCAGGCCGGAGAAGGCGTCGCTGGGCGTGGCCTTGAGCGGATGGATGGTGGCGCGCAGGCCGGCGGCGTAGGCCGGGCTGGTCAGCACCTCCACCGGCACGTGCACGAAGTCCGGATCGCCCAGGTAGAAGGTACGGTCGCGGTAGGCGCGGCGCATGGCCTCCACGGTCAGGTGCACGCGCTGGGCCGGCTCCAGCCGCGACAGGTTCCAGGCCGACAGGATCTGCAGCATCTGCGCCAGGGCCACGCCGCCGGAGGACGGCGGCGGCGCGGTCACCACTTCCCAGCCGCGGTAGTTGAAGCGCAGCGGCTCGCGCTCCTTGACCTGGTAGCCGGCCAGTTCCTCGGCGCTCCAGCGGCCACCGGCATCGCGCACGCCGGCCAGCAGCTTCCTGGCCACCGGGCCGCGGTAGAAACCGTCAAACCCGTCCCTGGCCAGCAACTCCAGGGTGCGTGCCAGGTCCGGCTGCTTGAGCATCTGGCCGGTCCTGGGCGGCTGCCCGCCGGCCAGGAACACGGCACGGGTACCGGGGAAGCGCTCCATCACCTCGCGCCGGGCGGCGTAGCCGCGCTCCAGCCGCGGATACACCGGAAAGCCATCGCGGGCCAGGCGGATGGCCGGGGCCAGGCTCTCGGACAGCGGCAGGCGGCCGTACTTGCCGGCCATGTGCACCAGCGCCGCGGGCAGGCCGGGGATGGCCGCCGCCCAGGCGCCGTCCTGGGCCACGCGCGCGTCGAGCTTGCCATCGGCGGTGCGATAACGCTCGGTGCTGGCCGAGGCCGGGGCGGTCTCGCGCGCGTCGATGAACACGTCGCGCCCGCCTTCGCCATCGCCGGCCTGGTGCAGCAGGAAGAAGCCACCGCCGCCCAGGCCCGAGCTGATCGGTTCGACCACCGACAGCGCGGCCGAAACCGCGACCGCGGCGTCAAACGCATTACCCCCCTTGCCCAGGACCTCGAACCCGGCATCGGTGGCCAGGGCATGGGCGCTGGCGATGGCCGCGCCGGCCGGGCGCTGGGCCAGGCCGGCCCCGGCCGCGGGAGCGTCGGCCAGGACCGTGGCGGCCGGACTCCACAGCAGGCAAAGCAACAGGACGACGCGGGGGAACTTGCTCATCGGGGGGAAGCCTCTTGCGCGTACAGCTCCGGATGCTCGCTCTGCAGGCGCAACAGCTTGGCCAGCAGCTCGTCGTGGCTCTCCGGGTGCTCGGGATCGGGGTCGATGCATTCGACCGGGCAGACCACCACGCACTGGGCCTCGTCGAAGTGGCCTACGCACTCGGTGCAGCGGGCCGGATCGATGACGTAGATGGTCTCGCCCATGGAGATGGCGCGATTCGGGCAGGCCGGCTCGCACACATCGCAGTTGACGCAAAGCTCGTTGATCTTCAGGGACATCGCACGGCGGTCCGGATCAGGCCGCGGCGCCGACGCGGCTGCGCCTGGCG
>Ga0207868_1001534_pt1 | contig 16090 bp, 15 predicted proteins | sample Passage237B_FD_187370 | JGI IMG/M metagenome (GOLD analysis project Ga0207868, IMG submission 187370) | Cellulose adapted compost microbial communities from Newby Island Compost Facility, Milpitas, CA, USA - Passage2 37B (SPAdes) (version 3) ... | reverse complement strand
GATGCGCCACGCGCAGAACCTGGAGACCGTCAACACCTATGAGGGCGCCCACGACGTCCATGCCCTCATCCTCGGCCGCGCACAGACCGGAATACAGGCCTTCTTCTGAGGAAACGGCATGGATCGCGCCGACATCGTCCACGAAAACTTCCTGCGCCGCGTCGCCGCCGCCGATCTGCCGGAGGGCAGGCCGCCCGCGACCGGATTGACGCAGGCGGACGCAGTCGGGCTGTTCCGCGCCCAATGCCTGAGCCGGGCGCTCGACCGCACGAGCCGGGCGATGCAGAAGGCCGGACAGGGCTACTACACGATCGGCTCTTCGGGGCATGAAGGCATGGCGGCGGTCGCCCATGCGCTGCGGCCGACCGACATGGCCTTCCTGCACTATCGCGACGCGGCCTTCCAGATCGCCCGCGCAGCACAGGTGCCCGGCCAGACGATCACCTGGGACATGCTGCTTTCCTTCGCCGCGTCCAGCGAGGACCCGATCTCGGGCGGCCGCCACAAGGTGCTGGGGTCGAAGGCGCTGTCGATCCCGCCGCAGACATCCACCATCGCCAGCCATCTGCCGAAGGCCGTGGGCGCGGCCTATTCGCTGGGGCTGGCGCGCCGCCGCCCGCCCGAGCACCGGCAACTCGCCGAAGGCGGCATCGTGATGTGCAGCTTCGGCGACGCCTCGGCCAACCATTCCACCGCGCAGGGCGCCTTCAACACCGCAAGCTGGACTGCCTTCCAGGCGATCCCCCTGCCGCTGCTGTTCGTGTGCGAGGACAACGGCATCGGCATTTCGGTGCGCACGCCGAAAGGCTGGATCGGCGCCAGCTTCTCGAACCGGCCGGGCCTGAAATATTTCCACGCCGACGGCCTCGACATCTACGAGACCTTCAAGGTGGCCGCAGAGGCCGCCCGTTATGTGCGCACGCGCCGCCGCCCGGCATTCCTGCATATCCGCACGGTCCGCCTCTACGGGCATGCGGGAGCGGACGTCGCCGCCACCTATATGAGCCGCGACGAGATCGAGGCCGACGAGGCCAACGACCCGCTGCTGCATTCGGTGCGCCTGCTCGGCGAGGCCGGCGCGCTGGAACCCCAAGACGCGCTCGGCATCTATCGGGAAACCTGCGCCCGCGCCGACCGCGTCGCCGCCGAGGCCGTGAAGCGGCCGCGCCTGCGCACGGCCGGCGACGTCACGGCGAGCCTTATCCCCCCGCGCCGGTCCTGCAGGGCGAGCAACAATCCCCAGATGGACGCGCGCGCCGCCCTCTTCGGCAACGACCTGAAAGCCATGGACGACCCGCAGCCGATGAGCCGGCTGATCAACTGGGCGCTGGCCGACCTGATGCTGGAGCACGGCGAGGTGGTGCTCGCCGGCGAGGATGTCGGCCGCAAGGGCGGCGTCTACGGCGTGACCCAGAAGCTTCAGAGCCGCTTCGGCCCGGACCGCGTGATCGACACGCTGCTCGACGAACAGTCCATCCTGGGGCTTGCCATCGGCCTGGCCCATAACGGTTTCGTGCCGATTCCCGAGATCCAGTTCCTGGCCTATCTGCACAATGCGGAAGACCAGTTGCGCGGCGAAGCCGCCACGCTCTCCTTCTTCTCGAACGGCCAGTACGCCAACCCGATGGTGGTGCGCATCGCCGGGCTCGGCTACCAGAAGGGATTCGGAGGACACTTCCACAACGACAATTCGGTGGCCGTCCTGCGCGACATTCCGGGCCTCGTGCTCGCTTGCCCGTCCACCGGCGCCGATGCGGCCAGAATGCTGCGCGAATGCGTCCGGCTGGCGCGCGAGGAACAGCGCGTCGTCGTGTTCCTGGAACCGATCGCGCTCTATCCCATGCGCGACCTCCATGCCGAGAAGGACGGGGCGTGGCTGTGCCGCTATCCGGATCCGGGCGAGCGCATCGGCCTGGGCGAGGTCGGCCTTCACGGCGAGGGACGCGACCTCGCCATCGTGACCTACGGCAATGGCCATTATCTCTCGCGGCAAGCCGAAACAACGCTGCGGGAAAAGGGCATCGACCTGCGCATCGTCGACATGCGCTGGCTCGCCCCGCTGCCCGAAGACGCCCTGCTCGCAGCCGTCGAGGGCTGCCGCAACGTGCTGATCGTCGACGAATGCCGCCGCACCGGCAGCCAGTCCGAGGGGCTGATGGCGCTGTTCACCGAAAGGGCGGACATTCCGGTCGCCCGGGTGACGGCCGAAGACTGCTTCATCGCCACCGGCCCCGCCTACGCGGCCACCCTGCCCTCGAAGGACGGCATCGTGGCGGCCGCGCTGGCGCTGATGGAGGCAAAGCCGTGAAGACCGCCGTCGTGATCTGTCCGGGACGGGGCACCTATAACAAGTCCGAGCTGGGCTATCTCGGCCGCCATCACGCCGACAGAGCCGATCTGCTCGAAAGCTTCGAGGCCATCCGGCGGGAGCGGGGGCGGGAGACGCTGCAAGCGCTCGACGGGGCCGCGACCTATTCGCTGTCGCGCCACAGCCGCGGCGACAACGCCTCGGCTCTGATCTTCACCGCGACCTATTGCGATTTCCTGTCGATCGCGCGGGACGAGATCGAGATCGTCGCGGTGACCGGAAACTCGATGGGCTGGTATTCCGCTCTGGCCTGCGCCGGCGCGCTTTCGCCGGTGGACGGCTTCGACGTGGTCGACACGATGGGCGCGCTGATGCAGGAAGCGCTGATCGGCGGGCAGATCGTCTATCCGTTCACGGGCGAGGACTGGCAGGCCGATCCCGCGCGCAAGCGCGAATTGCTGGAGTTGATCGACCAGATCGGCCGCCGGGACGGCCATGTGCTGGCGCTGTCCATCGACCTCGGCGGCATGTTGGTGATCGCCGGGAACGAGCCGGGGCTCTCCGCCTTCGAGAAAGCGGTGCCGCCGCTCCAGGGTCGCTTTCCCATGCGGCTTGGCAACCATGCGGCGTTCCACACCGCGCTTCAGGCCCCCGTCGCGGAGGCCGGGCGCGCGCGGCTTGCGCCGGACATGTTCATGCAGCCCGCCCTGCCGCTGATCGACGGGCGCGGCGCGATCTGGTGGCCGCACGCCGCCGACACGCACGCGATGTGGGATTACACGTTCGGCCATCAGGTCGTGGAGCCCTACGACTTCACCCGCGCGGTCCAGATCGCGGCGCGCGAATTCGCACCCGACCTGTTCATCGTGACCGGCCCCGGCACCACGCTGGGCGGCGCCGTCGCGCAGTCCCTGATACTGGCCGACTGGCACGGGATCGCCTCGAAGGCGGATTTCCTGGCATCGCAGCAACCCGACCCGTTCGTGGTTCTGATGGGCATGGACGAGCACCGGCCCGGCGTGCTCCCGAAGATCGGGTGAGAGGGTAGCCGCCCTTCCCCGGCGGCAAGGGCCTGAGCGGAACAACGCAGACCGCTCGACGGGTGGGGCTGGAGCCGGATCGCTTTCGTTCTGCCCTCGAGGCTCCCAAGAGTATTTCCGGAACAAGCGGGCACCGCCAGGCACCTGGAGCGTCCGTTCCGATCCCATCGAGACAGGGGGCGTCTAGCGATGCCAGGCGCCGTCATAGAGCGCAGCGGCCGCCTCGTCGCTCTCCATCGAGGGGCCGATCACCTCGACGGGACGCTGGCCCGCTTCGAGCACCACGCGGCACGCGTCCACATCGGATCGCCATGCCGCCCTGTCCTTTTCGTTCAAGCATGTCTTCTTCCCGAAAGGCGGCTTCTGCCCCTCGGGCGCGGTCCTCGCGAGCGCGGACACGAAGCGGGCTTCCGGGCCGCCGGCTCGCCGACGATGCAAACAGCCCGGAAATCAACCCGCCGACACCGCTGCGGAGGTATGCCCGTCAGCCGTTGCCGGAGCCGGCCCGCGGCTTGTAGGCAAATACCTCGATCTGGACCTTCAGGTTGTCCGGCATGCCGACATAGACCGCCGACCTGGGGGGGAAGGGCTTCTTCATAATCTCGAAATACGCCTTGTTCATCTCCGCATAGTCGTCCAGATCGCGCAGATAGACGAAGACGCGGCATATGTCCGTCAGGCTGCAGTCGGCATCCTTGAGAATGAGCTCGATGTTCCACAGAGCGCGCCGCGTCTGCGTGCCGATGTCGTCGGCGACGACGGCGCCGGTGTCCGGATCGACGCCGACCTGACCCGCGACGAACACGAAATCGCCGGCGACCATGCCGGGCGAATAGTGGGAGTAAGGGGTCGGCAGATGGTCGCCTTCAAGGACTTTGATGGGCATTTTCTAGCTCCTCGGTTCGGGTGGTTCCCGTGTGGACGGGATCAGTGCGCTTTCAGAACGCGGGCCATGAATGCCTTCGTGCGTTCGTTGCGGGGCGCGTGGATCAGCTCTTCCGGCTTGCCTTCCTCGACGACGCGGCCGGAATCCATGTAGACGATCTTCTGCGCGATATCCTTGGCGTAGAGGATCTGGTGAGTGACGATGACCATCGTCATGCCGCTGTCGGCAAGATCGGCCATGACGGCGAGAACCTCGCCGACCAGTTCCGGATCGAGCGCCGAGGTCGGCTCGTCGAACAGCATGAGGCGCGGCTCCATGGCGAGCGCGCGGGCAATCGCCACCCGCTGCTTCTGGCCGCCTGAAAGCTGGTTGGGATACGAGCCGGGGCGGTCCTGCATCCCCACCCGCTCCAGCAGGGACATCGCGAGATCGATGCTCTCCGATTTCTTCTTCCGGAGGATCTGGACGGGGGCTTCGATGATGTTCTGAAGAACCGTCATATGCGGGAAGAGGTTGAAGTGCTGGAAGACCATGCCGATCCTGGCACGGCGCGCGGCGGCGGCTCTCGGCGTCAGCTCGTACAGCTTGCCGTTCTTCGCGTAGCAACCCACCGGCTCGCCATCCACGGTGAGCTCGCCCGAGTCGAATTTCTCCAGGTCGTTGATGCAGCGCAGGAAGGTGCTCTTGCCGGACCCGGACGCGCCGACGATGCAGACGACCTCGCCCGACGACACGGTCAGGTCGATGCCCTTCAGCACCTCGTGCGCACCATAGGATTTCCGCAGGCCCCTTGATTCCACCAGGATGGCGGGGTTGCCGGCAGCGGCGGCGGCACCCGGCCGGGAAGCGCGCGGAGCGGAGGTCACCGGACGTCTCCTCTTGCGTAGTAACGCTCGATACGCTGCTGGATGACCGAAAGGATGGAGGTCAGTATCAGATACCAGATCGCGGCGACCAGAAGCAGCGGGATGATCTCGAAGGTGCGGCTGTAGATGGTCTGCGCGCTGCTCAAAAGCTCCTGCAGGGCCACGACGCTGGCCAGCGACGTGTATTTGAGCATGCTGATGACCTGGTTCCCGGTCGTCGGAATGATCGAGCTCATGGCCTGGGGCAGGATTATCCGCCAGAGCATCCTGATCCGCCCGAAGCCCAGCGAGGTCGCGGCGTCGCTCTGCCCCTGGTCCACGGAGCGAAGGCCGCCGCGGATGATCTCCGTCATGTAGGCTCCTTCGTGAAGCCCGAGCCCGATCACGGCCGCGAAGAAGGGCGTGACAAGGATATTGGCGTTGACTTCGACCCATTTCGGGCCGCCGAACGGGATGCCGATGCCGATGCTGGGAAAGAGCGCGGCAAGATTGAACCAGAAGATCAACTGCACGAGCACCGGCGTGGCCCGGAAAAACCAGACATAGCCGCTTGCCGCGCCGCGAATGATCCGGCTCCGGGACAACTGCATCATCGCGAGGACGAGGCCGATCACGCAGCCCAAGACCATGCACACGGCCGTCAGCAGTAGCGTGAGCTGGAGTCCTCTCAGGATCAGGTCGTCGAACAGGTATCTCCAGACGACGTTCCACTTGAAGAAGCTGTTGGTTGCCAGAGTCCAGACGATCCAGACTCCGGCAAAGACGAGAAACGCCTCGATTATCCGCTGTCCGGGACGAAACCGCCTGATGATCTCCCGCGGCGCAGCCTGCCCGTCCGCCGTCTCCGTGGATCCGGCGGATGCCGGAACGCGCTCACCCGAAACGGGATTCACCGGAATTCTCCCTTTCCAGCCAGACAAGCTATTTCGTGCCGTTGACGGTCACCTTCTCGACGCCGGAATCGCCCAGGCCGTATTTGTCCAGCAGCTCGCCGTAGCGGCCGTCCTCGATGAGGGCCTCGAGCGCGCCTTGCAGCGCCCCCGCCAACTCGGCATTTCCCTTGGCCACGGCGATGCCGACAAGACCCCGCGTGCCGGGCACCGTTCCCGGCACGGCCTTGAGCGTCCCGGTGGTCTCCTCGATATATTTGCCCACCGCGCTGTCGGCGAACAGGAAATCCGCGCGGCCGCTTGCCACGGCCGTCATCCCCTGGGCGCTGTCCGGCAGCTCCACCATGCCGATCGGCTGCTTTCCCTTGGCTTCGCACTCGGAAGACAGCTTTTCAGCATGCGCGATCTGGGCCGTCCCCGCGGTCAGGGCGACGGAATGGCCGCACAGATCGTCGACCGATTATTCCGACGGGTCGCCCGCGACCAGGACGGTCAGGCCGACATTGAGATAGTCGACCAGATCGACGATCTCCTGACGCGCGACGGTGTCGAAAATCTCGTTGACGGCCAGGTCGAACCGCCCGCTCTGGAGACCGGGAATGATGGCCGGAAACTGGACGGCCGTGATGTTCACCTTGACGCCAAGCTCGTCGGCCAGCGAATTGACGAGCTCGATATCGAAACCCGCCGGATTGCCCGCCTCGTCCCGGAACACGTAGGGAGGCCATTGCAGCGACGTGCCCACATTGACGGTGCCCGACTGAGCGATCGATGCGGGAAGGGTGTAGCTCGCCTGCGCATTCGCATCGGAAGGATGCAGGCCAGCGAGGAAGAACATGCCGGCAGCAAAAACTGCAGGAGCAGACGCAATTCGAGAGACTGACATACGCATAGAAGCCATGATTATTATCCCTATTTTGTAGATGACCTATATTTGCTTTCAGTAACCTTCCAGGGATTCAGCGTATCTTACAATCGGATAGCATGCCCCGGCTGTGGAATCGAACCAGTTTTGATCTCCTGTCTCTGTAGAAAAACTACTGAAGATCATGATCGAGGCCGGCGGTCCCGAAGAGCCTCGCCCGCTCAGACCGAGCGCGTGACGCCGCCGTCGACCCGGATGTTCTGGCCGGTGATGTAGGCCGCGCCGTCGGAGGCGAGGAAGGAAACCGTCGCGGCGATCTCGTCGGCCGTGCCGTAACGCTTCAACGGGACGCTGTCGCGGCGCTCGTCGGTCGCCGGCAGGCTGTCGATCCAGCCGGGCAGCACATTGTTCATGCGGATATTGTCGGCCGCATAATCGTCCGCGAAGATCTTGGTGAAAGACGCAAGCCCCGCGCGCGCGACCGCCGAAGTCGGGAACATCGCGCTCGGCTCGAAGGCCCACGCGGTGGAAATGTTGATGATGACGCCGCCCTTCTGCTTCTGCATGACCGGCGTGACGAGGCGCGCAGGCCGGACGACGTTCAGGAAATACGTGTCAAAGCCGGCGCGCCAGTCCTCGTCGGTGATCTCGAGGATCGGCTTGCGCGGGCCGTGGCCGGCGCTGTTCACCAGCACGTCGATGCGGCCCCAACGCTCGAGCGCGCCGTCGACGAGGCGCTTCAGATCGTCGTTGGACTGGTTGGAGCCGGTCACGCCGAAGCCGCCGAAGCCGTTGGCCAGCGCCTCGCCCTTGCCGGAGGACGACAGCACCGCCAGCTTGAAGCCGTCCGCCGCCAGCCGCCGGGCCGCCGCCGCGCCCATGCCGCTGCCGCCCGCCGTAACCAATGCAACTTTTTCTACTGACATGTCTGACTCCTCATGGGTGAATTCCGGCAGCGGGGCCGCCTGTGCAAAAGGCTCGCGGGTTGATAACATCCGCAGGACGAAACCACGAACCAGTTCCATTCTCTCGACGCTGTAGAAAACCTATCGCATGGCAGAAGGCTTCCCACGGCTCCCCCCGCTCAACGGCCTGCGCGTATTCGAGGTCGTGACCCGGCATCTCAATTTCCGGCTCGCGGCCGAGGAGCTCGGCGTCACGCAAGGCGCCGTCGCGCAGCAGATCCGCGGGCTGGAAGCCGAGCTCGGGCTGAAGCTGTTCGAGCGCCAGCCGCGGGCGCTGGTGCTGACGGAGGCTGGCCGGAGCTACGTCGCCAATATCCGCCGCGCCTTCGAGCTGATCGCCGAGGCGACCGAGACCCTGAAGCCGGAGCCGAAGCACCTGACGATCAGCGTCACGCCGACCTTCGCCGCCCGCTGGCTGATCCCGCGCCTGCCCGCCTTCACCGCCGCACATCCGGACATCGACCTGCGCATCCTCGCGACCGACCGGCTTTCCAACTTCCAGACGGATGCGGTCGATATTGCGGTGCGCTACGGCCGGCCCTCCTTCGGGCCCGGGCTCAGCGCCGAGCTGCTGTTCGAGCAGGTGATCGTCGCGGTCGCCAGCCCGCTTCTCGTGGAAAAGCTCGGCCCTCCCGATGCAGGCGACAATCTCGCGCGTTATGCGCTCCTGCACGACGCCCACAATTTCTGGCCGCAATTCCTCGAACGGACCTATCCCAAGGGTGCGATCGCCTCGGCGAAGAACATCCGCTTCAACCAGGCGTCGCTCGCCATAGACGCCGCCATCGCCGGGCAGGGCCTGGCGCTGGCGAGCCTGTTCTTCGTGCAGGAGGACATCGCGTCCGGACGGCTCGTGCGCCCCTTCGCGACGGAGCTGCGCGTCGGAGCGGACTTCTATCTCGTCTCGCCGCGCAAGCCCCGCCACCCCGAACCGATAGCGGCGGTGCGAAGCTGGCTCATGGATGCCGCCCGGCTGGTGCCGGTGCGCGCCGGCTGAGGCCGCAGACAGGCGCGCGGCGCCCCCGCGAGATCGGCCGCGGAACTATTGGGCGCCCGCCTCGCCGCATGGCTGCAATTTCTCAGGCGGCCCGGCTTTCCCAACTCGGGAACGGGTCGGGCAGGTCGCGCCAGCGGCCGGGCATGAAGTCGGTCTCGGGCACGAGGCAGGCATCCAGATCGGCGCGGATCTGCCGCTCGTCCATCGGATCGCAGCCGATGAAGACGATCTCCTGCCGCCGGTCGCCCCAGACCGGATCGAGATAGGGCTTCATCGCCGCACGCCATTCGGGGTGGTCGGGCCAGCGGTGCTTCGGCACCGACGCCCACCACAGGCCGCGCTTGCCGGTGCGGATGAGCGCCCCGGCCTGGCTGATCTCGCCGACATGGTGCGGGCGGGTGGCGAGCCAGAAGAAACCCTTCGCCCTGACGACGCCGGGCCATGCGCGGTCGATGAAGGCCTGCAGCCTGATCGGGTCGAACGGCCGCCGCTCGCGATAGACGAAGGAGCGGATGCCGTATTCCTCGGTCTCGGGGACGTGATTCCTGAAGCCGTTCAGCTCCTTGAACCAGAGCGGATGCTCGGCGGCCCTGTCGAAGTCGAAGCGGCCGGTGTCGAGGATGCTGGCCAGCGGCGCCTGCCCGAAATCCGTCTCCACGACCTCGGCGTCCGGGTTGAGCGCGCGAACGATCTTGCGGGCAAGCGCAAGCGCGTCGGCTGGGGCGTCCGAGACCTTGTTGAGGACGATCACGTCCGCGAACTCGATCTGCTCGACCAGAAGGTCGACCAGCGCGCGGTCGTCGCCCTCTCCGGCGGTCTCGCCGCGGTCGCGCAGGAAATCCTGAGAGGCGTAGTCCTTCAGAAGGTTCGCCGCGTCGACTACGGTGACCATCGTGTCGAGGCGGGCGACGTCCGACAGGCTGTCGCCGTCGTCGTCGCGGAACTCGAAGGTGGCGGCGACCGGCAGCGGCTCGGCGATGCCGGTGCCCTCGATCAGAAGATAGTCGAACCGGCCTTCCTGCGAGAGCCGGCGCACCTCCTCGAGCAGGTCGTCGCGCAACGTGCAGCAGATGCAGCCATTGGTCATCTCGACCAGCCTTTCGTCGGTGCGCGACAGGTCGGCGCCGCCGTCGCGCACCAGGGCGGCGTCGATGTTGACCTCGCTCATGTCGTTGACGATGACGGCCACGCGGCGGCCCTCGCGGTTGTTCAGCACATGGTTGAGCAGCGTGGTCTTGCCGGCGCCGAGGAAGCCGGAGAGCACGGTCACGGGAAGTCGTTTGTTCGGTTTGGCTGTGTCGAGCATGGCTTTTGCTTCCGAGGGGCAGGAAGGCGCATCCGACCCGGCACACAGGTCGGGCCGGATGCGTCCGTCTTGGGAGGACGCCGTCAGTGCGCGATCATCTCCTGGACGATCTGCTCGTTGCTGAGCGAGGACGGATAGTAGGTCGGCCAGTTCGTCACTTCCTTCAGCAGTGCGGCGCGGTCATCGCCCCAATAGAGATGATAGTGGTCGGCTGCTTCCGGCGCGATCTTGTGGTCGCTGAACTGGATGTATTGCGGGGCGGCGGCGTCACCTCCGGTCTTCTTGAAGATGAAGCGCACGCCGCGATTGCCTGCCTCGTAGGTCAGGATCTCGTAGCCGTCGCTCGCATAATGCGCCTCGATCAGCTTCCCATCCTTGTAGAATTTCACGCTGTCGCTGCCGATCTCGATGCGCTCGACATCGGTCCGGTAGCCGGTTTCGTAATAGGCTCTGTATTCATCGGCGGTCTTGCTTCCGCTCTCCGCCTTGTGAGCCATCACCGGATCGAGCGTTCCGTCCTGCAGCAGGGTGTAGACCGACTGCCAATCCCCGGCCCAGTCGGAAAGGGGGCGATCCTTGACCTGGGTGTCCTCGAAATAGCCCTTGTAGATCTGGTCGTCGCCGTGATGGTGGCTGTGCCCTTCGAGGCCGTCACCATGGGCATGATCGTGCCCGTCCTCGCCTCCGTGATCGTGAACCTTGCCGGATCCCCCGACCGAGACGACGTTGAAGGGCTTGCCTGGGACGGCAATCTCGCCGGATTTCCGGAACGTCTCGGCCGAAACGAGATGGATCAGGCCCTTCAGCGGGTCGGTGACGACGACGTTGTCGCCGGCGACCGCCACGCGCGGGCGCGGATCGCTCCAGTGGCCGTCCATCGAATAGGGATCGGTCAGCTTGAGCGAATGGGTGATGGCACCCGCGACGACGTCGAGCTGATGAAGCTGGCCATCCTCGGTGAAGATGTAGGCGAACTTCGCCCGCACCGGATCGACGGCGAAATGCACACGGCGCATCGGCAGGTCGACGATCCTGAAGGCTTCCGCCTCCGCCGGATCGATCAGCACCACCTTGTCGGCACCGTAGTTGCCGAGGAAATATTGAAGCCCCTTGCCGCCGAGCAGCGCCGAGACGCGGCCTTGGGGCATGCCTTCGACGAAGCGCAGCGGCTCCACCACAGGGCCCTCGCTGCCCGCGCGAACGACAAGAATCCCGTCGGCACAGCCGCCGAGCGCGACGAGATTGCCCGAGGTCGCCTCGCCATGCAGGCCGACGCATTCGACCGTATCGCCGACCTGGTTGCCGTTGCTGTCGACGACCTTGACGCCCACCGGCGGCTTCGACGGATCGGCCGGATCGGGCACGGAGACGATGTCGTGGCTGCCGAAGGGGATGACCACGCCATGATGGGGGGCATCCGCTGCGACCTCGCGGGTCTCGACGTGGCCCTCCAGCGCCTCGTGCTCCTCGAAGACGCGCGCCAGGCCTTCGCCGTCGAAGAAGGCGGCCCAATGGCCGTCATGCTCGACGAAGTGCGACGGCGCCTTGCCCGAAAGCTCGAAACCGGTGAGCTTGGGGGCCTCGACATCGATGTCGGCATGGTCGCCGTGATCGTCGAAGGAGATGCCGCTGGCGATCGCAGTCACGACGCCGGCCGCGCCCTGCACGGCATAGACGGCCTCGCCGCCGGCGCTGCGGAAGAGGTTCGCCGGCCCCCTGATCGTGAATTTGTCGAGCACGTCGCCGTCGAGCGCGTCGATGACGGTGACGACCGGCTCGGCGTGGTCGGACACGAACAGCCGCCAGGCGGTGACCTCCTCGTCGGCGAAGGCGGCGCCGGCAAGGCTCGCAGCCATCGCAAGCGCCGAAGCCCCCAGGATCAGCTTTCTCATTCTTCATCTCTCCTTTGTTAAGTTAGCACATTACATAATTGAAGCAGGAGGCGGCCTTGCAGCCATTGCCTCAGTCGGCGTTGAGCGCGTTGGCGAGCGTGGCGACGTTGCGGCGCATCATGTCGAGATAGGTGGGTGCCGGGCCGTCCGGCTCCGACAGCGCGTCGGAGTAGAGGGTGCCGCCCAGGGTGAGGCCGGCTTCGGACGCGATCTGTTCGACCAGCCGCGCATCGGCGATGTTCTCGGCGAACACGGCCGCGGCGCGCTTTGCCCTGATCTCGCGGATGAGCGAGGCGACGTCCGCCGCCGAAGCTTCCGATTCCGTCGATATGCCCTGCGGCGAGAGGAAGGTGACGCCGTAGGCATGCTCGAAATAGCGGAAGGCATTGTGGGCGACGACCGCCACGCGCCTGTTCGCGGGGATCCTGACGACGGCTTGCCTGATCTCGCCGTCAAGCTTCGAAAGCTCGCCCAGATAGGCGCGCGCATTCGCCACGTAGACCGGGCAGCCTTCCGTGTCCGCCGCACAGAAAGCCTTGGCGATGTTGCCCACATAGGCTTTCGCATGGGCGACCGACTGCCACGCATGCGGATCATACGGCGCCGCATGGAAGATGGCCTGGCCGTCAACATAGTGATAGTGGCCGCCCTGCGGGTCGGCGAGGATCTCCGCGCCTTCGGTCAGCTCCACGATCGCGGCCGAAGTGCCGCTCGCCTCGACCAGCCGCTGGAGGAAGCCTTCGAACATCAGTCCGTTGACGAGCACGACGTCGGCGCGGGCGAGCGCGACCGCATCCGCCGGCCGCGGCTCGTAGACATGGGCGTCGCCGTTCGGCCCCACCAGCGTCCTCAACGCGATGCGCTCCTTGCCGACCGCCTTCGCGAAATCACTGATGATGGAGAAGGTCGCGACGACGGAAAGCCCTTCCGTCCCGGCGCGGGCCGGCTGGCCGAGCAATGTTAATGTTATAACGATCAGGTCGAAGGCAAATCTGGTCAGTTTCATCGTCGTCATCCGATACCCTGTGATTGTCAGGCCGTGCGGTGGGCCGCACGGCGGCGGCGGGGCATGAGCGCGCCGCGCGGCCCTGCGATCAGCGACGCCAGATAGGCGGCTCCCGCCGAAAGAATGATGGCCGGTCCGGAGGGCAACGCCGCATGGTAGGACAGCAGAAGCCCCGACAGGGAGGACGCAAGCCCGATCGCGATCGCGCAAAGGCACATCATCTCCACCCGCTGCGTCCAGAACCGGGCCGCCGCGGCCGGCAGGATCATCAGGCCGACGGAGAGCAGCGTGCCGAGCGCCTGGAAGCCCGCGACGAGGTTGAGCACGACAAGCCCGAGGAAGACGAAATGCACCGGAGAGCCGAGCCGGGACACGGTGCGCAGGAACAGCGGATCGAGGCACTCTGCCACCAGCGCACGCCAGAACAGGCCGAGCGCGGCGAGCGTGACGGCCGCGACGAGGCCGATGAGGGTCAGGGCATCGTCGTTGAGCGCGAGCACGGTGCCGAACAGCACATGCATGAGGTCGACGCTGGAGCCGCGCAGCGACACCATCAGCACCCCGAGCGCCAGCGAGATCAGGTAGAAGGCGGCCAAGGAGGCATCCTCCTTCTGAATCGTCATGCGGGCCACCGCGCCGGCGCCGAGCGCGACCACGATGCCGGCGACCAGCCCGCCGACGGTCATCGGCACGATCCGGAGACCGTAGAGCAGGAAGCCCGCGGCAGCCCCCGGCAGGATCGCGTGCGCCATCGCGTCGCCCGTCAGGCTCATGCGGCGCAGCATCAGGAAGACGCCGACCGGACAGGCGCTGACCGACAGCATCAGCGACCCGACGAGCGCCCGCTGCATGAAGGCGAATCCGGCGAACGGAGCGACCAGCGTGTCGTACAGCGCGCCCGTCACGCCGCCCCCCGCCCGCCGGCCAGCCGCGGCGCGCCGCCGTCGCGGATATGTGTATGGAGATGGCCATGCGCATGCCCGTGCCCACCGTCCGGCTCGCACCACGGCGCATTCTCGTCCCAGGCCTCCTGGTACTGGCGGGCGCGCAGCAGGTTCTCCGGCGACAAGGTCTCGCGGGCATCGCCCCAGGCGACGGGACGGCGCGCCAGAAGCAGCGCCTCGGGGAAATGCCCGCGCACGAGGCCGAGGTCGTGGACGACGACCATGACCGTGCGGCTTTCCCCATGCCAGCGCTCGATGAGCGCGATCAGGTCGGCCACCGTCCGCGAATCGACGGCATTGAACGGCTCGTCGAGCAGGATGAGGGCCGCGTCCTGCACCAGCACGCGCGCAAACAGCGCGCGCTGCAATTGCCCGCCCGACAAAGTGTCGATGGTCCGCCTCCCGAAGCCTTCGAGGCCGACCGCTGAAAGCGCGTCCGACACGGCCTTGCGATCTTCGGCGCGGTGGCGGCCGAGCAGGCCGCGACGCGGCCACAGCCCCAGCGCGACGAGATCGACCACGCGGGCGGGAAAGGAGCGGTCGAGCTCCGACAGTTGCGGCAGATAGGCGAGGCTTACGCCGCTGGCGACGGCGCAGGTGCCCGCCATCGGCTTCAGCAGGCCGGCGATGCCCTTCATCAGGGTCGACTTGCCCGCCCCGTTGCCGCCCACCACGGTCGTCAGCGATCCCCTGCGCACGGTTCCGCTCAGATGATGCACGGCAGGGTGGCCATCGTAGCCAAGCGTAAGGTCGCCAAATGTGATACAGGCTTCGGACATCGATCGACGCGTTCCGCACCGGGGAGGCGTCCGGTTTCGGGCCGGACATTTGTAATGTTATTACATTAACAGCCCGAGGCCACAATAGGGCAAAAAGGATCTTGAGAGCGAATATGATGGTTCATGCGCGTGAGCTGACGAAAAACCAGTCGCTGGTGCTCGACGCCCTGTCGCGGACGGAGGGGCCGCTCAGCGCCTATGCATTGCTCGACCAGCTGCGCGAGCACGGCTTCCGGGCGCCGCTGCAGGTCTACCGGGCGCTCGAGAAGCTGGTGGAGTACGGCCTCGTCCACAGGCTCGAGAGCCTCAATTCCTTCGTCGCCTGCGCCCACCCGCACGACCATGCCGACGGCCACCGCCACGGGCTGATCGCCTTCGCGATCTGCGACACATGCGGCCAGGTGGACGAGTTCTCGGACGCCGTGGTGGAAAAGCGCCTCAGGGGGTGGGCGAGCGACCATTCCTTCAAGCTCGGCAAGACGACCATCGAGATGCGGGGAACCTGCGGGAACTGCGCGGCGGCGTAGATGCGCCCGTCGACGCGCCGGCCTTCCGTGTCGGCCCGCCTTCCGGGAAGGTCGCGGCGGAGACGGGGCGGCCGACGCGCCACGCCTCCGACCGGAGGAGCTTCAGCCCCTATGGGCGGGGCAGTCGCGACGGCAGGGGAATACGCCGGTTGGTGGAGCTGAGGACGGTGGCTCTTATCCCGCAAAGGCGCAGAACAGCGCGGTTCCCGCCGGGCTGGTTTCGGGGCACAGTCGTGGTCACAGACACTGAGGCTTCAAAACCTAGGAATTGGGCCGTTTGCGCTTGCGGTCGCCGATCATGCAACCGACCGAACACGATAACGTAATTATGCAGAAGCCCAGCTACGCAGCCGACTGGAGCCGCTCCATCTCTGACTCAAACTCCAGCCGAAGCTGGACAGCCTCACCCTCCGGCAGCCATAGAATCATCTGCGGCACGAGGCGGCGATAGAGCCGTGCACGCGCGGGGTCCCAAGGCAGGACGTTTGCTGCGCGAGCCTCGGAGAGGATGCGGTGGAGGCGGGCGCGGACTCGGTCAGGATCGCCTTCATAGTAGACCGGCGCAGCGCTCTCATCGAAGAGTTCCGCCTGCGCATCGGCCTGGAATCCAAGTGGTGCCGGTTTGTGAGACAAGGGCCTAAGATGGATCAGGTTTTCCCCTACGACGGCATGGATGACGATACCGACAAATGGCAGCTCAACCTGCTGTTCGAGCTGGGGCTGATCGCGTGGCTGATCCATGCGGGAGTCGTCTGCCTCGCCGCAATGGCGCTGTTCTACGGGAACCCGCAAGCCGTCTGGCCGGCGGCATGGCTGGCG
>Ga0207868_1001530_pt1 | contig 16168 bp, 14 predicted proteins | sample Passage237B_FD_187370 | JGI IMG/M metagenome (GOLD analysis project Ga0207868, IMG submission 187370) | Cellulose adapted compost microbial communities from Newby Island Compost Facility, Milpitas, CA, USA - Passage2 37B (SPAdes) (version 3) ... | reverse complement strand
GCATCCGGGATACGGCGACAACTCTCACCTGCCCCGCCGTACCCGGACATAGAGCGCCCCGCCGCCGCCATGGGCAGCGTGCGCTTCCTCGAAGCCGACGACGAGGCCGCGAAATTCCGCAAGCGACAGCCACTCCGGCACCTCGCGGCGCAAGGCACCCGAGCCCTTGCCGTCGCGCCCGCCCTTGCCGGTGATCACCAGCACCAGCGTCAGTCCCTCGCCCTGCGCGCGGACGAGGAAACGTCGCAGCACCGCGTGGGCACGTGTCAGCGTCAGGCCGTGCAGATCAAGCCGCGCCTCGATCTCGGTACGGCCACGCACGATACGGCCCCGCTCGCGCCGCGCCAGCGTGGCGAGCGGCGGAGGCGCCTTGGCTGGTGTCTTGGCCGGTGCGGACGCTGCAACGGCCGACGGCGGCAGCGCCTGCGGCACCTGGCCGTTGGCTCCGGCACCCGGCGCCACAGCCTCGGCAGCCGCTTTGCGCCGCCGCAGCGGTTTTGCCGAGCGCGCCACGCCGTCCCACAGTGCGCGTTCGTCCTCGCTCAGCACGCGGACGCGGCGCGAACGACGTGGCGTCTCGAGCACTGGCGGGCGCACCATCGTATCGTTACCGGGCCCGTCGCGCCGGGCGACGCTTGGGGCCGCCGCGCCCGGCAAGCGATTTCTCGATGCGCTTGGCGGGCCGCGCCTTCGGCAGCGGCATCGTCCTGCCCTGCGCCACCGGATCGAGGCTGTTCGGCACCAGCATGACGAAGCGCGCCGCATGGCGCAGCCGTCCCGACACCTGCCCGGCCTCGCGGCCGGCCCCGAAATAAATATCGGCGCGCGCCGGCCCGACGATCGCGGAGCCGGTGTCCTGCGCCACCATCAGGCGGCGGAACGGCGTTGCCGCGCGCGGAGACTCGATCGGCAAATCGCCCGTGATGAAGAACGGCGTGCCGTAGACGTGCAGCGCGCGGTCCACGGCGATGGAGCGGCCCGGCGTCAGCGGCACCCCCTGCGCGCCGACCGGTTCGTCCTGCGGCCCGAGCGGCACTTCGCGAAAGAACACATAGGCGCGGTTCATCCGCCGCACCTCTTCGGCACCTTGCGGATCGGCCGCCATCCACTTGCGGATACGCTGCATCGACATTTCTTCGCGCGGGATGATGTTGCGCTCGATCAAAATGCGCCCGACCGGCGTATAGGGATAGCCGTTATGCGAATCGTAGTTGATGCGCACCACCGAGCCGTCTTCCATGCGGATGCGCGCCGAGCCCTGAATCTGGATGAACAGCAGATCCGTCTGGCTCTTGAGCCAGGCGATCTCCAGCCCGCGCCCGGCAATGGCGCCATCCTCGATCTGGGCGCGGTCGTAATAGGGCACCAGCTTGCGCCGGCCGATCTTACGGAACACCTCACCTTTGTTGGGCAGGCTGGGCGAGCTTTGCGAATAGCCGCGCACGAACAGATTTGAGGGGCGGCGATAGACCGGCACGGTATAGACGTCGGTGCGGGTGCGCGAGCCGTCCACGATCGGCTCGTAGTAGCCGGTGACAAAACCGTCGTCTTCACCGAGACGGGAAATGCGCACCGGTCGGAAATGGTTTTCGAAGAAGGCGCGCGCCTTGCCGTCGTCGGCAATCGCGGCGGTGCGCGCCGCGCGGCACGGCTCGCCGAGCGCGCCGGCCAGCGCCTTGCCCGATCGTTGCTCAGACCCTTGAGCCGGCGCCGATGCCGCCACCGGTGCGCTGACTCGGGTGCGTATGGCGCGGCAGCTCGTGCGAAACGCCTGGAGCGCCGCAAGCGGCGCATCCTCACGCCAGCCGGCGATCTCCGACCACGGCAGGGGAACGTATTGGCTTTCGGGAATCGTGAACGGGGCGTGGCGGTCTTTCGCCGTAGCCGCCGGCGTCCACGCCGTCAGCACGAGTGCGGCAAGCCCGGCCGCAACACGCAAGCGCGCCGCGCCGCGTTCACTCCATGCTTTCCGTCCGCACCAGCTTCCAGTTCGGATCGCGCGAGGAGGTGTCACGGGCGAATGTCCAGATATCGGTGACATCGGTGACCTTGTCGGGGCTGCCCTCGACCACGGTGCCGGCCTTGTCGCGGGTCGCGGTGATCATCTGCGAGACGAAGCGGACGGTGAGGTTGGCGATGCGGTCGCGCTGCTCGGCGGCGACGAATTCCGCCTTGTCGATGGAGACGAAGCGGGTCTCGGTCGCATGTCCGGCCTGCTCGCGGGCGCGGATCGCGGCGTCGAAGCTGTCGTAGACCTCCTTCGACAACAGGTCCTTGAGCGCGCGGCGGTCGCCGCTGGCAAACGCCTGTACGATCATTTCGTAGGCGCTGCGCGCGCCGGTGAGAAAATACTGCGGATCGAACGTCGTATCCTGCGCCGCCACCGCGTCGAGCCCGGCGGCGAGCGCCGAACCGGGCTCGGCGATGCCCTTCCAGCGGTCGGCGGCGGACTTGAGTTCGCCGGGGGCCAGCGGCGTCTGATCGATCACCGTTCCCGGCAGCGGCACGACGTTGCTGTTGTCGGCCGGGCGCGGCGCGTCGCGATTGACGCGCTCGTAAGGCCGCTCGCTGCCGGTCCGCTGCCCCAGCACATTGCGCAGCCGCAGGAAAATGAACACCGCGAGCGCCAGGAAGATGATGGTGTAGATGTCCACGTTCATTTGCTTTCCGGTGTGGGCCGCATCCGGCTGCCTCTCCCGGCAGGGGCCGGGGCCGCGGTAACTGATCTACACCATGTAGACACGAAATCCGACTGCGCCAATGGCGCGTTTTGGCACGTTTCCGGCGGGCTGCCCGCGCGCCGGCTCGAAGCGAGCGCCGGAGGCGTATTTTGCCGTCAAATTCGGCAGATTCTAGATCGGCTTATCGTTTCCCGGCGCAAATTTGCGGCAGCATTCGGGCCGCGCTCCTTGTCGATCGGGCCGCGCGTGTGATAGCCACTCGGCAACCTCGACCGCTGGCGGTCGGGCGACATCATCCACCCCGTGGCGGACAGCGCCAGCCGCACCGCTCAGGCCGGCTGCAACCCAGACCGGCGCGGCGCCCAGGAGACAGGTCATGACCAACGGCAACGGCGCACCCCCGGCAGCGGACAAGCCCGAAGCGGTGCCGCAGCTCAACGTGCTGGCGCAGTACATCAAGGATCTCTCATTCGAGAATCCCAATGCGCCGTCCTCGCTCGGACCGCAACAGCAACAGCCCTCGATTAACATCCAGATCAACGTGCATGCCGAAAACCTCGCCGAGAACGAGTACGAGGTGACGCTGTCGGTCGAGGGCAAGGCCGAGAACGCCGGCAAGGTGCTGTTCTCGTTCGAGCTGGACTATGCCGGGGTGTTCCGCATCCAGCATGTGCCGAAGGAAAACCTGCACCCGCTGATCATGATCGAGTGCCCGCGGCTGTTGTTCCCGTTCGCCCGCGAGATCATCGCCTCGTCGGTGCGCGATGGCGGCTTCCCGCCCCTGATGCTCGATCCGGTCGATTTCGTCGGGCTCTACCGCCAGAACATGGAACGGCAGGCCGAGCAGCTTCGCGCCGAGGGCAAGCCGAGCTGAGCCTGCGGCCGCCGTTCGATCGGCCGCAATGGACTTAATTCATCGCGATGGCCGGGCCTGCCCTGGCCATTTGCCTTATTGGGCCTCGGCCGTATCCGCGTAATTTCGCCACAGCGCCGCGCCGCCGAGGGTGGCAACGAAGGCGGCATGCACGGCAAGGTCCTCCGGCGACAGCCGCGGCGCGAGCGGCACCGGGCGCTGCCGGCGCGGGCCGTGGGCGCCCCGCGCCCGGATCAGGACCGGGCCGGCGGTGAGGCCGAGCTGGGCCTGCCGCGCGCCGATCAGCTCGATATAGACTTCGGCCAACAACTCGGCGTCGAGCAGCGCGCCGTGCTTGGTGCGGCGCGAATTGTCGATGGCGTAGCGCGAGCACAGGTCGTCGAGGCGGTTGGAGACGCCGGGGTGCTTGCGCCGCGCCAGCAGCAGCGTATCGACCAGCCGCTCCGGCCCGATGGCGGCGCGCGCCACCCGCGCCAGTTCCGCATTGATGAAACCGACGTCGAACGCGGCGTTATGGATCACCAGCGGCGCTTCGCCGATGAAGGCGAGGAACTCGTCCACCACTGCGGAGAACAGCGGCTTGTCGGCCAGAAACTCGGTCGAGAGGCCATGCACCGCGAATGCCTCCTGCGGCATGTCGCGCTCGGGATTGAGGTAGCAGTGGAACACCTGCCCGGTCGGCATGTGGTTGACCATCTCGACGCAGCCGATCTCGACCAGCCGGTCGCCGCGCAGCGGATCGAGGCCGGTGGTTTCGGTATCGAGTACGATCTCGCGCATGGTTCTCCAACTTCCTGCCAGTAGCGACTCAGCCGCGCCGCTTCGGCATTTTAACCACCTCGCGCAGAATGTCGCGGATGCGTGCGCGCACCGGCTCCAGGCCGTGCGAGGTATCCACGATAAAGTCGGCGCGGCGGCGCTTTTCGGCATCGGGCATCTGCCGGGCGAGGATGGCGTCGAGTTTTTCGGGTGTCATCGTCGCGCGCGCGAGAAGGCGCTCACGCTGGATGTCTTCCGCCGTCGTCACCACCACCACCGCATCGACGCGGGCGTCGCCCCCGGTTTCGAACAGCAGCGGCACGTCCACCACCGCGACCGGCGCGCCCGACCGCTCGGCCTCGTCGAGGAATTTCTGATGATGCGCTTTCAGCATCGGATGCACGATGGCCTCGAGCCGCTTCATCGCGGCGGGATCGTGGACGACGCGCGCCGAAAGTTTCTGACGGTCGACCCGGCCATTGTCGGTGGTGCCGGGAAACGCCGCCTCGATCGCCGGCGCCGCCTCGTTCTCATAGATCAGATGCACGGTGGCGTCGGCGTCGTAGACCGGCACGCCTTCCTCGGCAAACAGTTTTGCCGTGGTCGATTTGCCCATGCCCATCGAGCCGGTCAGTCCGAGCACCCGCATTTCGTCCTCACAAGCGCAACAGACCGCGCTCGCGCAGAAACGCCAGCAGCGGCAGCAGCGGCAATCCCAAAATGGTGAAATGATCGCCGTCGATGCGCGAGAACAGGTGCACACCGAGGCTTTCGAGTTGATAGGCGCCGACGCTGCCGGTCACCGCCTCGCCCGCGGCATCGAGATAGCGACCGATCGCCTCGTCATCCAGGGGCCGCATGGTCAGGCGCGCCACCGAGACCTGTTCGGTCAGCACCTCGCCGTCGGTGACGACGGCAAAGGCCGCGTGGAGTTCATGCGTGCGGCCGGCCAGCACGCGAAGCTGGGCGTGGGCGGCGGCCCGGTCGGCGGGCTTGTCGAACAGCCGTGTGCCCAGCGCCAGCGTCTGGTCGGCGCCGAGCACGATGCGGCCGGGATGACTGCCGGCGACCGCGCGGGCCTTTTCCCGGGCCAGCAAGGTGGCGACCTCACCCGGCGCAGTCAGCCGTGAGGCGCGTTGCAGCGCGCGCTCGTCGATATGCGCGGGGATCGCCTCGAACACCAGGCCGGCATTGCCGAGCAGCATGCCGCGGGCGCGGCTTTGCGAGGCGAGAATCAACGGCCGCCCGCCTTGCCACAGCATCAGGCCAGGCTCCGCGGCCGCTGACGGTCGGCGTAGAGCTTCATCACCGCCGCCGCGGTCTCCTCGATGGAGCGCCGCGTCACGTCGAGCAGCGGCCAGCCGTGACGGATGCTGAGCCGCCGCGCATAGGTGACCTCGTCGGTCACCGCCTCGCGGTCGATATAGGCCTCGTTGTCCGGCGAGCCGATCGCCAGCAGCCGATTCTGCCGCACCTGGATCAGCCGCTCCGGTGTCGCCTGGAGGCTGACCACCAGCGGCTTCTTCAGCGTTTCGAGCTGCGGCGGGACCGGGATGCCGAGCACCAGCGGCACGTTGGCGGTGCGGATGCCACGATTGGCGAGATAGATCGAGGTCGGGGTTTTCGAGGTGCGCGACACCCCGACCAGCACCACGTCGGCATCTTCCAGCCCTTCGACATGCTGGCCGTCGTCGTGCATCATGGTGTAGTTGAGCGCGTCGATGCGCTTGAAGTATTCGGCGTTGAGGGTGTGCTGGGCCCCGACCCGTCCCGCCGTCGCCGCCCCGAGATACGCCTCGAACAGCTGCATCAACGGGCCGATGATCGACAGGCTCGGCAGGTTCATCTCCTTGCACTTGGCCTCGAGCCGCTCGACCAGATCCTTCTCCAGAAGCGTGAACAGCACGATGCCGGGCGCTTCCTCGATTTCCACAAGCACCCGGTCGAGCTGCTTCTGGCTGCGCACCAGCGGATAGACGTGCTCCACCGCCGAGATGTTGGCGTACTGGGCCGCCACCGCCCGCGCCACCGTGATCAGCGTCTCGCCGGTGGAATCCGAGATCAGGTGCAGGTGAAAATAGCTGCCGGACGCGGTGGCCATGGGCAGGACATCCTGTGAATGGCTGTGGAGAGCCGCGGGCGTGACCGCGACCGCCGGCTCCAGGCAGAAATAACCGGCCTTTCCTTGCACAGTCCTGCTTTTCAGGACAAGGCCGGCAAGGCCGGCGAATATAATCGGGGAATGTGGATTTGTCTCTTGATAACACAACCGGCCACTGCCGCTACATCCTTGAGATTCCGTCGCTCCCGGTCCTGCCGACGGAGCTCGTGGACTGCGTGGGCAACGCGGCCGGCTGTGTACGGTTTGAAGGCAGCGCGGGCATGACGCTGCGCCGGCGCAATCCCCTGTCACATAGACTCAAACCTTCAAGAATCTAAAAATGATGATTTGAGAAAGCACGTGGCACCCGATAATGAACCGGCGAACGGTTCGTTCCGTGGGAGCCTACGGAAACGCAAGGAACACGCCATGTACGAATGGGCCAAGGCGCTCCACGTCATCGCCGTCATCTCCTGGATGGCGGGGATGCTCTACCTGCCGCGGCTGTTCGTCTATCACTGCGCCGCCGAGCCGGGCTCGGTGCAGTCCGAGACCTTCAAGGTCATGGAATGGCGGCTGATGAAGTTCATCATCAACCCGGCGATGATGGTGGCATGGATCGTCGGGCTGTGGCTGGCCTGGGACGGCGGCTGGTACAGCGTCGGCTGGTTTCACGCCAAGTTCGCGCTGGTGATCGTGCTGAGTGCGCTGCACGGTATCCTGGCGCGCCGGCTGCGCGACTTCAGGGCCGACCGCAACACCCGCAGCGCCCGCTACTACCGGGTCCTGAACGAGATCCCGGCGGTCCTGATGATCGGCATCGTCATTCTGGTGATCGTCAAGCCGTTCTGAGGCGCCGCCAGCACGGGCGCCGGATTTCGTTGTCGCAGGGGGCTTGAGGCGTCTTGCGCAAGGCGGGAGCGTTTTCTATATTCGGTGCTGTCCCACCTTCATGCAGGCGGATGCGGCCGTCTTCCGATTGTCGTCGATCGGACGCTGCGTCAGGCCCCGGGCGCTTCGCACGCGTTTCTCGCTCGACCGCCGGACCCAAAGACCTGCCGACCTCCGCCGCCCGTATCCGCCGCCCGTATCTGCTTGCCGACGACCGCCTACCTCCACTCCCAGACTCGTGACAGGACATCCCAATGGGGGAAATGAAACTTCAAGACCTCAAAGCCAAGAGCGCGGCGGAACTCGTCTCGTTCGCGGAGGAACTGGGGGTCGAAAACGCCAGCACCATGCGCAAGCAGGAGCTGATGTTCGCCATCCTCAAAATGCTGGCGATCAAGGAAACCGACATTATCGGCGAGGGCGTCGTCGAGGTGCTGCCCGACGGTTTCGGCTTCCTGCGCTCGCCGGACGCCAATTACCTGCCCGGTCCCGACGACATCTACGTCTCGCCCTCGCAGATCCGCCGTTTCGGCCTGCGCACCGGCGACACCATCGAAGGGCAGATTCGCAGCCCCAAGGAAGGCGAGCGTTATTTCGCCCTGCTCAAGGTCAACACGCTCAATTTCGAGGACCCCGAAAAGGCGCGCCACAAGGTCAATTTCGACAACCTGACGCCGCTGTTTCCGGACGAGCGTTTCCGGCTCGAAATCGGCGATCCGACCCGCAAGGACCTGTCGGCGCGGGTGATCGATATCGTCGCGCCGATCGGCAAGGGCCAGCGCGCGCTGATCGTGGCGCCGCCGCGCACCGGCAAGACGGTGCTGATGCAGAACATCGCGCATTCGATCACCGCCAATCACCCGGAATGCTACCTGATCGTTCTCCTGATCGACGAGCGGCCGGAGGAAGTCACCGACATGCAGCGCTCCGTGAAGGGCGAGGTGGTGTCCTCGACCTTCGACGAGCCGGCGGTGCGTCACGTCCAGGTCGCCGAAATGGTGATCGAGAAAGCCAAGCGCCTGGTCGAGCACGGCCGGGACGTGGTGATCCTGCTCGATTCGATCACGCGCCTTGGCCGCGCCTACAACACCGTGGTGCCGTCGTCCGGCAAGGTGCTGACCGGCGGTGTCGATGCCAATGCGCTGCAGCGGCCGAAGCGCTTCTTCGGTGCGGCGCGCAACATCGAGGAAGGTGGCTCGCTGACCATCATCGCGACCGCGCTGATCGATACCGGCAGCCGCATGGACGAAGTGATCTTCGAGGAGTTCAAGGGCACCGGCAACTCCGAGCTGATTCTCGACCGCAAGGTCGCCGACAAGCGCATCTTCCCGGCCATCGACATCTCGCGCTCGGGGACCCGCAAGGAAGAACTCATCACCGATCCGCAACTGCTCAAGAAGATGTACGTGCTGCGCCGCATCCTCAACCCGATGGGCACCATGGACGCCATCGAGTTCCTGCTTGACAAACTGCGCAACACCAAGAACAACGCCGAGTTCTTCGAGTCGATGAATACGTGATCGATAGCCGCACTGCGGTGTCGACCGTCCGCGTGCCTCCATGCTATAGCCTCGGCGAAGACGCGAGTGGAGGCGGCTGTGAGGCGCGACACGACGTGTTTTTCCGCCTTGATCGGCAATATCTATGACGCGGCGCTGAACCCGTCGTTGTGGCACGACGTTCTCCGGGACATTGCCAATTTCGTCGGCGGTTCGTCTGCCTCGCTCTATGCCAAGGACGCCGCGGGCAGAAGCGGGAATGTGTTCTACGACGATGGCGGCATCGACCCGCATTATGTGCGGCTTTACTTCGACAAGTATATCAAGCTCGATCCGTCCACGACAGCGCATTTCTTCGCCGAGCTCGACAGGCCCCTGGCGACGTCCGATCTGCTTCCTTACGCCGAGTTTCTCGAGACCCGGTTCTACAAGGAGTGGGCGCGGCCGCAGGGGCTTGTCGATCACGTCACCGCGGCGCTGGACAAATCCGTGACCGGTGTCGCCATGCTTGGCGTGTTTCGTCACGAACGCGATGGGATCGTCGACGACGAAACGCGCCAGCGCGTGCGGCTGATTGCTCCGCACGTTCGCCGCGCGACGCTGATCGGCAAAGCCATCGAACTCAAAACGGCGGAAATCGCGACCTTTGCCGATATGCTCGACGGTCTGAGCGCGGCCATACTCCTCATCAACGCGCGGGGAAACATCGTCCATGCCAATGCGGGTGCGCATCGGCTGCTTGGCGAGGGCCGCGTGATACATGCCGTGGACGGTAGATTTGCCGTCTCCGATCCGGAGGCCGAGCGGGCGCTGCACGAGGCGCTGCTTGGCGCCGGTGACGGCGACATCGGCATAGGAAGCAGAGGCGTCGCTGTGTCGCTGATGGCGCGCGACGGCGAGCGCTATGTCGTCCACATGCTGCCGCTCACCTCGGGCGCGCGCCGCATGACCGGGATCACCTATTGCGCGACCGCGGCGCTATTCATCCATCGGGCGGAATTACATACGCCCTCCGCGCCGGAGGTGATCGCCAGAACCTACGGGCTGACGCCGTCCGAATTACGGGTCCTGCTGGCAGTCGTCGAACTGGGCGGAGCGCCAGCGGTTGCCGAGGCGCTCGGCGTTGCCGAGACGACGGTCCGGTTCCATCTGCGACACCTGTTCGGCAAGACCGGCGCGCGCCGCCAGACGGATCTCGTCAAACTGGTTGCCGGGTTTTCCAACCCCCTCGCTTGCTGATCGCCCCCTCCGATTGGAGGGCGTCAACTGCTCATTCGTTCGCTAGCTTCAGCCGACGACGGTCGGATTGACCGCCTTACCCGAGACGAGAGGCGAAGACGAAAAACCAAGCCGAAACACGGGAGGCCGGCATGCGCACGCGTATTTCGTTGTTTCCAACCGTTCTCGCTATCCTGATGGCGAGCCTGCTTGTCACCACGGATGCGACGCCCAAAGGACGCGACTTCCATGGATCGACCAATGAGAACAGCGTCAAGAAAGCATGCGGGGGCGACCTGCAAACCGGCGGCGGTGCTTTTGGCTGCACAAAATGCGATACGAAAGGCTGCACGGACTGGAGTTGTAACCGGAGCGGGAAGGGACGACAGGGCTGCTGGATTGAACCGGTCGGAAGAACGGTTCCCGGCAGAGGCAAGGGGGGCAAGGGCGGCGAGGGTTTCGGCAATCCGGTTTCAGGAACCAGGGGCGTCGACGCCGATCGGCGGAAGGGATTGCGTGGCGCGGCGCCGGCTGCGGCCGGCCTGCCGATCGGCACGAGCCGCGATCACCGCCGGCAGGGCGGGAGCGCGGCGTCGGCACAAGGCGGCGTGCTTGTTGATGGTCAGGAAGGCAATATAGTCACCGGACCGCGTTGCGGGCACGGCGGCTGCCGCCCCGTGTCCGTTCTGTCCGGGCCGAACTGGCAGAATGTCAACAAGCGGCATTTCCACGACCATCGCTCCAGGTGAGCCCCTTCGAGGCGGCGGCATGGCTGACGGCGTTACGGTAAAACGGCGGTCCGTGGCTGCATCTGCGCCACGGCGTCCGCAATCTTCGCCGGGTCGTCGACCGGCAGCGAGCAGCTTTGGCTCCGGCAGACGAAAGCCGCCGCGCCGCTGACGCTGTCCGCTTTGGCGCGCGCGGGATGATTTTGAGGAAGACCGTCCGCGCGCGGCGCGTGAAGAACGATCGTCGTCGCGTGCGGCAGGCTTCGCGCCGCGCTCAAGAGCGCATCGGCCTCCCTGTCCTCGCCGACGACGGCAATCTCCGCGCCGGTGAGATGCAGGTCAAGCGCATTCAAGAGCGAGAGATGGCCGAACACGTTGTCCTGCGCCACCGGGAGCAGGGCGGCGAACAGCGCATCGGACTGCTGGCGATAGCGGCTGTCGCCGGTAAGTACCGCCAGCCGCACCAGGTTTTGCGCGATCAGCCCGTTATGGTTGGGAATGGCATCGTCCACCGTGGCATGCGGCCGCACGATCAGCCCCTCGGCATCGTCGGCGGTGAGGAAGTAGCCGCCGTGGTCGCGGTCGGCGTAGTGCGTATCGAGCGAGGCCTGCCAGGCGATCGCTTTGGTCAAAAAATCCGCTTCGCCCGTTGCCTCGAACAGCGACAATGCCGCCCGGATCATGGCCGCGTGGTCTGAGGCCAGCCCCGGAAACATCAGCCGCCCGTCGCGCCAGGAATGGCCGAGCCGGTCGCCGCGGCTCATCTCCGTCGCGGCGAAGGCGAAAGCGCGCCGCGCCATCGCCAGCCAGTCCGGGCGCTCGAAGGCCAGCGCGGCATGGGTGAGGGCGGCAATCGCGAGGCCGTTCCAGTCGGCCAGCACCTTATCGTCGAGGCCCGGAGGAACCCGTTTGCTGCGCGCCTGGTGCAGCATATCGCGCAACATGGCAAGGCGTGCCGCCTCCTCGGGCGTATCACTCAGGCCATTGAGGCGATTGAGGATATTCTTTCCCTCGAAGTTTCCTTCGAGGCTGACGTCGTATTTCGCAGCAAACAGCGCAGCATTGTCCGCACCCAGAATGTGCGCGATTTCATCCGCCGACCAGACGTAGAACTTGCCTTCCTCGCCGTCCGAATCGGCGTCCAGCGACGACGACAGGCCGCCCTTGGTCTGCATCATTTCGCGCTGGAGCCAGCCCACCGTCTCCGCCGCGCGCGCGCCATAGAGAGGGTTGGGCGCGCGGGCGTGCTCGAGCGCCAAAAGGTCGAGAAGCTGGGCGTTGTCGTACAGCATCTTCTCGAAATGCGGCACCAGCCAGCGCTCATCGACGGAGTAGCGGGCGTAACCCCCGCCGAGATGGTCGTAGATGCCGCCCTGGCTGATGCGGGCCAGCGCCAGATTGGTGGTGGTGAAGAACCGCCCATCGCCTGTGCGGGAACCGGCGCGCCACAAAAACTCTAGCATGGCGCATTGCGGGAATTTCGGGGCGCCGCGCAGGCCCCCGTTGACCGGATCGGTGGCGCCGGCGATGGAGACGGCGGCGTTGTTCAGCTCTGGCGGGCCGATCGTCGCCGGGTTTTGCGTGCGGTTGCGGTCGGCCAGCCGCGCCACCAGCGCCTGGCGATTCTGGTTCACCTTGTCGGGCGCCTCGTGGAATACGCGCGCCACCTCGCGCAGCACGTCGGTAAAGCCGGGCCGGCCGTACTGCGCCTCTTTCGGAAAGTAGGTGCCGCCCCAGAACGGCGCGCCATCGGGGGTAAGGAACATGGTCAGCGGCCAGCCGCCCTGTTGCCCGAGATGGTGGAGAGCGTTCATGTAGATCTGGTCGATGTCCGGGCGTTCCTCCCGGTCCACCTTGATATTCACGAACAGCTCGTTCATCACCGCCGCGGTGGCTTCGTCCTCGAAGCTCTCGTGAGCCATGACGTGGCACCAGTGGCAGGCGGCGTAGCCCACGGACAGCAGGATCGGACGGCTCAAACGCTGCGCCTCAGCCAATGCGGCCGGACCCCAGGGCCACCAGTCGACCGGATTGTGCTGATGCTGCAGGAGGTAGGGGCTGGTTTCCAGGGCCAGGCGGTTTTTGTGCGGCGCAGCATCGGCCATGGCGCAGTCTCCATGATTATGCTGCGATGCAGCATGACGGCTTGAGCTGGTCACGGGTCACCAGCCGCCTCAGACAACAGATAGGCCATGACGCTACGCGATCAAACCATCTTTGCCCTGTCGTCGGGAGTGCTGCCCTCGGCCATCGCCGTCGTCCGGGTGTCGGGGCCACGGGCAGGGCAGGCCGTAACCACGCTGGCCGGACGATTGCCGCCGCCGCGCACGGCGTATCTCACCGCTCTGCGGGATGGCGCGGGCGCCGTCATCGATCAGGGGCTAGTGCTGTGGTTTCCGGCGCCGAACAGCGCGACCGGCGAGGACGTCGCCGAGTTCCATATCCACGGCGGCCGCGCGGTGGTCGCGGCGGTATTTGCCGCCCTGCTGCGGGTCGAGGGTCTGCGGCCGGCGGAGCCGGGCGAGTTCACTCGCCGCGCGTTCGAGAACGGCAAGCTCGACCTGACCGAGGCTGAGGGGATCGACGACCTGATCCATGCCGACACCGACCGCCAGCGGCGGCAGGCGCTGCGCCAGTTGCAAGGTTTGCTGGGCCATCGGGCCGAGGACTGGCGTCGCCAGGTGATCGAGGCAGCGGCGCTGATCGAGGCGGGCATCGATTTTTCCGACGAAGGCGACGTTCCCGACGATCTCACCGCGCCGGCGCGCGCCCGGATCGAGGTGTTGCGCGACGATATCGCGGCGGCGCTTGTCGCGTCGGCCCGTAGCGAACGGCTGCGCGATGGTCTGACGGTCGCCATCGCGGGGCCGCCGAATGCCGGAAAATCCACACTTCTCAATGCCTTGGCGCGACGCGAGGCGGCTATCGTATCGCCCTATGCCGGCACCACGCGCGATGTCATCGAGGTGCAGTTCGATCTCGATGGCTATCCCGTCACCTTGCTGGACACGGCTGGCATTCGCGACACCGCCGATCCGGTCGAGCGGGAGGGCGTGCGCCGTGCGCGCGCCCGGGCCGCCGAAGCCGATCTGGTGCTGTGGGTGTGCGAGGCGCAGGACCGCTCCGGTCCGCAGGAACCGGACTGGCAGGCTCCGGTCTGGGTGGTCCGCAACAAGATCGATCTCGACGCTGCGGACGCGGAGGCGGCCTTCGCCATCTCGGCGGCGCGGGGCGACGGCATCGCCGACCTGCTGGCGGCGGTCGCGGGGTTTGCCTCAGACTATTTCGGCGGCGACAATGCCTTGATTTCGCGCGCCCGTCACCGTGCGCTGCTGGAGGAGACGGTGGCGGCACTGGATCGGGCGCTGGCTGAGCCGGAACCGGAGCTGGTGGCGGAACACCTGCGGGTCGCGGCCCAATGCCTGGGTCGGATCACCGCCCGGATCGACGTCGAGGACGTGCTCGACGTGATTTTTCGCGACTTCTGCATCGGGAAATAGCAGTCGCGTTTCATGTGAAACAAAACCCGGCTTCTCGATCCGTACGAGGCGGTATAGAACCCACCCTATGTCCACAGGCTTCGATGTCATTGTGATCGGCGGCGGCCACGCCGGCTGCGAGGCGGCCGCGGCGGCCGCGCGCATGGGCGCGAGGACGGCGCTGCTGACGCACCGCTTTGCCACCGTCGGCGCTATGTCCTGCAATCCGGCGATCGGCGGGCTCGGCAAGGGCCATCTGGTGCGCGAGGTCGATGCGCTCGATGGGCTGATGGCGCGTGTCATCGATCGCTCAGGCATCCAGTTCCGGATGCTCAACCGCCGCAAGGGGCCGGCAGTGCGCGGGCCGCGGGCGCAGGCCGACCGCCGGCTCTATGCCGCTGCGATGCAAGCGGAATTACGCGCGATACGGAACCTGACGGTGATCGAAGGCGAGGCCGACGACCTGCTGATCGCGACCGGCGGGGTCGCCGGTGTTCGACTGAGCGATGGCCGCGAACTGACAGCCGGCGCGGTCGTGGTCACGACCGGCACCTTTCTGCGCGGCCTGATCCATCTCGGCGAGCGCTCATGGCCGGCCGGCCGGATCGACGAGGCGCCCTCGCTCGGGCTGTCCGGAACGTTCGAGCGGCTCGGCTTCACGCTCGGCCGGCTCAAGACCGGCACCCCGGCGCGGCTCTACAGTCGCACCATCGACTGGGCCGCCGTGGAGATGCAGCCCGGCGACGACCCGCCGGAGCCGTTTTCGACGCTGACGGAGCGCATCAGCGTGCCGCAAATCCAGTGCGGCATCACCCGCACCACCGCGGCGACGCATGCGGTGATCCGTGCCAACGTCCATCGCTCGCCGATGTATTCCGGGCAGATTCATAGCCGCGGCCCCCGCTATTGCCCGTCGATCGAAGACAAGATCGTCCGCTTCGGCGACCGCGACGGCCACCACGTTTTCCTTGAGCCGGAAGGGCTCGACGATCCCACGATCTATCCGAACGGCATTTCGACCTCGCTGCCGGAGGAGGTGCAGGCGGCGCTGATCGCCACCATCCCCGGGCTTGAGCGGGCGCGCATGCTGCGGCCGGGCTATGCCATCGAATACGATCATGTCGATCCGCGCGAACTCGACCCGACGCTGGAGACCCGCCGCCTCAAGGGGTTATTCCTCGCCGGCCAGATCAACGGCACCACCGGCTACGAGGAAGCGGCCGGGCAGGGACTAATGGCCGGGCTGAACGCCGCGCTCCGGGCCGGTGGCGGCGGGGCGTTCGTGCTCGACCGTGCCGACGGCTATATCGGCGTGATGATCGACGATCTGGTGACGCGGGGCGTCAGCGAGCCGTATCGGATGTTCACCTCGCGTGCCGAATACCGGCTGACGCTGCGCGCCGACAACGCTGATCAGCGCTTGACCGATCGTGGCCTGGCGCTTGGCTGCGTGGGAGAGGCGCGGACCGCCCACCATAGCGCAAAAATGGCCGCTCTGGCAGATGCGAAGGCCCTCGCCCAGGCGCTGACCGTAACACCGAGCGAGGCCCGCAAACACGGCCTGACCCTCAATCTCGACGGCCAGCGGCGCAGCGCCTTTGCGCTTTTGGCCTATCCGGATATCGGCTGGGACGACCTGTTGCGCATCTGGCCCGAGCTGGCAGGCATCGCGCCCAGGATCGCCACCCATGTCGAGATCGACGCCAAATACGACGTCTATTTGCAACGCCAGCGCGCCGACGTCGAGGCGTTCCGCCGCGACGAGGCGCTGGCGTTGAACAATATCGACTACGCCGCAATCCCGGGCCTGTCCAACGAGGTGCGGCAACGGCTGGAGACGCATCAGCCGCGCACGCTGGGGCAGGCGGCGCGGCTCGACGGGGTGACGCCGGCCGCGCTCGGCATTCTGGTGGCCTATCTGCGGCGGGCGGCGCGGCA
>Ga0207868_1001528_pt1 | contig 16179 bp, 17 predicted proteins | sample Passage237B_FD_187370 | JGI IMG/M metagenome (GOLD analysis project Ga0207868, IMG submission 187370) | Cellulose adapted compost microbial communities from Newby Island Compost Facility, Milpitas, CA, USA - Passage2 37B (SPAdes) (version 3) ... | reverse complement strand
CCCACGGCTCGTAATTCGCGGCCTTCTCGCCCATCAGACGTCCATAGGCTTCGCGCTCTTCCGCGGGAATTCCTGAAAGGAACGCCTCCGGACGTTCGGTGAGCTCTGCCACGCTGATGCCGGTAATCCGTTCGAACCCCGGGCTGATGTAGTTCACAACTGTCGGCTGGCCGGGGGGCCTGCTGATCTGGAACAGCGCGCCCGGAACCTCGCGCATCAGCTTCGAAAATTGCTCTTCGAGCTTCAGCCGCTTCACGGTCTCGGTAATCTCGCGCACCGACCCTTCGTAATACAGCGTCTTCCCCGTCACCTCGTCGCGCACGATGCGCGCCGATTCGGTGACCCAGATGCGCTCGCGCGTCTTGTGGCGATAGATTTCCGAGACGAAGTCGGTGACCCGTCCCTCCGTCTCCAGGATGCGCTTGAATTCGTCGCGGCGCTCCGGCTCGACATACCATTCACGGGCGATGTCGTGAACGTTGGCGAGCATTTCCGCTTCGCTGTCGTAGCCGTTGAGGCGGACCAGCGCCTTGTTGGCCTTGATCTGCCGGCCATCGGGCAGCGAGCGATAGATGCCCTCCGAAAGGTTGTCGATGAGCTGGTCTGTGTTGCCCTGCTCCTGTCGCGCCGACCTGTAGAGGCGGCGATAGCGCAGCATCCACAGCGCGAGCAGCACCGAAAGGATGAAATTGGCCGTAACCAGCCACTGATGGCTGTGCGCGAATTCGAAATATGTCGAAAGGAAACCAGCCATCTAAACTTTGCAGCGCGAAAAAACTGCCGCAGCGTAGGCCGATTTCGTTTCGAAATTGTCTAAATTGTCGCAGGCTTGATCAGTGCCAGCGGCCGAGCGCTTCGAGATCTGATTCCTTGGCTTCGACCCAATCGCCTTCGCTGCCGTCGGCGCGCCGCTCCTTCTTCCAGAACGGCGCGTTCGACTTCAGGAAATCCATCAGGAAGCTCGCTGCCTCGAATGCCGCCTGCCGGTGCGGCGACGCGGTCACCACCAGCACGATGTTCGCTCCGGGCTCGATCCGGCCGTAGCGGTGGATCACCGTCACCGCCTGCAGCGGCCAGCGATCAACGGCCTGGCGGGCGATCCGCGCGATCTCGGCCTCGGCCATGCCGGGATAGTGCTCGAGTTCGAGTGCAGCCAGCGCCCCACCCTCGTCGCGGCAGAGCCCGGTGAAGGAAACCACCGCGCCGACATCCCTCCGCCCGCGGCTCACCGCCGCTATCTCGGCGCCGATGTCGAAATCCTCGCGCTGAACGCGTATGACGGGCTCGACCGCCATTCAGCCTCCGGTCATCGGCGGAAACAGGCCGATCTCGCGTGCGCCGGCGATGCTTTCCTTGTGGCCGGCGTGCTCCTGGTTGATGGCGACCCGGATTGCCTCCGGATACTGGAGCGCGGCTTCGTATTCCGGCCCGCGGCCCTTCAGCCAGACCAGCAGGTCGCGCACGGTGCGAACGTCGGCCGGCAGATCGATCTCCTCTTCCGCGCGTCCGATGCGCTCGCGTACCCATGCGAAATAGATCAGCTTCATTGTCTGGGACGCCTCACTCCATGATGTGCTTCAGGCCGGCCCTGAAATAGTCGTAGCCGGTGTAGAGCGTGATGATGGCGGAAATCCATAGCAGCGCGATTCCCGTCTGTGTCGCATAGCCAATCAGCTTGTCGCCGGCCGGACCGACCAGCAGGAAGCCGATCGCGACGAGCTGTATCGTGGTCTTCCACTTGGCGAGCTGCGTTACGGGCACCGAGACCTTCAGTCCGGCCAGGTATTCGCGAAGCCCCGACACCAGGATTTCACGGCACAGGATGATGATCGCCGCCCACAGCGTCCAGCCGGCAATCGTCCCGTCCGCTGCGAGCAGGAGCAGCACGGAGGAAACCAGGAGCTTGTCGGCGATCGGGTCGAGCATCCTCCCGATGTTCGAGGTCTGTTTCCATATCCGCGCAAGGTAGCCGTCAAAGAAGTCGGTGACGCTTGCCGCGGCATAGATCGCGAAGGCGATCCACCGCGCCGGATCGCTCGCTCGCAGTTCGCCTTCGGGGAAAAAGCACAGCACGACCAGCGGCACCGCCAGGATACGCCCGTATGTCAGGATGTTGGGCAGGTTGAATGCGCGTTTCGCCATCGTGCCTGACTCTGTTGCCGGTGCAGTCAAATCAGATGCCTCCCTTCACGGTCAAGCGAGCAGCCGGGCTATGTTCGCGTCTCGTGGAAGTGGTTATAGATCGTCCGCGCCATCGACTCCGAGATTCCTTCCACCGAAAGCAGGTCTTCCATCGCCGCCCGGCTCACCGCCTTGGCGGTGCCGAAATGGTGAAGCAGCGCCCGCTTGCGCGCCGGGCCTATGCCGGAAATCTCGTCGAGGGGGTTCGTCACCATCTCCCTTCTTCGACGTGCCCTGTGCGAGCCGATGGCGAAACGGTGCGCTTCGTCGCGCAGCCGCTGGATGAAATAGAGCACCGGATCGCGCACGGGCAGCATGAAGGGCTCGCGCCCTTCCATGAAGAAGCGTTCGCGCCCGGCGTCGCGGTCCACGCCCTTGGCCACGCCGATGGCCGTAATCCTGCCTGCGATTCCGAGCTCGGAAAGCACCTGCCGAACCTGGCTCATCTGCCCCTGGCCGCCGTCGACAAGGATGAGGTCCGGCCAGGCGGGCAGCTCGTGCCGGTCGTGGTGGTTGTCGTCCTGGCCAGCGACCTCCTCCCCGTGCTCCTTGATGAGCCGCGTGAAGCGCCGCTGCATGACCTCGCGCATCATGCCGAAATCGTCGCCGGGCGTGATGTCGGTCGAGCGGATGTTGAACTTGCGGTACTGGTTCTTGGCATACCCTTCCGGCCCCGCGACGATCATCGCGCCGACGGCGTTCGTGCCCATGATGTGCGAGTTGTCGAAGACTTCAATGCGGCGTGGCGTCCGTGGCAGCCCGAACGTCTTGGCAAGTCCCTCCAGCAGCCGCGCCTGCGAAGAGGTTTCGGCAAGCCGGCGTCCGAGCGCCTCGCGGGCGTTCTGCAGAGCGTGGTCGGTCAGGTCCTTCTTCTCGCCGCGCTGCGGCACGCTGATTGCCACGCGGCGGCCGGCGCGCGTCGACAGGGCCTCGGCAAGCAGCGCCTGCTCTTCCACCGCATGGCTGAGCAGGATCGTCTTCGGCGCCGGCTTGTCGTCGTAGAACTGCGCCAGGAACGAGCCGAGCACTTCGCCCGCATCCATCGAGACGTCGGCCTTGGGGAAGTAGGCGCGGTTGCCCCAGTTCTGTCCGGTGCGGAAGAAGAACACCTGCACGCAGTTCTGCCCGCCCTCCTGGTGGATGGCGAACACATCGGCCTCCTCGACAGACTGCGGGTTGATGCCCTGGTGGCTCTGTACGTGGCTGAGCGCGGCCAGCCGGTCGCGGTAGATCGCGGCCCGCTCGAAATCGAGGTTCTCCGACGCCTCCTGCATGGCCGCCGAAATCTGGGCCTTGATCCTGCTCGACCGGCCGGACAAGAAGTCGCGTGCTTCCGAGACCAGCTCGGCATAGTCGCTCGCGCTGATCTCGCCGGTGCAGGGCGCCGAGCAGCGCTTGATCTGGTAGAGCAGGCACGGCCGCGTCCGGCTCTCGAACACGGAATCGGTGCAGGTCCGCAGGAGAAAGGCCCGCTGCAGCGAGTTGATCGTCCGGTCGACCGCGCCGGCCGAGGCGAACGGCCCGAAATAGTCGCCCTTGCGACTTCTCGCTCCACGATGCTTGAAGATGCCCGGAGCCGGATGGTCGCCGGTAAGCAGGATGTAGGGAAACGACTTGTCGTCCCGCATCAGCACGTTGAAGCGCGGCCGCAGGCGCTTGATCAGGTTGGCCTCGAGCAGCAGCGCCTCGGTCTCGGTGCGGGTGACGACGAACTCCATCGCCGCCGTCTCGCGCACCATCCGGCCGATCCGGTTGGTGTGGAAGCGTCCCTGGGCATAGGCGGTGACGCGCTTCTTGAGGCTGCGCGCCTTGCCGACATAGAGCACGTCGCCGGCGGCATTCATCATCCGGTAGACGCCCGGCGAATTCGGGAGCCGCTTGACGAGCTTCTGGATCACCTCCGGGCCGACCGAACCTTCGACCTTTTCTTCCCCGCCGGACCAGTCGATTCCGGCGACGAGTTCGGCAGCCGTGGCGGCCGCCGCCTCGCTCCCGGCGGCGTCGTTCTCGTCCTCCTCGCCATCGACACCGGGCATGTAGCCGGCCATGTCGTCGCTGGCGCGGCTTGTCCGGCGCGGGATCGGCGGGGCCTTCTCCGCGGCGCTCATTCGGACGCACCTGTCACGTCGGGAGTCTGCCACGCCAGGTGCTGTCCCCCGTCGAGCGCGATCATCTGTCCGGTGATGGAGGGGGTTTCCCACAGATAGCGTATAGTGCGGCCGAACTCGGCCAGTTCGGGTCCGCGCTCGAGCGGCACATTGCGCACCTGGTTGTCGAAGTCCTCGGCCGACTGCCGCTCGTTGCGCAGTGTCGGGCCGGGGCCGATTGCGTTGACCCGCACCCTGGGCGCCAGCGCCTGCGCCATCGTCTGCGTGGCGGTCCACAGCGCGCTCTTGGAAAGGGTGTAGGAGAAGAAACGTGGCCGCAGCCGCCATACCCGCTGGTCGATCATGTTGACCGCCATCGCGTCCACACCGGCCGGAAGGGCGGCCGCCATGCGGCGCGTCAGCTCGACCGGCGCCTTGAGATGCAGCGCGAAATGCCGGTCCCAGGTCTCCCAATCGTATTCGCGGGCGTCATCCTCCTGGAACACGGAGGCATTGTTGACCAGCAGCCGGATCGGCGCGCGGAGACTTTCAGCTGCCTGCGCGACGATCCGGCCCAGGGAGGCCGGATCGGCGAGGTCCGCTTCGATCGGCGCCGCGCGGGCCCCTGCCGCCCGCGCCTGTTTCGCAGCATCCTCGGCTTCGGCCTCCGATCCTCGGTAGTGGATCGCCACGTCGAAGCCGTGCGCGGCGAGATCGAGCGCAATCGCCCGGCCGATGCGCCTGGCAGCGCCGGTGACGAGCGCGGCGACCCGCTCCGTGCTCATGTGGAACTCCCGTGTGGGCCCACGCGGCTCGCGCGGATCGAATTGTCGTTGCGGGGTCGGGGCATTGCGAGTCGCAATATATGCCCCGCCCATGCCCGGTCCAAGCCGCGCGTGGCCATCAGGGCGCGTGCTGCTGACGCAACGCTGGTTAACAATCCGTTACAGCTTCTGCCTGCACTGTTGCGATTCTGCAACTTCACAATTCTGCCATGCCGCTGACCGCGAATGGACGCCTTTCAGGTTCGGTTTGGCCGCATTTTGCGCCGACAAGGCGGGAACCGAAAACGCGAGTGGCCGTTTGGGGCGCTGAGGGCGGTCACGGGGCGTATTCGAGTGGACGGGCACTATCCGTTTCCGATGGCCAAGGAGTGAAGAACATGAGAGCCAACAGGATCAACTTGCAGTCGATTGCCGTGGCGGCGGGATTGACGGCGCTGCTTGCAACCGGCTCGGCCTATGCGGCCGACGCGATCGTTCAGCCCGAAGTGGTTGAACCGGCGATGCCAATGGAGACCCCGCCGGTCAATACCTGGGCCGGTCCCTATGCCGGTGTGGGCGTCGGATACGGTTTCGGCGGCAACGTCACCGGTCCGCTAAGTGGCCCGATCACCGGCGCGTCCGGCTGGATGTTCAGCGGCTTCGCTGGTTACAACTGGCAGAGCGGCGGATTCGTGTACGGTGCCGAGGCTGACATTGGCTACAATGGCCAGAATGCCGGCAATGGCACGGAGTTCTTCCGCAACGGCCTCGAGGGCTCGCTGCGGGCCCGCTTCGGCTATGCTCCGAGCGACAATCTGCTGATCTACGCGACGGGCGGTGCCGCCATTTCGCAGCAGCAGATCACCGACGCGGGCGGTACGGCTTCGGGTTCTGCCTGGGGCTGGACGGCCGGCGCTGGCGCGGACGTGAAGATGACCGAGAACATCTTCGGTCGCATCGAGTACCGCTATACCGACCTCGGCAATGTGACGCTGAACACCGGTACCGGACCGCAGACGATCAACTCCAACAACCACCGCGTCATGGTGGGTCTCGGCGTCAAGTTCTGATCGCCACCCGCATGAAACGAGAAAGCCGGCCTTCGCGCCGGCTTTCTTTTTTGCTTTTTGCCCTGATGGCTCAGGCGCGGGGGGTGAGTTCCGCAAGCTCCGGGAACTTCTCATCGAACTTCTTGGCCCAGCGCACCAGCCGCGCGCGACCGCGCTCCCACTTCCCCTCGAAGCGCAGGCTCAGATAGCCGAGGCAGGCCCTCAGCGCGATGTGCCCGGCGGTGATCTTCTTCGGCAGCTTTGGAGGCGCGGCGTTGAGCGCATCGAGGGCCCTTGTCACCTTCGTCCACTGCTTGTCGAGCCACTCCTGGCTGATCTTGTCCTCCGGCCGGTAACGGCGCTCGTAAAGATGCGCCAGCAGGCAGTCGCAGATGCCGTCGGCAAGCGATTCCAGTCGTTCGGCCTCGGTGCGCTTGGCCGGGTTGCGCGGCAGCAGCGCGTTCTTCGAGATACGGTTGAGATACTGCACGATTGCCGTGCTGTCGAAGATCGCCTCGCCCTCGTCGGTAATGAGCACCGGGATCTTGCCGAGTGGATTTGCCTTGAGCAAGTCCGCGGAAGGTGCGTTGGTATCGGTCCTCACCGACTCAAAGGCAATGCCGGCAAAGGTTGCGGACATCCGCACCTTGGCGCTGTAGGGCGAGGGCGGTGAATACAGAACTTTCGGCATCAGGCAGTCTCCTCTCGGGTCGCGCGAGCGGTAGTCGATTCAGGCGGCACGCGCGAGAGGGCACATTCGCCCAGGCTTCGGATCAGGGCGATGGCGGCAGGCTGATCGACGGCGCGCGGCAACTCTTTTTGTCAACCTCCGGGCACGGGCGGAACTGCAGGTCCTTCGTCAGGCAGATCCTGACTTCGTCGAGCAGCCCGCGCTCGCATGTCGTGGCGATGCCGTCGCCGGCGAGCCCGGGATTCGCGTCCCTGAACGCCTTTTCGATTGCGCTCGGTGTGGTGTAGCGGACGCCGGCCGCCCGGTCGAGGCTCGTGGGCAGGTTGATGCGGTCGTAGGCGGCGCGAACCGCGGCGAGATAGTCGGCCTGGCCGAGACCCGTGCAGGTTCCATGGCTCCGCCACTCGTGCCCGACCAGCCCGACCGAAGGCATGATGTCCAGCATCGTCTCCGCAAGATCCCGCGCCACGCGCCTCGGCTCCTCGCTCTCGCAATTGATTGGATAGCTGCGCTCGAACTGCGGCCACAGCCCGTGGACGACAAAGGCAAGGTCGCGGTCGGGACCGCATTGTCCCCCGCCCGCCTGCGAACCCTGGAGCGTGCAGAAGCTCGGCGACCAGGAAAGCGACAGGACGTAGAAGTCGAAGCCGGTTCCCTTTTGTGCCGCCGCCACCCCGTCAATCTCTTCGGCGGCGGCGGAAGCGGCAAGCAGAAGCGCTGCGGCAAGCCAACCCGGAAGCTTCACGCCACCCGCCGCGTCAGCGCAGAACCCGGCAGTTGCCATTGTAGACGTGCCAGCGGTCGAAGCCCGCCACGCAGAACTCGACATTGCTGCCGACGCCGGCAAAGCCCATCGGGTTCTCGATCAGGTACCAGACGTGCCGCGCATGGCCGTCGCTCAGCGCGGCGCGTGCGTGGCAGTAGCGGCGCTCGATCGGCCAGCGCTCGCTGGCCGCGAGATAGCGCGTCTGTCCGATGCGGGAAAACTCGACGATCTCGACGTCGGGCAGGTGGGGCACGTTGCGCACCTGGTAGCGGAAGCGCTCGGAGATGCGGCCGAGCACGCGCGCATCGGCGCACGCGCCTGGCTCGGAGGCGTAGACCCCGTAGATCATGTCCGCGGCAAACGCCGGGGCGCTGGAAACCGCCCCGGCGGCGGTGAGCGCGGCTGCAAGGACGGCATGGATGATCGACTTCATCGGAATTCTCCCGAGCTGGCGGTCGCACCGAGTCAGCTGTGCTGCAATGTGACCAAGCGCCGACGCAGGGTCAAGCGGCTGATGCTCAGTTCTTCGCGCCCCATCCGGGACCGGCTTGCCGCTGCGTCAGCGGCGGAAATGGCAGGTATCCTGCGCCTCGCCTCATCTTGGCACCGCCTCGCCAGCCAGCCAGCGCACGCTCGCCGTCGCCTCTGTTTCGCCAAGCGTGGTAGCCAAGGCCGGCAGCAGTGTCTTCGCCTCGGCTTCGAGCGGGTAGGGCGGATTGACCACGATCATCCCCGAGCCGTCGAAGCGCGGTTCGGCCGACGGCGCGCGGATTTCCAGCGCAAGTTCGAGCATCTTCGGGATGCCGGCGCCCGCCAGCTCCCGCCGGAATGCCTCCACCGCCTTCCGCTCTTTGATCGGATACCACAGCGCATAGATGCCACCGGGCCACCGGCGCCAGGCCTTCTTCAGGCCTTCGACAATGCGCCCGAACTCGTCCCGCTCTTCGAACGGCGGATCGACCAGCACCAGCCCGCGCTTTTCCTTGGGCGGCAGGTGGGCGCCCAGTGCCAGCCAGCCGTCGAGCTCGATCACGCGGGTCTGGAAATCGCCGGCGAAGTGTCGCTTCAATGCCGCCGCATCCGCCGGATGCAGTTCGATCGCCGTCAGCCTGTCCTGCCTGCGCAGCAGATGGCGCGCGATCGCGGGCGACCCCGGATAGCGTGTCACGGCGCCGTCCGGGTTGGCCGCCCGCACCGCATCGAGATAGGGCTTGAGCAGCGCCGCCGCGTCGCCCGGCAGCTGGGCATTCAGCAGCGTACCGATGCCGCCCCGCCACTCGCCCGTCTTCTGCGCCTCTTCCGACGAGAGGTCGTACATGCCGGTCCCGGCATGGGTGTCGATCACCCTGAACGCCTTGTCCTTGCGCTTCAGGTATTCGACGATGCGCGCCAGCACGGCGTGCTTCATCACGTCGGCGAAGTTGCCGGCGTGGTATGCGTGGCGATAGTTCATCGGCGGCCCGCCGATCCTCTGGCGCAATCGAAGCTCATGCGCCGGTCTCTACACTCTCGCTGCAAAAGCCGGTAGGTTCGCTGCATGAACGCTCCAGCCAGAATCGGTGAAGCCGCAGCCCGCGTCACCATCGGCCATTCGGCCTGCCCGCACGACTGTCCCTCCACATGCGCGCTTGACGTCGAAGTCCTCGACGGCAGGCGCATCGGCCGCGTCCACGGCGCAAAGGACAATTCGTATACCGCCGGCGTCATCTGCGCGAAGGTCGCCCGCTACGCTGAGCGCATCCACCATCCGGACCGCCTGCTGAAACCGCTGGTACGTGCGGGCGCCAAGGGGGAGGGTAGATGGAAGGAGGCAAGCTGGGAAGCCGCGCTCGACCTGGTCGCCGAGAAGTTCATCGCCGCCGAGGAAAGATACGGCTCCGAGACCGTCTGGCCCTATTACTACGCCGGCACGATGGGGCTGGTGCAGCGCGACTCGATCAACCGCCTGCGGCACGCCAAGAAGTATTCCGGCTTCTTCGACACGATCTGCACCAATCTCGCCTGGACCGGCTGGATGATGGGCGCGGGCAAGCTCGCCGGTGTCGATCCGCGCGAGATGGCCAAGTCCGACTGCATCGTTATCTGGGGAACGAACGCCGTCGTCACCCAGGTCAACGTGATGACGCATGCCGTGCGTGCAAGGAAGGAGCGCGGCGCGAAGATCGTCGCTATCGACGTCTACGAGAATGCGACGGTCAAGCAGGCCGACATGGGCCTGGTCCTGAAGCCCGGCACCGATGGCGCGCTCGCTTGCGCGGTGATGCACGTGCTGTTCCGCGACGGTCTCGCCGACCGCGCCTATCTGGAGAAGTACACCGACGACCCTCGGGGGCTGGAGGCGCATCTTGCGACCCGCACGCCGCAATGGGCGTCGGCCATTACCGGCCTGCCGGTTTCCGAGATCGAGGCCTTCGCCCATCTGGTCGGCACCACCAGGCGCACCTTCTTCCGCCTGGGCTACGGCTTCGCGCGCCAGCGCAACGGCGCCGTCAACATGCATGCCGCGCTGTCCATCGCCGCCGTCACCGGCTGCTGGCAGTACGAGGGCGGCGGCGCCTTCCATTCCAATTCCGGCGTGCTTAACCTCGACAGCTCTCTCGTGAAGGGCACGAGCCTTGCCGATCCGCGCATTCGTCATCTCGACCAGTCGCGCATCGGTCCCGTCCTCACCGGCGATCCCACTGCGCTCTATGGGGGCCCCCCGGTTACGGCCATGCTTATCCAGAACACCAATCCGGCCAATGTCGCGCCCGAGCAGCGCCTGGTGAAGCGCGGCTTCCTGCGTGACGACCTCTTCACCTGTGTGCATGAGCAATTCATGACCGACACGGCGAAGCTCGCCGACGTGGTGCTGCCGGCCACGATGTTCATGGAGCACGATGACATCTACAAGGGCGGCGGCAATCAGCACATCACGCTGGGCCCCAAGCTGATCGAGCCGCCGGAAGGCCCGCGCCCCAATCTCTACGTGATCGAGGAACTCGCCAGGCGCCTCGGCGTGGCGCACCTGCCCGGCTTTGGCATGAGCGCGCGCGAGCACATCGACCACATGCTGGCGAGCCGCGGCCTCGGCACGTTCGACACGTTCCGCCAGGCCCGTTGGGCAGACCTCCAGCCGCCATTTGAGGAAGCGCATTTCGTCGATGGCTTCGGCCATCCGGACGGAAAGTTCCGCTTCCGGCCGGACTGGACGAACACGCCCGCGCCCAACAAGCCGCCCAGGTCCATGGGCCCGCAGGGCGACTGGCAGCGATTGCCTGCCTTCCCCGACCATGTCGATCTGATCGAAGTGGCGGACGCCGAACACCCGTTCCGGCTCGCCACCTCGCCGGCGCGCTCATTCCTCAATTCGAGCTTCACCGAAACGCCGACGTCGAAGGCCCGCGAGGGCAGGCCGGAGCTGCAGATTCACCCGGAGGACGCGGCCGAGCTCGGGCTTGCAGACGGCGACCGCGTCGAGATCGGCAACAGGCGCGGCGAGGTCGTGCTGCACGCCAGGCTGTTTTCCGGCGTTCGCCGTGGCGTGGTCATTGCGGAGGGCGTGTGGCCGAACTCGGCGCACGAGCGCGGCGAGGGCATCAACGTGCTCACCGGCTCCGATCCCGGCCCGCCCTATGGCGGCTTCGCAGTGCACGACGCCAAGGTCTGGGTGCGCAAGGCGCCTTGGCGGATGTCCAGCGGATAGGGTGCGATCAAGGCTTCCGCCGGCGGGCGATGACCTGATCGGCCGCCGCATGGCGGGTTCCCGCGGCGGGAACACGGGCATCGATGTTACGGCGTGAATCGCGCCAGCGATTCCAGGTCGGAAACGGTCGAGACCGGCTCGGGCGAAATGATCAACTCGCCCGGTCCTCCCTTGACCGCGAAGGTGGAGAAGATGGCCCTGCCGCCTTCCATCCTGACCTTGTCTTCGGCAACCATGCCGAGCGCGATCGGGTAGAGCCGGTGCTCGGCCTTGAGCACTCTCTGCGACAGCCGCTCCTCGGTATCGTCCAGTTCGACGGGCACGGCCGCCTGCGCGATGATCGGCCCGGCGTCCAGTTCCTCGGTGACGAAGTGCACCGTGCAGCCGTGGATCTTCAGCCCTGCCTCCAGCGCCCTGCGGTGGGCGTGCAGCCCTGGCAACATCGGCAACAGCGAGGGGTGGATATTGATCAGCCGCCCCTGCCAGCGCGCCACGAATTCGGCCGACAGTCTGCGCATGTAGCCGGCAAGGCAGACGATCTCGACGCCGGCGTCCCGCAGCGCGGCGTCGATGGCAGCATCGTACGACACCGGCGTCGGATGGTCGGCCTTCGGCACCGTGTGCGTCGGCACCCGCGCCTGCGCGGCAATATCGAGACCCGGGGCGTCCGCGCGGCTCGAGATCACCTGCACGATCTCGGCCGGATAGTCGCGCTCGCGCGCTGCGGCGATCAGCGCCGCCATGTTGGAACCGCGGCCCGAGATCAGGATGGCGACTCGCTTGCGCGTTGTCATCCGCGCGGGCTCCCGGCTTGGGTCGAACCGAAATGCAAAGGAAGTGAGGCCCGTTCCATCGCTAAAGCTCCAGCCGACCGCGATAAACGACGCCGTGGTCGCGGCGCGGGCGGATGCGGCCGATCGGCGCCACCGTTTCGCCCGCCTGCTGCAGCACCGCCGCGACCTGCGCGGCCTGGCCGGCAGCCACAACGGCGACCATGCCGATGCCGCAGTTGAAGGTGCGCAGCATTTCCTCGTGCGCGACGTTTCCGGTTTCGGCCAGCCACGAAAACACGGGCGGCACCTCGATCGCCTCGAGGTCGAATTCCGCCGCGAACGCATCCGGCAGCACTCGCGGCGTGTTCTCGGTGAAGCCGCCTCCGGTGATGTGTGCCAGCGCCTTGATGCCGTGCGTACCGCGGATCGCCGACAGGATCGACTTCACATAGATGCGGGTAGGCTCGAGCAGCGCCTCGCCGAGCGCGCGTCCGGGCGCGAACGGCGCCTCGTCGGCCCACTTCAGCCCGCTCAGTTCGACGATGCGTCGCACCAGCGAAAATCCGTTGGAATGCAGCCCCGACGAGGCAATGCCCAGAAGCACGTCGCCTTCCACGATGTCGTCGGTGGGCAAAAGCTGCGCGCGCTCCGCCGCTCCCACCGCGAATCCCGCGAGGTCGAAGTCCTTGTTCGCGTAGAGTCCCGGCATTTCGGCCGTCTCGCCGCCGAGCAGCGCGCAGCCGGCCTGCCTGCAGCCTTCGACGATGCCGGCGACGATCCTCGCGCCCTGGTCGGGGTCGAGTTTTCCGGTCGCGAAATAGTCGAGGAAGAACAGCGGCTCCGCGCCCTGTACGACGATGTCGTTGACGCACATCGCCACCAGGTCGATGCCGATGGTGTCGGCGATGCCGGTGTCGATCGCGATCATCAGCTTGGTTCCGACGCCGTCATTGGCCGCCACCAGCACCGGGTCGGAAAAGCCGGCCGCCCGAAGGTCGAACAGCCCGCCGAATCCACCGATCTCGCCGTCGGCACCCGGCCGGCGCGTTGCCCGCACCAGCGGCTTGATCTTTTCGACCAGCGCTACGCCCGCGTCGATGTTGACGCCGGCTTGCGCATAGGTCAGTCCGTTCCGGCCGTTGCTCATCCGACGCCTTCCGATCGCGCCCGCCGCCGCTGTTTGCATCATGCCGGCCGCGCTGGCAAGGCGCGGGCGGGCCAAATTCCCGTCGCGCTGTGCACGACATCGCCGCCACCTTGCGCAGCGCCTCCGGTGAGGCCATCTATCCGTGCTGGAGCGCATCGGCCGCCGCTCGGAGACGCCAGGCTTGACCATTCCCAATTTCATCACGCTGCTGCGCTTCCTGCTGGTTCCGGCGGTTGTCTATGCGCTGCTCGTCGGCCAGATGGGCTGGGCGCTCGCCGGCTTCCTGATTGCCGGCCTCTCCGACGGCGTCGATGGCTTCATCGCGCGCCAGTTCGACCAGCGCTCCGAACTCGGCGCCTATCTCGATCCGGCGGCCGACAAGCTCTTGCTGGTTTCGGTCTTCGTCGTGCTCGGCCTCATGGGCGAACTGCCGCTGTGGCTGGTGATCACGGCGGTTTCGCGTGACGCCCTGATCATCACGGCCGTGTTGATCTCCACCTTGATGGGCCAGCCGGTCGCGGTGAAGCCGCTCCTCGTTTCCAAGGCCAACACCGCCGTCCAGATCGTGCTCGCCTCCCTCGTCCTCTTCGAACTCGCGCTCGCGCAGCAGTTCAGCATCCTGCGCACCGGGCTCATCGGCCTGTCCGGCCTCTTGACCGTCGCTTCCGCCGCGGCCTATCTCGTCGGCTGGCTGAGGCACATGAACGGCGATGGCGAAGGGGAATCCGCGTAAGGCCGCCTCGGCGGCAAGGGGGAAGCCGCGGGCGCGCCCGGCAGCGGCAGGTGCCGTGGCGGTCGAGCCGCCTCCGCCCGTGGTCATGGTCGAGCCGGGGCCGACAGTCGCCTGGCGGCGCCAGATCATCTTCTGGGTGGCCGCCGCCGCCATCTTCATCGCCTTCCTTTACGTCTTCAGTTCGATCCTGCTGCCCTTCCTGGCGGGCATGATCCTCGCCTATTTCCTCGATCCGGTGGCTGACCGGCTGGAGCGCCTGGGCCTGTCGCGGCTGGCCGCCACCATCGTCATCCTGGTCGGCTTCCTCGTCGTCCTGGTCATTGCGCTCATCATCTTCATCCCGGTGCTGGCGAGCCAGCTCTCCGACTTCATCGCCACCATTCCCGAACTTCTGTCGCGCCTGCAGAACCTGATCACCGGCATCGACCCGGAATGGATCGCCCAGAACCTCGGTGTTGATCCGAAGGCGCTGCGCGACGGATTGGCCTCCCTGCTCAGCCAGGGCGCCGGCTTCCTCAGCACGCTGTTCACCTCGATCTGGGCGTCCGGCAAGACGCTGATCGACATCGCCGGCCTGTTCGTCGTCACCCCGGTGGTGGCCTTCTACATGCTGCTCGACTGGGACCGCATGGTGGCCACCGTCGATGGCTGGGTGCCGCGCGATCACGTGACCACCGTGCGCAGGCTGGCCACCGACATCAACCGCGCCACCGCCGGCTTTGTGCGCGGGCAGGGCACGCTCTGCCTCATCCTCGGCATCATGTACGCGGTGGGGCTCACGCTCGTCGGCCTCAATTTCGGCCTGCTGATCGGCCTCTTCGCCGGCCTCATCAGCTTCATCCCCTATGTCGGCTCGCTGACAGGCCTCGTGCTGGCGGTCGGCGTCGCCCTCGTCCAGTTCTGGCCGGACTGGCCGTGGATCGCGGCCGTCGTCGCCGTCTTCCTTCTCGGCCAGTTCATCGAGGGCAACATCCTGCAGCCGCGGCTGGTGGGAAAGAGCGTCGGGCTCCACCCGGTCTGGCTGATGTTCGCGCTGTTCGCCTTCGGCTACCTGTTCGGCTTCGTCGGCCTGCTGGTCGCGGTCCCCGCCTCGGCGGCGGTCGCCGTGCTCGTCCGCTTCGCCATCTCGCGCTATCTCGAATCGCCGCTCTATCGCGGCCACGGGAGCGGTGCCGCGTGATCCCGATGCCGCAGCGGCCGCGCCAGCTCCCGCTCGACCTCGGCCTTGCGCCCGGCCTTTCGCGCGACGACCTCGTGGTGAGCGCGGCCAACGCAGCCGCCGTCAGCCTGATCGATGTCTGGCCCGAATGGCCGGCGAATGCCGTGGTGCTCGCGGGGCCGCCCGGCGCCGGCAAGACTCATCTGGCCGAGATCTGGCGCGAACAGGCGGGGGCCGTGCGCCTCGAGCGCACCCGCATCGGCGCCGATGCGCTGGCCGCCGCGGCCGAAGGCGCGGTGCTCGTCGACGATGCCGACGCCGGCGGGCTGGACGAGGCGGGGCTCTTTCACCTCTTCAACGCCGTGCGTCAGGCAGACGGGCATCTGCTGCTCGTCGCCCGCCGCTTTCCCGCCGCCTGGGGCGTGCGCCTGCCCGATCTCGCTTCGCGGCTCAGGGCTGCCCCGCTGGTCGAGATCGGCGAGCCGGACGACATGCTGCTTTCCGGCGTCATCACCAAGCTGTTCGCCGACCGTCAGGTAGCGATCGAGCCGCAGCTCGTGCAGTACCTCGTCAAGCGCATCGAGCGCTCGCTGGCGACCGCGATCGCCGTTGTCGACAAGCTTGACCGCCGCGCACTCGAGGAAAAGACGAAGATCACCCGCCAGCTCGCAGCCCGCGTGCTCGACGCGCTGGACGCGGGGCAGGGCGCGCTGGACCTTTAGGCGACTCTTCCGGTTGCCCGTGACTGAGCGATCCGAAGACAGCTCAAATCGCGGAAACCTTTAATATTGGTCTCGGAAATATCATTTGTTACGCCGCCGGTACGGGCAGGGGCGTAGGGTGCTGCCGTCGCGCCTCTTTCATAGGCAAATGGGCGATTGGAAGAGCAGATCATGCTTTCGCCGTTTCAAGGGGAAAGCCATGCCTTTCAGGAACGTTCTCGACCGTCAACAGCTTGCCATGCTCCGCCAGGTGCTGAGCGAATTCTGCGCCGAAGAGCAGATCGCTGACCAGGAGGTGCGGGAAAACATCGCGCGCCATCTCGTCAGCCTCTATCAGCTCGGCGTCCAGTGCCCTGAGCGGCTCATGCAGGCCATGCGATCGGGGGCACGCACGCCGGTTGCCTGAGGCGGGCGGGCGTCTC
>Ga0207868_1001527_pt1 | contig 16181 bp, 15 predicted proteins | sample Passage237B_FD_187370 | JGI IMG/M metagenome (GOLD analysis project Ga0207868, IMG submission 187370) | Cellulose adapted compost microbial communities from Newby Island Compost Facility, Milpitas, CA, USA - Passage2 37B (SPAdes) (version 3) ... | reverse complement strand
AATTTCACCCTTGAGGTATAGCCTACCTTGCCCGCTGATTTCGACGCGATCGCCTAAATACTTACCTTTCAGATGGCCTTGCCGGTCCGACAGCTGAAGGGCAACTAATTCTTCCTTATCCAGCACGGATGCCCAATAAGGAATGAGGGTGGTATGGGCCGAGCCCGTCACCGGGTCTTCTTTAATGCCTGTTCGGGGCCCAAAAAAACGGGAGACGAAATCGACTTCATTCCCCCTTGCCGTGACAATCACACCCCGGGCGTCCAATTCAGCAATCCGTTCGAAGTCCGGTTTGATTGTCCGTATCTGGTCTTCATCGGCAAACACCAGCATGTAATCCGTCTTCCCTTTGAATGCCTCCGTAGGAACCCTATCAAAACAACCCATCAGGTCATCGTTCAATTCCGTGCGCTGATAGGCGTCTGTCGGGAAATTCAATGTGATGAACTCACCCTGTTTCCGAACAATCAACTCTCCGCTACGTGGCGAAAGGAAATGGATGGTATCACCGGCATGAAGCTCATGATGGAACAGTACGTATGCCGCCGCCAACGTGGCATGGCCACAAAGATCTACTTCCACGGTAGGGGTAAACCACCGGATTTCGTAGGCATCACCATGCGGCACATAGAAGGCCGTTTCCGGCAAGTTGTTTTCCATTGCGATTTTCTGCAGCAGTCCACTGTCCAACCACTGATGAAGCGGACATATTGCCGCAGGATTACCGGAAAAAATCCGGTCTGTAAACGCATCAACTTGATAGAGTTTCATTTTCAAGGCATGAACGATATTGGACAAATATAACAAAAACCCATCTGAAGCCGATTATATCCGGATATAAACGGTTAAAAACGGATATATCCGTTTATCATCCGGCTATTCATTCCCTACCAAACCATCTTTGCGACATCAATATCAGTTCACCATATAACTTTTTAATCATGACGAATACATTAAAAAACAGCGTACGTCTGACGGGCTTCCTAGGCAGTAATCCCGAAGTAAAGACGTTCGCCAACAACAGGAGCTTGGCTCGTGTATCCATTGCCACCAATGAGCGGTATCGCAATGGTCAAGGGGAGTGGGTTACCGACACCCAATGGCATAACCTGGTTTTCTGGGGTAGGCAGGCGGTCTTCGCCCAAAAGAGCCTGACCAAAGGCTCGGAAATCGCCATCGAGGGAAAATTGGTCAACCGCCAGTATGTCGATAGCGAGGGGATAACTCGTTACGTCACGGAAATCAACGTCAACGAGGTGTTGCAGTTCAACCGCAAACCGGAGTGAGCATCTTCCCCTTTCAATGAAGAGGGTGTCTCAAAAGCTGCTTTTACATTAACCACAAAGGGCTCAACGTTTTTGATGCGTCCCGCAGCCCCGCACTTGCGCCCGCATCGAGATAGTTTTCACGAAGCTCACAAAGCATTTATAGTCAATGGTTTATTCTTTGTGTACTTTGCGTATCCTTGGCGTTCTTTGTGGTTATAATAGCCTTTCGAGACACCTGCATGAATTCTTCATGTTCCTTTTTTGATTGGCAATTCATGCAGGTTTCATTAGCTTTGCGCCGGAATAAAATTGGCTGCTATGGTAAAAACTACCGCCCTCACCGACGTACACCTGGCTTTGGGAGCCAAGATGGTGCCCTTCGCCGGTTTCAATATGCCCGTCCAATATTCGGGCATCAACGATGAACACGAAACCGTCCGCAACCGGGTAGGCGTGTTTGATGTAAGCCACATGGGAGAGTTCATCCTAAAAGGCGACCATGCGCTGGACCTGGTGCAGAAAATCAGTTCCAACGACGCTTCCAAACTTTATGACGGGAAAGTGCAGTACGCTTACATCCCCAATGAAACCGGGGGTGTGGTGGACGATTTCCTGGTCTACCGCATCGACGAAAAGACTTATTTCCTTGTCGTCAATGCGGCAAACATCCAAAAAGATTGGGACTGGATCTCCAAATACAACACATACGGGGTGACCATGAAAAACATCTCCGATGAAACCTCCTTGTTCGCCGTGCAGGGGCCGAAGGCTGCGGAAGCATTAGCCAGCCTCACCGACATCGACTTGGCCACCATGGAATACTATACGTTTACCAAAGGCCTTTTTGCCGGTGTGGACAATGTCCTCGTTTCGGCTACCGGCTATACGGGAGCCGGAGGATTCGAGGTATATGTCGCCAATAAAGACGCCAAAAAAGTATGGGATGCGATTTTCGAGGCTGGCGCCCCCTATGGAATCAAACCCATCGGGTTGGGTGCCCGCGATACCCTGCGACTCGAGATGGGCTTCTGTCTCTACGGCAACGACATCGACGATACGACGTGCCCATTGGAGGCAGGACTGGGTTGGGTGACCAAGTTTACCAAGGACTTCGTCAATGCGGCAGGGCTGAAGCAACAGAAGGAAGCCGGATTGCAAAACAAATTGGTCGGGTTTGTCATGGTCGACCGCGGCATTCCCCGCCATGGGTATGCCATCGTAGACGCGGAAGGCCACCCCATCGGCCGCGTCACGTCGGGCACGCAATCGCCCACCCTTAAACAATCGATTGGTTTGGGCTATGTGACTATCGACCGCGCCAAAGAAGGAAGTGAAATCTACATCGATATACGTAACAGCAAGGTAAAAGCCGTCGTGGTGAAGCCTCCGTTCGTCAAGTAGCACCTGCCCCATGAGCCTCAAAAGCATTCGAGTCTGTCTGAGCCCGGCGTTGCTGCCCTTTTACGATCTAGGCGATACCATTGCCGTGGTTATCGACATCTTTCGGGCTTCTTCGTCCATGTGCTATGGGCTAGCCAACGGGGCCAGTGCCATCATCCCTGTGGCGGAACTCGACGAATGCCTGTCCTATCAGGGAAACGGCTATCTCCTTGCAGCCGAACGGGAAGGTAAGGTCGTGGAAGGATTTGACTTCGGCAATTCCCCGTTTTCTTACACGAGGGATAAGGTCGAAGGAAAAACCATCGTGCTGACGACGACGAACGGCACCCGAGCCATCCAGCGAAGTAAGGGGGCACAGACGGTCGTCATCGGGTCTTTCCTGAACATCACTGCGCTTTCGGATTGGTTGAAAGGGCAGGATTCCCACCTCTTGTTGGTTTGCGCCGGTTGGAAAAACCAGGTCAGCTTGGAAGATACCGTCTTCGCGGGAGCGATGGCAACACGGCTAAAAATGACCGGAGTGGCATTTGACGATGCGGCGCATGCAGCCGAAAGCTTATACTTCGAAGCCCGGGAGAATCTGGCCGCATACCTCAGCAAAGCTTCCCACAACCAACGGATGCGGCACTTGGGCATTGAGCAGGACATCACGTTCTGTCTTCAGGAAGATGTGGTAACGGCGATACCGGTAATGAAGGGCAATGCGCTGGTCTGTCTGACCGACACCGTAGATGCACTGCCTTAATTGCCTCATTTGTTTTTGGTCAATTGCCGCACCTGCTTCAGCAACCGATATTTCAAATAGCCCAGTACGCCAATGATGACGACAGCGATGCCCAAAATGGGATACCGCTCACTATTGTAAGCCGCTACCGCGCTGAGTAACATCAAAATCAGCCCGATATTCAAGAGGGTATTATATAAGAAGTGCCTTTTCATGGCCAGTCCCGTTGATCCCCTCAATCAATATACTTGCATATCGGGGTCGAATGCATCGCGCCAGGCCAAGATACCTCCCTTTAGGTTATATAGGTTGTCAAATCCCTCCTGCTCAAGCAGCATGATGGCCTGAGCGCTCCGTTTGCCGCTCCGGCAGTGGATGACAACCGGCTTATCGCGGGCTATTTTATCCTGTTCAAGGACCACTTCCGCCAACGGGATGTTTTCTCCGTCGATATTGGATGTTTCATATTCGAACTCTTCCCGCACATCGATCAACTGGAAATCCTCGCCGTTGTCCATCTTGGACTTGAGTTCCTCAACTGTTAGCTCTTTCATACGCTTGCTATTTGACAGTCAAATATAGTCGTTATCCTGCAAAGCTAACAAGATAATAAGGAAAATTACCTACATTTGGCTATTTAAAGTCATCGCGTATGAAGCCAATGAGCCGTTATATCCTATTTGCCTGCCTATTGTTAGCGGGATGCGCCGTCCGCCAATCAACCGATAGGATAGTAGACATCCGGGAAGTGACCAGGATATTAACCACATTGGCCGCGGACGATATGGAAGGCAGGGCGGCTTTTACCCCAGGTGTAGAGCGGGCCGCCGACTTCATTGCCACGGAATTCAAAAAAATCGGACTGCAACCCTACGCGGAGGACAATTTCCGGCAGACATTCCACGTGACACGGATCAGCCCCGCCACATGGGAAGTCACTTTCGATGGAACCGACCTACCAAAGGAACAGGTCATCGTATCCAGCAACAGCCCGGGCATCAATTGGAATAATGACCCGGGGGTATCGTTTACCCAGATAAAGGCAGGGGACGACTTTGCCCAGCGCTTTAGGGAAGCGGCTGTCGGCGGCAAGGATGCCATCGTCGTCATCGACACCAGTTTCGCCGGTATGTTCGAACGATACAGGGGCTTTTTGATGCAGGGACGGATTAATCAGCGTACGGATACCGCTTCGCCGACACCCACTGTCGTGTATGTATTGGCCAACGAAGTTCCCAAGTCGTTTCGCGCCAGTTTCACGAACACGATAGAGGAATTGCCGCTGTTCAATGTCGTTGGTATGCTGCCCGGCAAATCCAAGCCAAATGAATACTTGATTTTTTCTGCGCATTACGATCATATCGGAATCATCAAGCCGGTAGGACAGGATTCCATCGCCAACGGTGCCGATGACGATGCTTCAGGTGTTTCAGCCGTCATCAGCTTGGCGAATTATTACAAGAAGCGGAACGACAACGCACGCACCTTGCTTTTCGCCGCATTTACGGCGGAAGAAATCGGTTTGGTTGGCTCAAACCACTTCGCACAGCAAATTAATGCGGATGAAGTGGTAGCTATGATCAATATAGAAATGATTGGCAAAGATTCGCGTTTCGGCCCGAACTCCCTATATGTGACCGGATATAACCAATCCGATTTGGCCGAAATCATGCAACGGAATGCAAAGGATACCGGTTTCACGTTCCATCCCGACCCTTATCCCACCCAAAACCTTTTCTATCGTAGCGACAACGCATCGTTGGCCGCGGTGGGTGTACCGGCCCACACGTTTGCCACGGTGCAAATCGATAAGGACCAATACTACCACACCGTTGACGATGAAGTGGAAACCCTTGACGTGGAAAATATCACCTCCTCTATAAAAGCCATTGCGATGGGAGCAAGAAGCATCGTGGCGGGCGAGGACACGCCACGCAGGGTTCCCAAACTTGAGCGTTAACCTGTTGGGGCTCCAAATACTTTTGGAACGAGGTGCTTATCGATGGTGGGCCTTGGTCGAATAGCGCGAGCGTCCGCTAATTTGCCGATACACCTGAATCGATCGGCCAGCGATTTGGATAGCACCTCCGGCAGGGTATATTTCTCGCGTTTCTTCGTCATTGCCACGGCTGGTATCAACCACTTTTTCCCATGCCAGCCCGTACTTCCGGTTTTTCGGAAATACGAAATCCAAGGCCTCATGATGCGCATTGAAAATCAAGTAAAAGCTATCATCTGCTATCCGCTCGCCTTTTTCCCCTATAGGATGGATGCCGTGGCCACTCAGGAACACCGCCAGCGAACGTGCGAAGTCATGGTCCCAGCTCTCATCCGGCATTTCCTGGCCATCTGGTAGGAACCAGGCGATATCTTCCACCCCGATTCCCTTGATGCGCTGCCCAGTAAACCATTTCCGGCGGCAAAATATCGGGTGTTCACGGCGCAGTGCAATGAGCCTACGCGTAAAGGCGAGCAATGCTTCGTCTAGCTGATCCCAATGCAGCCATGAAATCTCGTTGTCCTGGCAGTACGCATTGTTGTTGCCTTGCTGTGTCCTGCTTACCTCGTCCCCCGCCAGTAGCATGGGCACACCTTGGGAGAGCAGCAGCGTGGCCAGGAAATTACGCTTCTGCTGTGCACGTAGCGCATTGACGGTGCTGTCATCAGTCGGCCCTTCTGCCCCACAGTTCCATGAGCGGTTATGGTCTTCGCCGTCTTGGTTTTCTTCGCCGTTGGCCTCGTTGTGCTTTTCGTTATAGGATACCAAATCATGGAGCGTAAAGCCGTCATGAGCGGTTACAAAGTTGATGCTGGCTGTGGGCCTGCGGTAATCGTCCTGATAGAGGTCCGAGCTTCCCGTAAAACGTTCGGCAAATTCGGACAGCTTACTGTCCGCTCCCCGCCAGTAATCGCGTACGCAATCGCGGTATTTGCCGTTCCATTCGGCCCAACCCGGAGGGAAATTGCCCACTTGATACCCACCTTCCCCCAAATCCCAGGGTTCGGCGATGAGCTTCACCTGTGAAATCACTGGATCCTGGTGGATGATGTCGAAAAATGCACTCAGGCGATTGACTTCATGGAGCTCGCGTGCAAGCGTAGCAGCCAGGTCAAAGCGGAAACCGTCTACGTGCATTTCGGTGATCCAGTACCGGAGACTGTCCATGATAAGCCGGAGCACGTTGGGCAGATTGGCATTGAGTGTATTGCCGGTTCCGGTATAGTCCATGTAATAACGCGGATTCTCGGTCAGCCGGTAGTAATTGGCATTGTCGATGCCCTTGAAGCACAACGTGGGTCCCATGTGGTTGCCCTCCCCAGTATGATTGTATACGACATCCAAAATAACTTCAATGCCCGCTTTGTGCAGTGCTTTCACCATGCCCTTGAATTCCTGGACCTGCTGACCCAGGATACCGGAAGAAGCATATCGAGCCTCCGGTGCAAAAAAACCGACCGAATGATATCCCCAATAGTTGGAAAGACCATCCTGCCGATCGTTGACAAACTGGTGAACCGGCATCAATTCGATGGCCGTGATGCCCAGTTTCCTAAGGTAATCGATGGTTGCAGGGTGGGCAAGCCCCGCATACGTGCCGCGAAACGCTTCAGGAATCTGGTGGTTTAGCTGGGTAAACCCCTTTACATGGGCTTCATAGATGATAGTTTTATGGAAGGGAACGTTCAACTGCCTATCGCCTTCCCAATCAAACGACGGGTCGATGACCACCGACTTGGGCACAAAGGGTGCACTATCTGTCTTGCTGAAACTCAGGTCCTCTTCGGGATGGCCCAACTCATAGCCCAAATGCGCTTCATGCGCATTCACCACACCGGAGATTGCCTTCGCATACGGATCGAGCAACAGTTTATGGGGATTGTAGCGATGCCCCGCCTGCGGCTCAAAAGGCCCATGCACGCGATAGCCGTAGCGCTGCCCCGGTCCCAAGCCGGGAATATAGCCATGCCATACCTGATGGGTACGCTCCGCCAGGGTGACCGCCTCTTCCCCGGCGTCTGCCGCATCGCCGTCGAACAGGCATAACTGTACTTCTGTAGCATTTTCGGCATATAGGGAGAAATTCACCCCATTGCCGTCCCAAATAGCACCTAGCGGATAGGGGTTCCCCGGATAGATTGATCTTGCCATAACCAAACAACCGGGGAACGGAAGTTTTGTTTGCCTCCCTCCCCGTTGCGCAAGAGGTACCGTTCGCCGTCGGTTGGTCCGCCGGCTATCCTACGTTTATCCTTGGTGCCCATGGCGGTGCGAATCGGTTAACAACTGCAACAGTTCCACATCCGAGAAATCACCGAAGTGCCGATAAACTTGGCCCACGGCATAGAAATTCCGTGGCTGGACCAAGATCACGATATCGTCTGCTTCCTCCAGCCTTTTGTCGAAGCGCGTTCCGGAAACAGGTGCCGCAATCACCACCTTGGATGCGCCGCGTTTGCGACAGAGTTCCAGCAGCGGCACGAGTGTGACCCCGGTAGCAATCCCATCGTCTATCAAGATGACCGTCCGGCCTTCCATCGGCGGCAATGGCTTATCCTGCCGATATTTGTGGATACGCTGCTTGATTTCAGCCAACTGCCCGGCCACGATGGCATCAATTGACCGCTGGTCGAGCGCTTCCGCGCGATTTTCGTCTACATAGCGCGTTCCATCTTCGGCAACGGCACCAAACCCGTATTCCGGATTTCCCGGATAGGGCAATTTCTTGGCGATGATGGGATGCAATTCGGCATGCAGCCTACGGGCTACATAGTAGGCTACTTCAACGCCTCCCCGAGCTACACCGAAGACCAACGGATATGCTGACTCATACCGGGCCAGCCGCTCGGCCAGTTGGGTTCCCGCATCTGCGCGGTCTTCAAAAATCAACCGTTCTTCGCTTAAATCACTCATGATTGCCTCGCCGGTTGGGGATTATTTTTATGCCTTTCGTTGCCGTCTATCCGGAACGAAACCTTACAAATCGTCCGAAACGCTTGATTTCATATGCCACTCCACCGATGCCCATCAACGATAGCCGACCAACAAATTGTCTACGCGAATAGGTATCCCCACCGGGCAGCGGCTGCCTTCGTTCCATCTTGTTTCGCGTTGTTGTCCTCTTGAGATGACAGTCAACACAGAAAATTGTTGGCAAAAATTGTGAGAACTTAAAACCGTCATGCACCACCATTGTTAACTCATCGCGGCTACCGCACAAGTTATCGCCAGTAATCACATCATTCAATAACTATGGCAACCAAACAGAAAAAAGCTGCTGGCCGAAAGTGGTCTGCGGAGGTAACCGAAAAAAGCGATGCGCTGGACCTCGAACCGCATGTCTTCGAATCCAAGGATCCCCAAAAGATTGCAAAATCGCTGAAACGTTCCGCAGAAGAGAGCAATCGCAAAAAGTCGTCGCCCTATCGTTCGGCGATGTCCATGCTGACTTTCTACATCAATAGGGCAGGAAAAAACCTCGATGCCAAGCAACGGGAGGTCCTGGAGCGTGCAAAAGATGAACTGAGGAAAGTGTTCGGCCGAAATCCTAAAGATAGCAAATGAACGGTATATTCGATCTGTCGAGCTGCTCAAGGCCGTAGCTATGGCATCCGATTTGCAAATAAGTCCACACGCAACCGCTAGCAAGAAGTTCTTATTGCCGATTCGTGCAACTATTTTAACTTTTTCCAAACAATTTTAGTTTCAATTTTGTCTGCTCATTCGCCTGATGCTACCGAAGTCGGCTTATCCAACATGCTTGCTCGTTAGGTAACACAAATTGGCAACAGTAGATCCGGTTTTATTCAATCGTTCTTTAAGGAAGCTTTCGTTAGTTAGTAGTAAACACACATTTCGATAAACAGGTTATGAATAAGATTGAATTTAGCAACAAAGTGGTGCAAGAAGCAGGCGCGTTAAACCATTATGCGCGCTATTTTACGCGAGATGTAGAAAATGCAAGCGACTTGGTGCAGGATACCATGCTGAAGGCCTTTTCGTATTACGAAAAATTCAAAGCGGGCACGAACCTTCAAGCTTGGCTATATACCATTCTGAAAAACACATTCATCAATTATTATCGGCGAAAGGTCAAGACAAATTCCTTTATCCTGAAAACCGATATTATCTCTTCATCGGATCTTTACAGAAGTTCCTTGCGCAACAACGCCGAAGGGAAGTTCGTGATGAAGGACATTGAGCACGCACTCTCCAAACTCTCCGAAGAATACTACTATCCTTTTACGATGTATTACGAAGGATACAAATATCATGAAATCGCCGAGCAATTCCAGATTCCTATCGGCACCGTGAAAACGCGGATACACGTTGCTAGGCAACTGCTGAAAAAGCGGCTCAAACCTTACGCCCGGTAGTCGGGGCAATGGTCGTGTTTTGCAGCGGCATAAACCGAAAAACGGGAATATATTCATCAACAACAAAGGGAGACGGAACGATGGAAACGCAAGAGAAAGGAAAATTATCCGGGTTGGAGTTATTCTTCCGGACGATGCTTCAGGAGATTTACTGGTGTGAATTGCATCTTCGCGATGTATTGGATACCATGGAGGAACGTGCGAGTACCGACGAATTGAAGTCGGTCTTCCGAAACCACCGGACGGAGACGGACAGCCACGTCAAGCGGCTGGAGAAAATTTTCGCATTAAACGACATGGGAGCGCAACCGACTTTCTGCGTGGGGATGCAAGGGCTGTTCGATGAAGGATGGCAGGTGATTGATGAGACGGACGCAGGTTCGGCACATCGCGATGCAGCCCTCATCGTTGCCGCACAAAAGGTAGAACATTACGAAATAGCCTCCTATGGCAGCCTTAGCACGCTCGCTAAAACATTGGGACAGCCCGGCGCAGCCGACCTGTTGGGAGAGACATTGGCGGAGGAAAAAAAGGCCGACAGCAGCCTAACCCGATTGGCCGAAAGCGATATCAACACCGAAGCCAGCATGGAGTCAGCCGCCGAAGAGCAGCTACCGCCGCCCGAAACCGGCAATATTACCTCGGAGTCTGCACCCGCGGTGAGCGCGATGAAAGCTGCAGTGAAGGGGATGGATGCGGGCGCAGGGTCGAAAAGTGCACGCGATGAAGCCGGTACACCGGGCGCGGCGGATGCCCTGCTGACAGACGATGGGGGTCTACCGAAAGGCAAAGGCGGAAAACGGACCGCACGATAACGATAGCCTAAATAAATCAAGCTCCTTGGCCGAGTTGAATCATCAGGCCACCGTCGACGGCGTAGGTCGTTCCGGTCACATAACCGCTCTCATCGGATGCCAAAAAAACAGCCACATGGGCTACATCTTCGGGTGTCCCCGCACGCTTCATGGGAATATGCCGTTCTTTTTCCCTTCTCACGGCTTCATCTGCTATGGCTTCCTGGTTCATTTCGGTCAGTATCATCCCCGGAGCGATATTGTTTACCCGTATGTTCCTCTCCGCCAGTTCCAGCGCCAAGCTTCGGCTGAAATTCTTTATTCCCGCCTTTGATGCATTGTAGTCTGCGTTCCCTGCGGTATTGACGTCTTCATGGATTGAACTGATGAAGATTATGCTTCCTTCGCCCGCGCGCTGCTTCCAATTGCGGAGATACTCCCTGCAGCAAAAGAACGGACCGTAAAGGTTGGTTTTCATGCACCTGTCAAACGTATCGGTTGCCATGTCGGCAATCGGCACATCGCTGCCGTTGATTCCGGCGTTGTTGACCAGGATATCGATGCGACCGTATTGCTGGATGGTGTCATCAAACACATCCGTGACACTTGCCTCATCGCTTACGTCCAAGTGAAGGCAAATGGCTTCGCCCCCACTTGCCTTGATATCGCCAACCGTACGTTCGCCCCCTTCGACATCGGAATGATAAGTAACGACCACCTTAGCACCTTCGGCAGCGTAAGCAATCGCAATGGCCCGCCCGATACCGGAATCCGACCCCGTAATCAATGCCACCTTATCTTTCAGTTTATCCATAGCACCGTCATTAACCCATTCATTAACTATCCTTGTGCAAGGAATAACATCGAATCGCCTCGATTGTTTCATTGAAACGACCCTCAAACAAACGCTCCAATCCCAAGTTGTAAATATGATATACCTTGCAAAAAATGCCTTCGACTGTCATCAAAGACATCGATTACGACGAGGAAACCAAGCGCTTGAAAATCACTTTCCAGACGGGGGCGATTTATGCTTACGCAGGGGTTCCGGAGGCCGTGTATGTCGGGCTACGCCAAGCGAAGTCCAAAGGACGGTATTTCAATAAGCATATTTCCCGGGCTTTTCCGTTCAAGCGGCTCCCGCTTTAACGGATAGAAAGCAAATACCCATCAAACTTTTGGCACTTTGCTTGTTTATTAGTATATTGGAAGCATTGAATCAAATGGGTATATTCCTAATTATGCCCTCCGCTACCTGCGTACGTCTATCCGCAATCAGCAGGAGTGTGAACATAACTTATTGAGGAAGTGAGTAAAACGATTATTGTATCTAACCGCCTGCCTGTAAAAATCATCGAGGAGGGCGATGGCTATACATTAAAACCCAGCGAAGGTGGATTGGCCACCGGATTGGCGTCCATACACGGCCAAAGTCAAAACCGCTGGATTGGCTGGCCGGGGATTTCTGTCGACCATGAGGCACAAAAAACTCATTTTACTTCGTTATTGAGCGCGAGTCGATTGATTCCACTTTTTTTGGACGATGAGGAAATCAAAGGGTTTTATGAAGGGTTTTCCAATGAGGTGTTGTGGCCTATTTTCCACTATACCCCCTCCTACGCCAATTATGACCTCGGCAATTGGGAAACCTATGTGCGCGTCAACGAAAAGTTCCGCGACCTGATCCTGGAACACGCCGGACCGGACGACACCATATGGGTCCATGATTATCAGCTCCTGCTTCTCCCGGGGTTGCTCCGCGATGCACTTCCTGATGTATCCATCGGCTTTTTCCAGCATATCCCTTTTCCCTCGCAGGAACTCTTCCGGCTTATCCCTTGGCGAAAAGAGCTATTGCGGGGTATGTTGGGCGCTGATTTGCTGGGATTCCATACATTTGACGATGTTCGCCACTTCGTGAGTTCGGCCACCCGGCTTACTGCAACCAACAACAATTCCAACCGGTTGGAAGTGGATGGACGGACGGTTTTTGCTGAACCTTACCCGATGGGTATCGATGCCATGCGGTTTGCCGAACTGTCTGCCGAAGAGGCGGTACGCAGCCGTGTGGAGGAATTGAAAGCAACGTTCAACGGGCAGAAAATCATCTTGTCTATCGATCGCCTGGATTACAGCAAGGGCATCCTCCAACGGCTTGAAGCCTTCGAACTGTTCCTACAGGAAAACCCTGCATTCCATAAACAGGTGACCCTCTATATGGTGGTGGTACCATCGCGCGACACGGTCCCCCAATACCGGGAGCTCAAGGATCAAATCGATCGGCTGGTAGGCCATATCAATGCGCACTACGGCACGTATGACTGGTACCCTGTAGCCTATTTTTACCATGGGTACCCCGTCGAGGAAATCTCCGCTTTGTACAACGTAGCCGATGTCTGCTTGGTGACGCCCATGCGCGACGGCATGAATCTGGTAAGTAAGGAATATATTGCCAGCCGAATCGACGAAACCGGTGTGCTTATCCTGAGTGAGATGGCGGGGGCAGCCAAGGAACTCATCGATGCGTTGGTGGTAAATCCGAACGACATCCACGACATCCGCAAGGCCCTGCTGGAGGCCTTGAGCATGCCGGTTCCCGAAATGAAAAAGCGCATGAAATCCATGCGTACCATCGTATTTAAATTCAATGTCCAGCATTGGGCAACGTTATTTATGAACAGACTGCAAGAAATAAAAACTGTACAATCGACCACGAAGGCCAGACTCGTTGGCCCGAGCATAGAAGAACACCTCATCACGGCGTATAAAAGTGCCAGCAGCCGCCTGTTGCTGCTTGACTATGACGGCACCTTGGTAGGCTTTCAGGACGATATCGACAAGGCATCGCCGGATGACGAGCTTTATCAACTGCTGGATACGCTGGAAGCCGATGTCAACAACCATGTGGTCATCATCAGCGGAAGGAAGCACAGCACACTTGAAAAGTGGTTCCGCGGCAAGACCTACAGCCTGATTGCCGAGCATGGTGTCTGGACCAAAGAGTCCGGGGCGGATTGGCGGCTCAAAAGCGGGCTTTCCAATGCATGGAAGGAAGAAGTTGGTGCGCTTATGGAGTCGTATGCGGACCGCACACCCGGTGCATTCGTGGAAGAAAAGAGTTTTTCACTAGCTTGGCACTACCGCAAGGTACAACGGGATTTGGGTCCGTTGCGTGCGCATGAATTGATCGATAGCCTCCGTGACTATTCAGCGGCCTACGGCTTGCAGTTATTGGATGGCGACAAGGTCGTGGAAATACGGAGTGCGGAAGTCAACAAGGGTCGCGCAACATTGGATATCCTCCATGAAAACCGATATGATTTTATCCTGTCTATCGGCGATGACCGTACCGACGAGGATACTTTCCAGGTGCTACCGCCAGATGGCTATACCATCAAGGTAGGAACTGAAGTGTCCGCGGCAAAGTTTTACTTGAAACGGCAACAAGACGTGCGACCACTGCTGCGGAAGCTCACCGACGACTCGCGCAAAAACTAGATGAAAATCGGGCGATCTAGTTTCATCGAAATGCGATACGCTGCATTCATAAGCCCTACATGGCTGTAGGCTTGCGGGAAGTTGCCCCATTGGCTTCCATTGGATTCGTCGATATCCTCGCTAAACAGCATCAGGTGGTTGGCATAGCCTAGCAACCGTTCGAATGTGGCAACGGCTTCATCTACCCGGCCAACGCACGCCAAGGCTTCCACATACCAGAAAGCGCAAATCAAAAACGTGGATTTTGGCTTGCCAAAATCGTCGGAATGCAGGTAGCGGTAAAAAAGCCCTTGCGGCGTTTTCAACTCGGCTTCCAGTGCCTTCAGGTGGTTGTGCGCTTTTTCCGAAGAGGGATCCAGGTAATGCATCATAATCAGTTGCAGGGTGCTCGCATCCAAGTGCGGGCTTCCGACCGCATTGGTATACACCTGTCGCTCGGCATCGTAACATGATTCGATGTGGTACGCCGCACGCTTCATCAAGGCTTCGGCCCTTTGCATCAGTTGTTGGTCGCCGATGACCCTGCCGATCTTGTGTGCGGCCGAACTTCCCGCCCATTGGAAAAGATTGGAGTAGCAGTGGTGGTTGGCAAAATTTCGGAATTCCCAGATTCCCGCATCTTTTTCATCGATGGTTTTCTCTATTTTTTGCAGGATGTAATCGACCCATCGCCCCGCATCGGCACGTTCCCTGAAGACAAAACGGTAGTCGGTGTACAGCGGCAATAGGGCAATCATGGCCTGTCCGTATACATCGTTTTGGATATGCTCGTAGGCTTGATTGCCAATCCGGACAGGCTTTTCTCCCTGATAGCCCGCCAATTCATCGAGTATATGCTCCGTCAATTCGAATTGCCCGCTGATTCCATAAAGTGGTTGCAGCCTGCCGGTATCGGCGTGGGTAATATTGGAAATATAATGCGCATACAGCTCCATCTCTTCGAATTGACCGATATGGTTAAGCGCCGTGATGACATAGTAACTGTCGCGTAGCCAGCAATAACGGTAGTCCCAATTGCGCCCACTCCCGGGATGCTCAGGCAAGCTGGTTGTGCCCGCTGCGATGATTGCCCCCGTGTCTTCATATTGGTGTATTTTGAGCGCGAGCGCCGAACGGATGACCGCATCTTGGTAGAACGGCGATATCGTCGCGTGCTTGATCCATGTGCGCCAATAGCCGATGGTTTCGCGGAGAAAGTGTTCAACGGTGCGCTCAAGGGGTGCCTCGAGGGGTTGCCCGTAGGTCAATACAAGATACTTGGTTTCGCTTAACACCAGCGGCGAATCGCCAAAAAAATGACTGATCGGGACATTGGTTGTCAACCGCATCTGTTCGACACCATTGCTGAATTCCACATGATTGCTTCCCCGGAATCTAGTGAACGACTGTTGTCCATAGGCACTCACGGGATTACATTCGATACGGATACGCGGATTATTGTCCAACGGTTCTATTTTCCTGATGAGCATCAAGGGTTTGAAATAACGCTCGAATTGCCGAAAACGGGGTGCGAAATCCGTGATCCGATAACTGCCATCAGCCGTGGTAATCTCTGTACGCAATACGTTGGTGTTTTCGATGTAGTACTGCTTGCTGGTGAAGTCAGCGATGGGCTGTATGGAAAATCGCCCTCCCCGTTGTGTATCCAGCAGCCCACCGAATACAAATGAGCTGTCAAAAGACGGCCAGCATAACCAGGATATGTTCGTATTCTGTTGGATATGGGCCAGGTAGGCGCAGTTCCCGATGATTCCACTGTTGTAAACGTGCCGATCAGCCATGCATTAACTTCTTAGTTACGTCAAAAATAAAAAAATAGCTGCCTTTTTCTCATTTAATTTGATGGGGATCCCTTTCGCTGTGTGATGCCATTACTTCCATCAAGTGGAAAGGGTAGGGTTTGCCCTGACGGGCCAATACGGGCAACGAAACATTCCATACCATGGTACCATCCGGTGTCTTGCCTTCATGTTTACCCATATGGGCATGGCCGTGGAACACGGCTTCCACATCTGTCCGCCGGAGCGGCTCCAATAACCTCGAAGATCCCAAAAACGGATAGATTTCCAGTGGCTCACCGTCCACGGTTTCCGGAATCGGTGCGTAATGCATAATAGCTAT
>Ga0207868_1001526_pt1 | contig 16200 bp, 11 predicted proteins | sample Passage237B_FD_187370 | JGI IMG/M metagenome (GOLD analysis project Ga0207868, IMG submission 187370) | Cellulose adapted compost microbial communities from Newby Island Compost Facility, Milpitas, CA, USA - Passage2 37B (SPAdes) (version 3) ... | reverse complement strand
AGAAGGCTATGAGATTCTCGACCGCGAAACGAATCAGACCCGCCGCAAGGAACCCCTGCTGGGGCGCGATGTGGTGCTCAGTGTCGACATCGCTCTGCAGGGACGCATTCAGGCGATCCTCGATAATCGCCCCCGCGAAGAGGGCGGCCTGGGCTTGACGCGCTATCAGAAGTGGCGATCGCGCGAAAACTATCTGCAGGAAGATACGCCCCTCAATGCATCGGCCGTGGTGCTTGACGTCGCACAGGGCCAGGTGCTGGCCGCAGTGAGCATTCCCACCATCACCCTTGCACAGCTGCGTGGCGAAGAAAAGGTGGATCTGTCTGACCCGATCAATCAGCCTTTCTACAACAGGCCCATCGCCTATCCGCTGATCCCCGGCTCCATCGTCAAGCCGCTGGTGCTCGCCGCTGCGATCACGGAGCGCGTGGTGAGCGTGGATGAACACATCGACTGTCAGGGCCAGTACGATCCGCCTCACGGGCCTCGCTGCTGGATCCGCAATTACTTCAACAGCGAACACGGCCCGCTGGATGGTTCGGAATCAGTGGCCCGCAGCTGCAATGTCTACTTCGCCACCGTCGCGGCCCGCATGGGAGCCCGCAGGCTGGTGACGTGGTACGACCGCTTCAACGTTGGCCGGCTGACCAACAGCGGGCTTGAAGGCGAACATCGCGGCTATCTGCCCGATCTGTCGAAGGCCGATATGCCTAACGCCAGCGGCTTCAGTGTGAGCGAAGCGGTTCAGATGTCCTTCGGTCAGGGCCCCATTGGCTGGACACCCATGCAGGCCGCCACCGCTTACGCCGCGCTGGCGCGTGGGGGATACATGGTCAGCCCGACGTTCTTCAAATATGCCGACGGCTCGCATGAGCAGACCCTGCGCGATCTCAAGCTCAGCAGCGAAGCCATCCGCGCAGCCATGAAAGGCCTGGAGGATTCTGTCTACCAGAGCTATGGCGGGGCTCATCACTATGGCGGCATCGAAGGGCGAGAGCCTGTCATCACCTTCCCGGGTGTGAAGGTCTTTGCCAAGAGTGGCACCGCCGAGGCTCCCAAGCTGCGCATCGACGGGCAGATCGTCCGCGGTGGCGACAACGCCTGGATGGCTGGCATGGTCCAGCGCCCGGGCTCGACGCGTCCCGATTACGTGATTGTGGTGGTGGTTGAGTTTGGCGGCTCGGGTGCTGCAGTCTCCGGGCCCATCTTCAACCAGATTCTTTATGCCCTGCATGCGGAGAACTACCTGTGATCCGCATGCCCAGCCAGATCGTCACGCTGATGAAGCCCAACATCGCCTGGTATGTGGTGGTGACGGCGTTGGCGCTTTCATTCATGGGCGTAATGGTCATTGGTACGGTCAGCCCGACGCTGGCCAGCGATCAGTCACGATGGGTCGTCATTGCGCTGGTGGGCATGGTCATGTGTGTTCTGCCTCACCCCAAGCAGCTGAGCGTGATCGCGATGCCTGCGATGGTCATCACGCTGGCGCTGCTGGTACTGCTGCTGCTGCCTGGCATTCCCACCTGGCTGGTTCGGCCTCGCAACGGAGCACGAAGCTGGATCAATCTGGTTTTCATGGACTTTCAGCCCGCAGAGATGGCCAAGATCGTCTTTGTGATGGCGCTGGCCCGCTACCTGCGCAGGCGTGACAGCTACCGCACGCTGATCGGGCTGCTCATTCCATTCCTGATCATGTTCATTCCCGTCGGGCTGATTCTCAAGCAGCCTGACCTTGGCTCGGCGCTGCTCTTCCCGCCTGCACTCTTTGCGATGCTGCTGGCCGCCGGGGCGAAGCTGCGTCATCTGACGGCGCTGCTTTCTATCGGCATCCTGGCCATTGTGGTGAACGTGGCGATCATCGCGCTGGACCCGCCTGTGATTTCACCCAATGGCAGAATCCTGCCTCACCCGCCAGCCACGCGGTGGATGCATGTGCTCAAGCCTCACCAGGAAGCCCGCATCGCTGCATCCATCAGTCAGTTCAAGGGCGAGAAGACCTACTCGCGCACCACGGGCTACCAGCAGGAAACTGCCATGATGCTCAGCGGCGCAGGCGGCGTGCTGGGCATGGGCGACCGTTCGGAAGTCATCCTTCGCTACAACTGGCTGCCTGAACGTCACAACGACATGATCTTTTCCATCATCGTGAACCGATGGGGGCTGGTCGGTGGCCTGGTGACCATGTTCCTCTACCTGCTGCTTTTCTATGCCTTCATCGTGGTGGCTGCGCGATCCAAGGACCCATTCGCCAGGCTGACAACCGTCGGCTTTGCGGCGCTTCTCTTCACGCAGGCGACGATCAATGTGGCAGTGAACATCGGGCTGATGCCCATTACAGGCATCACGCTGCCTTTCATTTCCTATGGGGGCTCCAGCCTGCTGGCGACGTTCATGATGGTGGGCATCGTGATCAACTTCGCCTCCAGGCCGCCGGAGATGCTGGCCCGTCCGAGCTTCGAGTTTGATAATCGCGAAGCTATCTTCCAGTAATCCAGTAAAATGGAGGAACGCCATCCGCAGGGCCTATCGCCGCCCTCTGCAGATGTGGCGATGTTCCACTCGGGCTGATGCCCGGTTCAGACCTGTTTTTTGAAAGACCTCATGCCTCAGCCCATTCCTGCTTTTGTCGCCGATGATCTTGCCCGCCTGGGCATGGAAGTGGAACCCGTAACCCTCGAGAAGCTGGCCGAGTATCTCGACGAGCTCTACAAAGCCAACGAGCGTTTCAACCTCACGGCCATTCGCGATCTGGACACGGCCTGGCGTCGTCACATCATCGACAGCCTGACCATTCTGCCAGGCCTTGATGACCTGCCCGAACACGCCCGCGTGATCGACGTGGGCAGCGGCGGGGGGCTGCCCGGCATTCCGCTGGCCATCTCGCGCCCCGACCTGAACGTCTGGCTGCTTGAATCCACGGGCAAGAAGGCCAACTTCCTCAAGGAATGCGCCGCCACGCTGGGCCTGGGCAATGTGAATGTCATCAACGACCGCGCCGAGAAGGTCGGCCACGACAAGAACCACCGCCAGCAGTACGACGCAGCAGTGTGTCGAGCCGTGGGCCCGATGGCCGAGCTGCTCGAATACACCATGCCGCTGCTCAAGGTCGGCGGCCGACTGCTGGCAATGAAGGGCCCCAAAGCCGAGCAGGAACTCGAAGTGGCGGCCGACGCCCTGACCATCCTGGGCGCAGGTGGCGTGGAAGTCAGCGAAGCCTACCCCGAAGGCTTCGAACTCAACACCGTCATCGTCACCGTCTTCAAAGCCGACGCCACCCCCAAGGGATACCCTCGCCTGCCCGGCGTGCCGCATCAGACGCCGCTGGGTGTGAAGGCATAAGACGATTGGATTGAATCAACTCAGACGCTGCCTGCACACCCTGTGCAGCAGCGTCTGTTTGTTTAAAATGGCCTGATTACGCTTGGTGGTCATAGATTCCGGAGGATAGCGATGTCATTTCAGTTGAGGCTTATCAGTCTGTTTTCCGTGCTTGCCCTGTGCACTGCTGTGTGGGCCCAGCCTACATCGGAAGATGCGTATCTGGTGGACAATGTCACGCCGGATATGCATATCAGACTGGTTCAGCAGATTGAAGAATCCGCCAGCAAGATCGCTCCCTCACAGCCAGGGGGCTACGTGGTGATTCCCATCCATGGCGGAGTGGGTTGGCTGTGTGACGCTTCTCTGGTGCGGGAAGCAATCAGGCTCATCGACAGCGCTTCGACGCCTGTTCCACTGGTGGTGCTGGATATCTACAGCCCGGGCGGTCTGGTGAATGACACCATCGAGATCATCAATACCATCGCCGCATCGAAGAAGAGTAAGGGCTATAAGGTGGTGGCCTATGTCCGCGAAGCGGGATCTGCCGCTGCGGTGATCGCACTGCTGGCGGATGAGATTTACATGGAGCCGGGAAGCAATATCAATTCGGTTCTGATGAATGGGATATGGGGACAACGCAAGGCGGGAGAGCGCATTATCCATTCGCATCAACATGAACGGATGTATAACGCTGCTCAGGTAGCCGTGGGAGCCTCGGGGCGAGATGTACTATGGGCCGATGCAATGGTGAAATCTCATGTAACCATCTATGCACAGAAACAAGCAGATGGAAGCACAACTTTGATCTCCAGAAGCATGGAGATTCCTATCGTCACTAACCAGAAGTCTGACTGGCGACTGCGTGGGTTTAGTGCCAACTCATTGCTTCTAAAATCACCTGATGCCATCCGCTTCGGTCTCGCGAAGGCTGAAGTCACCAGCTATCCCGAAATGCTCCAGCATGCGGGGTTTGAAAATCTGCACATCGGCCCAGCCTATGCCACGCGTGCCTACATCAAACGGGGCAACGACTGGCGGCTGGCAGTCAGGCATACGCAGGCCTGGCTGGATCGACTCGAGAAGTTCCGTAAATGGAACAGGCCGGTGACGTTGACCAGGCGCGATATCGACACCCGTAAATCCGAGCTGCTATCCCTCGAGCGCACGCTGCCGCCGGTGTTCCTGGCAGCGGATTACCATCCCAGTCAGAAGGAATTCGTGGCCCGCTTCACCCGGGAGTTCAAAGACCTCGAAGGCTTCCGCAGCTGGCATTCACGCACGCTGGCAGGGCTGGAAGGCATGAAGCCCACGAAATAAGCAAGGAAACTTTCCGCCAGCCTGTGGGGGCATTACTTTCGGCTGAGGATTGGCTTGAGGTACCTGCCTGTGTAGGACGTGGGGTGATTAGCCACGTCTTCAGGCGTGCCTGCGGTGACGAGAGTTCCGCCTCGGTCGCCGCCTTCGGGGCCCAGGTCGATGATCCAGTCGGCTGCTTTGATGATGTCCAAGTTGTGCTCGATGACCACGACAGTGTCGTTGTTGTCGGCCAGTCGATGCAGGACGCGCAGCAGCTTGTCGATATCCGCAAAGTGCAGGCCGGTGGTCGGCTCGTCGAGGATGTAGAGTGTGTGCTGACCGGCTTTCTTGCCAAGCTCGGTGGCCAGTTTTACACGCTGAGCTTCACCGCCTGACAGCGTGGTGGATGCCTGGCCCAGCTGGACGTAGCCCAGGCCCACATCATCCAGCGCTGCGAGCAGGCGTTTCACTTCCGGGAAGTTTTCGAAGAACGACAGCGCTTCTTCAACTGTCATGCGCAGCACATCGGCGATGGACATGCCGCGATACTTGATCTCCAGGGTTTCGCGGTTGTAACGCTGGCCTTTGCAGACTTCGCACTCGACGAACACGTCAGGCAGGAAGTGCATTTCGATCTTCTTGGTTCCCTGACCTTCACAGGCTTCACATCGGCCGCCTTTGACGTTGAAGGAGAATCGGCCGGGCTTGTAGCCACGGATCTTGGCTTCCTTGGTCTGCGTGAAGATGTTGCGCACCAGATCGAACAGCCCCGTGTAGGTGGCCGGGTTCGAGCGGGGCGTTCTGCCGATGGGGGACTGATCGACCTCAATCATGCGGTCGATATGGTCCATGTTCAGAACCTTGTCGTGAGCGCCGGGCTTGTCTTTGGAGTTAAGCAGGTGCTTGCGCACGGCTTTGAGCAGGATCTGATTCACCAGCGTGCTCTTGCCCGAGCCGGAAACACCGGTCACACAGATCAGCCCGTTGAGCGGGAATGCCACATCAATGTTCTTGAGGTTGTTCTGTGTGGCGCCCTTGATGGTCAGGGCTTTCTTGTGATCAAGCTCCCTGCGCTTTTCCGGAATGGGAATCGTTTTACGCCCCGACAGATAAGCCGCAGTCTGCGAGGTTGGGTGGTTGAGCACCTCCGCCACGGGGCCCTGAGCCACGACGGTTCCGCCATGCTTGCCCGGGCCGGGGCCGATGTCGATCAGATAGTCCGAAGCACGGATGGTGTCCTCGTCATGCTCCACCACCAGCACGGTGTTACCAATATCGGCCAGGCGGCGCAGCGTTGCGATAAGCCTGTCGTTATCGCGCTGATGCAGGCCGATGGTCGGCTCGTCAAGCACGTAACAGCAGCCCACGAGGCCCGAGCCCACCTGCGTAGCCAGGCGGATGCGCTGACCTTCACCGCCTGAGAGCGTTCCGGTCATGCGGTCGAGCGAGAGGTAGCCGAGCCCGACGCTGAGCATGAAGCCCAGACGCGCGTTGATTTCCTTGAGAATCGGCTGCGCGATGCTGGCCTGCTCGGTGGAGAGGTTCAATTGGCTGAAGAACTCCGCGCCCTGCTCGATGGTCATTCGGGTGACGTTGGCGATATTGACCTGTCGGCGGTGCTCCTTGCTGCCTGACTCAATGAACACGTTAAGCGCTTCATTGCGCAGACGCGCCCCATGACACGTTTCACAGGGGGCTTCAGAGAGGTAGCTGTGGAGCTTGGCTTTAACGTATTCGCTGTCGGTCGACTGCCAGCGGCGCTGCAGGTTGGTGACCACGCCTTCAAAATGGGTGTCGTACTTCTTCTCATCTTTGGCAGTAGTTCCCTTCATGAGAATCCGCTGCAGCGGCTTGCTGATGGTCTTGTACGGTGCGTTGATGTCCACGCCGAAGCTCTGACAGAACTTGCGCAGCGTGCGGGCGTAGAACATGTTCATCCGCTTGCCATGATGACGCCAGGCGTCGATGGCACCCTCCGCCAGACTCAGCGTCGGGTCGGGCACGATGAGGTCCGGATCAAACTCCATGATCGTTCCCAGACCACTGCAGGCCGGGCAGGCGCCGTACGGGCTGTTGAACGAGAACAGGCGAGGCTCAAGATCTTCCAGACTGCATTCGGGATGCAGCGGGCAGGCGTATTTCTCGGAGAAAAGCGTGTCCTTCCAGGGCGAATCATTCGACGCGCCGCTTTCCTGAACTGACGCGATGACCAGGCCCTCGGCGAGTTTCAGCGATAGTTCCACCGAGTCGGCCAGGCGCGTGCGCACGCCTGAGTTTTCGTCGTGCTTGATGACGATGCGGTCGACCACAGCTTCGATGTGGTGGGCGTTATAGCGGGCCAGCTTCACGGGGCTGCCTTTAGCGCCGGCCTGTCTGAGGTCGACCACTTCGCCATTGACGCGGGCGCGGACGAAGCCCTGACGCGTCATGGCTTCAAAGACTTCCTCATGCAGGCCTTTCTTGCCTCGGACCAGCGGCGCCAGAATCATCAGACGCGTGCCTTCGGGCATGGCCATGAGGGTGTCGACGATGTGCGTAGCCGACTGGCTGGCGATGGGATGGCCACAGGTCTTGCCATGCTCATCAACATGCCAGCAGCGAGGCTGACCGGTGCGGGCAAAGAGCAGTCGCAGGTAGTCGTAGATTTCGGTGGTGGTGGCGACGGTCGATCGCGGGTTGTGGCTGGCTCCGCGCTGTTCGATGGCGATCGTCGGAGGCAGGCCTTCGATGGATTCAACGTCGGGTTTCTGCAGCTGATCGAGGAACTGCCTGGCGTAGGCCGACAGACTTTCGATGTATTTACGCTGGCCTTCGGCGTAGATGGTATCGAAGGCCAGAGTGCTTTTACCGCTGCCTGACAGGCCGGTGATGACCACCATCTTGTCGCGCGGAATGTCCAGATCAATCCCGCGCAGGTTGTGCTCACGAGCGCCACGAATGGAAATATGCGTCAATGCCATGGGGTAATTGTATGGTGTCTGTTTGGATTGTCCACGCGGCGATCTTCTGATTCTTCGATGTGGAAATACCCCATGCAGACGCCTCTTCACTCAGGCCTGGCGGGCGCGAGGCGGCAGTTTCCACTGCCCCAGAACCTGCTGGTTCTCCACGCCGATGAGCGTTACTTCCAGCAGCCCCTCATGGATGTGGGCCAGAAGGTAAGTGGCCTTGGAGAGCTGTGGAGCACCGACGGCGATCTGGGGATAGCTGTGCTGATCGTCCGGGGCATCGTATCGATGCTCATGCAGGTGGCCGCTGATGAGCAGCTGGATGCGATGCTGCTCCAGCAGGGGATGCCAGCACTGCTGGGCGTGGAGACTGTAGAACGCATAGCCCGTCAGCGTGTTGCCCGGATTGTCGCCCGGCCGGCCCCAGAGGGGAATGTGCGTGAAGACCACCACCCACGCAGCCGAGGCAATGTCGGGACGTTCCAGCGTCTCTTTCAACCACTGGGCCTGGGCCTCGCGATAGGGCTCAAAGCGGGCCAGTCCGGCGAAGGCCGGGTGGTGATCAGGCTTGTCTTCGCCTGTATCGAGCCCAATCAATGCCACCGGTCCATGACGCAGCGCGAAGCATCGGCCAAAGGAACTGCTGCCCGGAAGAATGGCCTGTGTCAGCTGACCAGCGTATGAGCCTCGGACATCATGATTCCCCGATCCAAACACCACAGGGCGATGCGAGGCATAAGCGTAGCGCGAGGGATTGAGAATCTGAGAGACAATCTGGTCCGGCTGACTGACGCTGTTGAACATGTCGCCATTCCAGATCAGCACCTCAGGCTGTGCGATACTCAGCTGCTCGAAGATGGAATCGATCACCGGCTGCTGTTCATGAGTGTCGCTGATGACGGCGAAGCTCATGGTCGCAGCATCAGGATTGAGCGTTGAAAACTCATCGGTCTGGCTGTACTCGGTCTGGCCCGGACGGATGTTGTATGCCGATGGAAAGTCGAGGGGAATCACCCCGATGCGATAGTGAACCCTCTGCCCCGGCGAAAGCCCTTCAATACGGACCGCCAGGAAGCGATCGGATATTTTGACCTGGCCATGCTCGCACGCTTCGGCGCGGTGAATGAGAGAGTCAGGGGATGGGCCATATTCAACCCAGCCCATCGCCAGACCACGAACCGCCCAGACGATGCTCATGCCGGTGGCGGTGGGCTGCTGCAGCACGGGAGGACTGAGGATCCAGCTACAGCCTGCGCCGGCGTCCCGATGCGCAGGTGTTTCATTCAGGTTGGTACTGGAGCTTTGCGTCATGGATGATCCCCGAAGGAGTCGCTCATCAGACCATCGTCAATCCCATCGGTAATTCGGGAGAAATGGTATCAGCAGATGGAGAGGTGTTGGATATCCGCAGCTTCAGGCAGGGGGCTGATGAGGTTCGCGTCCTGAGCGTGTGATGATTCGCAAAGCTCTTTACGATTGAAGCAATTTGAGCGACAATACATGCAGGCATGGGGATATGCCTTTGAAATGTGCATGGAATCGCACCCTCATACGAAATGGATTCAGCTATGCGATCAGGTTTCACAGTGGCAGCAGCAGTGGTAGTTTCGATGGGCCTGCTGGGTTGTGCGGGTAAGAAATCCAACAAGGAAGCCACGGTTCTGCCTCCGCCTCCGCCTCTGTACTCCGAGCCGCTGCCCGCTTCGCTGGCTTCGGCGCCCACGCCTGTTCAGCAGTCGCCTGCTCCCGCTCCGGCTCCTGCCCCCGCGCCGGCCCCGGCTGCTGCACCGGTCTATGTGGAACAGGCCCAGGAGCCTGCACCCCGCGCGTCGGGCCGGATCTATCGCATCAAGCAGGGCGATACGCTGATGAAGATTGCCCGTCAGGAATACAACGATGCCTCGGCCTGGCGCAAGATCGCCGAAGCTAACAGCATCACCAATCCGGACCGCATCCTCGTGGGCCAGGAAATCGTCCTGCCCTGAGTGGATTCGAAATCGATACAAAAGAAACACGCCCTGTGACGCGATCACGGGGCGTGTTTTTTATTGGCTTAGCGGGTGAGGTCAGGACCGCAGGTAAGGGTTCTGACGGCGTTCATCGCCGATGGTCGTCGACGGGCCATGGCCCGGATGGACGCTGTAGCCATCAGGCAGCGACATCAGCTGTTCGGTGATGGAACGGAACAGATCGCCTGCGTTGGAGGTGGGGAAGTCGTATCGGCCGATGGAGCCTGCAAAGAGCGTGTCGCCCACGATGGCGGTCTGGCTCTCATGATGAATCAGTGAGAGTCCACCCGGGCTGTGGCCGGGCGTGTGACGCACTTCAAAGTTCAGCCCGTCCAGATCAATCACCTGGCCATGTGAAAGCGTGTCGGTAGCTTCCGGGGCCACTACGGGAATGCCGGCCATCGCCGAGAGGTTCAGGGTGGTATCGGTGAGGAAGTCGCGCTCTCTTGCGTGAATGTAGATCGGCGCATCTGGCCACTGATCGTGCACCTGCTGCAGGCCTGCGATGTGATCCAGATGGGCATGGGTGAGGATGATTTTCACCGGCGTAAGCCCCATCCGACGGATGGCATCAATCATCGCCTGAGGCTCGAAGCTGGCGTCGATGATCCAGCAGCTGGTGCTGCCTCGCTTGAACAGCACATAGCAGTTGGTCATCCACTGGCCAAGACAGAAGCTGCGAAGTTCAAGCTCAGACACGGCGAATCCTGTCAGTAAGAAAAAAACAAGGCGGACAAACTACTGCGATTCTCACCCCACTGCCAGCGGTGACACATACGATCACGAGGTCTTGCGACCCGCGGCCAGGGCATCCATCAACATCTGGCACTGCTTGGGGAACGACCAGAGTTCCTGGCAATCCAGTCCCAGAGGCAGCTCATAGCGGCGGGCCAGATCCAGGCCCATCACCATGTTGCCCAGATCATTCACATGCATCTGATCGCGCATCAGCTGAATGTAATAGGCCGGGTAGTGATCGCGCAGCGGCTCCCAGCGGGCCAGATGGTCCACCAGTTCGCTGTCGGTCTCGGTGGCTACATCGCGCACGGTCTGCATGTACTGCGAGAACACCGCCTGCCTGCCGGCGTCACTGGAAAGGTAAGTGTTGGGGGCGTAGTAGGTCTGGAAGATCACCGCGCAGTTGAGCTGCACGAATCGGCTGTGAAGCTCCAGGAGGTTCGTCTTGAACTGCGCCAGGCTGATGTCCCGGGCCGGGTTGGAATCGTTTCCGCCGATGGTGATGAACACGGCGTGCGGCTTGTACAGCGCGGCGTCTTCATCGAAGCGGGCCAGCAGCTGCGAGGTGGTGTTTCCGCTGATGCCTGCGTTGATAAAGCGATGATGTCGGCCATGACGGTGCGCGATGGCCAGGTCGAGACAGTCGAACCAGTGCAGGCCGTAGAGATAGCGGGCGGTGTTGGATGAGCCGAAAGCAAGAACCCGCTGGGTGCGGCCTCGCTTGAGGTTTTCAATGACGTCATTGAAGCGATGCATAAGAACTCCGGGATAAACAGAAGGCAGGAAACGGGGAAATTGTAGTCAAGATTGAGGACGGCGTTGAGGCAGGGGTGATTCTCTTCTCGTCGACCTTGTGCTGGCTGGCGTCATTCTCAATTCATTCACTCTGGGCAAGATCTGTGGATACCTGCTTTCGCGGGCATGGTGGAAGGGGGGATTCGTTCGGAAAGGAGCTGCTTAGTGCGAAATCTGCGAAGCGAATGTCACGTCTCGGACTGCCCGTTTCTCCTTCAACCATCAGAGATTCTCTGACGACTTTCCATCCCTGATTCCCGCACAGCGTTGTATCATGCGGGCATGGCCAGGAAACATACATGGCAGCAGGAACTGGAGATCGTCGATCGCACCATGAAGGCCATCTCCGGCGAGCTGGACCCTCAGCAGCTGGTCAAGCTGTACTGGGATGGCATTGCGGAGCTGCTGCCTCTGGAAGATTACGTGGCGCTGTCGCGTCGAGGGGTGGAGCCGCCTTATTTCCTGGTGACACGCTCCTCGCGTTTCAATCAGGACATTAACCCCTGGACCCATCGCGACAAGCTGCCTCGCCTGACGGGGGGCCTGCTGGGTGAACTGGCTTACGCCAACAAGCCCGTCTACCTGGACAATCTGCCTGCCAGGCTTACGCGTGATGATCCGGGGTGGCAGTATCTCGAAGGCTTTGATCGGCTGGTGGCGCTGCCTCAGTATGATGGTGGCGAGGCGCTGAATATTGCCATCATGCTGCTCAAGCCCGAGGCGCATCTGGACCTTTCGCAGATTCCCACGATGCACTGGCATTCGAGCCTGTTCGGCCGGGCCACACAGACGCTGGTCCTGCGTAACCAGCTGGCTGATGCGCTGTCAGATCTGGATCAGGAACTGCAGACCGTCGGCGAGATTCAACGCACACTGCTTCCCGAGTCGCTGCCTGTGGTTCCCGGTTTTGAGTTTGCGGCCTACTATCGCACCAGTGCTCGGGCAGGAGGCGATTACTACGACTTCTTCCCGCTGAACGATGGCGGGCTGGGCATGTTCATCGCCGACGTGTCAGGTCATGGAACGCCTGCTGCGGTGCTCATGGCCGTCACGCACGCCATTGCCCACGCGCAGCCGGGCACGCATACGCCGCCTCAGTCGCTGCTGGGCATGCTCAACGATCAGCTCATGCGCTCCTATCTGAGGCGGGGCATGTTCGTGACGGCTTTCTACTCGGTATTGGACCCACGCAGCCGCCAGCTCACCTATGCCCGGGCTGGGCACAATCCACCCCGTCTCGTGCGTCAGGGCAGGATCATTCCGCTGGATGCCATTGGATCGCTGCCGCTGGGCATCCTTGAGAATGAACGGTTTGATGAAACCACCATCGCACTGGAGCCTGGCGATCTGATCGTGTTCTATACCGATGGCATCACCGAAGCCATGCCTTCCGAATCGTCTCAGGGCAGGCGGGAACTCTTTGGTACCAGCCGACTGGATGATGTCCTGCTCAAGTCGGTGTGCAGCAGCGCCCAGGGCTGCATTGATGCCATTGTCGATGCCCTGAACCGCCACACTTACTTCTCTCCACCTGTGGATGACCAGACCCTGTTGATCATCCGTTGTCTGTAATACCTTGCATTGGTAGCTAAAACATCCGTCAATCTGCTGATTTGGCGGGTGGATTGTCCATTATTCCATAAATTCTCTATGATGAAGGACTGCCCTTGGGCCGATGGCGGGGCGGAATATTCGTTTCCCATCGGCCGATCTTGTCCGCTGCATTGCAGCGTCTGGCCACTGGTTGAGAAGACACCATGAACAGCTACAGCCTGACCCACCTCAAGCAACTCGAAGCCGAGAGCATCCACATCATTCGTGAAGTGGCTGCAGAGTTTCAGAACCCGGTGATGTTGTATTCCATCGGGAAAGACTCGGCAGTGATGCTGCGTCTGGCCCAGAAGGCGTTCTATCCGGGCAGGCTGCCTTTCCCGCTGCTTCACGTGGACACCACGTGGAAGTTCCGGGATATGACCACCTTCCGCGATGAGTTCTGCAAAGCCAATGATCTGGAACTGCGCGTCTGGACCAATCCCGATGGGCTGGCGCAGAACATCAACCCCTTCGATCACGGCTCGAAGAAGTATACCGACATCATGAAGACCGAGGCCCTGAAGCAGGCGCTGAACCACTACGGGTTTGATGCTGCCTTCGGCGGCGCTCGTCGTGACGAGGAAAAATCGCGAGCCAAGGAACGCGTCTACTCCTTCCGCGACAAGCTCCACCAGTGGGACCCCAAGAACCAGCGCCCCGAGCTATGGAACCTCTACAACGGGAAGGTGAACAAGGGTGAATCCATCCGCGCCTTCCCGCTGAGCAACTGGACCGAGCTGGACGTCTGGCAGTACATCCACCTGGAAAACATTCCGATTGTTCCACTCTACTTCGCGGCCATGCGCCCGGTGGTGGAACGTGACGGCGTGCTGATCATGGTCGACGATGAACGTATGCGTCTGCGTCCCGGCGAGCAGCCTCAGATGAAGCTGGTGCGCTTCCGCACGCTGGGCTGCTACCCGCTGACCGGCGCTGTTGAAAGCACGGCCACCACGCTGCCTGAGATCATCGAGGAAATGCTCGTGGCGCGTAACTCCGAGCGCCAGGGCCGCGTCATCGACCACGACGAAGCAGGCTCCATGGAACAGAAGAAACGCGAAGGCTACTTCTGATTGATCTTCGTTTCACGTACACGCTGATATTCACAACGCAATCATTCACGATACCAGCAGGCATCACAGCCAAGAGACACGCATCATGCACACGGTGAACCTGGGCCAGGAAACCATTCACGACTATCTCGCCCGCCATCAGAAGAAGGAGCTGCTGCGCTTCCTGACCTGTGGCAGTGTGGACGATGGCAAGAGCACGCTCATCGGTCGTCTGCTGCATGACACCAAGGGCATCTACGAAGATCAGCTGGCCGCAGTGAAGCGAGACAGCGAAAAGGTGGGCACCACCGGCGCTGGCCAGATCGACCTTGCACTGCTGACCGACGGCCTCAAAGCCGAACGCGAGCAGGGCATCACCATCGACGTGGCCTATCGCTACTTCTCGACCGACAAGCGCAAGTTCATCATCGCCGACACCCCCGGCCACGAGCAGTACACCCGCAACATGGCCACGGGCGCTTCGACCTGCCAGCTGGCCATCATCCTTATCGACGCGCGCCATGGCGTGATGTCGCAGACCCGCAGGCATTCGTTCATCGTCTCGCTGCTGGGCATCAAGCACGTGGTGGTGGCCATCAACAAGATGGACCTGGTGGGCTACTCGGAAGAAGTCTTTGAAAAGATCAAAGCCGAGTACACCGGTTTCGTCGCCAAACTGGGTATCAGCGATATTCAGTTCATTCCGATGTCTGCACTGACGGGTGACAACGTCGTCGAGAAGAGCGCGGCGATGCCCTGGTATGCAGGCCCGACGCTGCTGCATCATCTCGAGACGGTGCATATCGCCTCGGACCGCAACCTGGCCGACATGCGTTTCCCGGTTCAGTACGTGATCCGTCCGAACCTGGACTTCCGCGGCTTTGCAGGGACCATCGCATCAGGCGTGATCCGCAAGGGCGATGAAGTGGTGGCGCTGCCTTCGGGCAAGAAGAGCAAAATCAAGTCGATCGTCACCTACGATGGCGAGTTGGAAGAGGCCTTTGCTCCCATGGCCGTCACGGTCACGCTGACCGATGAGATCGACGTCAGCCGCGGCGACATGCTGGTGCATCCGGAGAGCATACCGCACATCGCCACGCAGCTTGAAGTGATGGTGGTGTGGATGAACGAAAAGCCTTTCGTTCCCGGCCGCACATACACACTCAAGCAGGCGACCCGCCAGCTTTCTGCGGAAATCTCGGCGATTCGCTACGGCGTGGATGTGAATACGCTGGAGCACAAGCACATCACGCAGCTCGGGCTCAATGAAGTGGGCCATATTCAGCTGAGCCTGAACCAGGCCATCGCGTATGACCCGTACAAGACGAATCCTGCGACCGGTGCGTTCATTCTCATCGACCGCCTGACCAACACGACGGTTGGCGCGGGGATGATTCTGGATCACACAGGCAACCGCGACACCCAGGACCACTGGCAGCAGGCGCCTGCGCCGCTGCTCAAGACGCGTGACTCGCTGATCAAGCCTGAAGAACGCAGCGCCCGTTTCAAACAGCAGCCTGTGACGGTGATGCTCGTGGGCCTGACAGGCAGTGGCAAGAGTCGCATTGCCTACGCGCTGGAGCGTCGCCTCTGGGATATGGGCCAAGCCGTCACCGTGCTTTATGGCCAGAACATGCGTCAGGGCCTGAACCGCGACCTTGGCTTTACCAGCGATGACCGATCGGAAAACCTCCGCCGCTCGGTGGAAGTGGCCAAGCTGCTCAATGATGCAGGCATGATCACCATTGGTGCGTTCGTCGCGCCGCATGCGGTAGTGCGTGATCGAGCCAGGCAGGTCATCGGTGCCAGCCGATATATCGAAGTCTACTGCAAGGCTCCGATGGAGGTGCTGCGTCAGCGTGACACCAGCGGCGCCTACGAGAAGGCCGATCGTGGCGAGATCGCGCAGATGCCTGGCGTGTCGGCTCCGTTTGAAGAACCCAAGACGGCCGACCTTGTGCTGCAGACCGATCAACTGGATGTCGAAGCCTGCGTGGATCGCATCATTGACCTGATGAAGCAGCGCGATGCCTTGGTGGGCTAAGTCGGTTAGTCAACTCAGAATCACACACTTGCCCCGGCTGTACGGCCGGGGTTTTTGTTTGTCCTGCAAGTGTAGTTATCACTTTTCCGTCTTCCCGTGCAGATGGGAAAATGAGTGGTTCTGCGCCCTGCGATTCACAGCAGGCCAGCGGCTTTGAACATGCGGCTGTAGATCTCATGGATCACGGCCTGCTTGCGCTGGTTGTAGACCATCACATTCTCCACGTCGATCGCAGCTTGTCGCTTGGCCTGCTCGTAGAGGGCAAGGTCATCGGGATGCTGACAAAGCCAGTCGCGGAACATGCGATGGCGGATCACCTCCGGGCAGTTCGGACCAAAGACGTGCAGATTTACGCGCGGATCATGCAGCCTCAGGCAGCGATGCTCGTACCAGTTCGGCTC
>Ga0207868_1001523_pt1 | contig 16232 bp, 15 predicted proteins | sample Passage237B_FD_187370 | JGI IMG/M metagenome (GOLD analysis project Ga0207868, IMG submission 187370) | Cellulose adapted compost microbial communities from Newby Island Compost Facility, Milpitas, CA, USA - Passage2 37B (SPAdes) (version 3) ... | reverse complement strand
TGGTGTGCCCACCGATACCCGGATGGAGCAGTTGCCGTAGGCGAGGTGCCCAAGCCCCAATGACACTCGGCCACAACTTGGCAGGAACTTCCGAATGAATGCTTATCTTTGCCGTCCATTGCGGGGTGGAGCAGATGGTAGCTCGTCGGGCTCATAACCCGAAGGCCGCAGGTTCGAGTCCTGCCCCCGCTACAAAGCGAACCCGGCGAAAGCCGGGTTCGTCGTTTACGGCGATCGATGGCACATAAAGCGGGCTACGTCAACATCATCGGTGAACCCAACGTGGGCAAGAGCACCCTGCTCAATGCCTTGCTGGGCGAGCAGTTGGTGATCACCAACCCCAAGGCGCAGACCACCCGCCACCGGATCCTGGGCATCCTCAATGGCGACGACCACCAGCTCGTGCTGAGCGATACGCCGGGCATCCTCGACCCGCAGTACCGCATGCACGAGCGCATGATGAAGGCGGTGGACGAGGCCCTGATCGACGCCGATATCCTGGTCGTACTGGTGGAGCTCGGTCAGCACCCCGAGCGCTCGGAGAGCGTGCTGAGGCGCGCCCGGCGGTACCAGGGTCCCAAGGTGCTGCTGGTGAACAAGGTGGACACCGGGAGCGATGCTGCCGTGCTCGAGGCATTGGAGCGCTGGCAGGCCGCCCTGCCCGAGGCCAAGGTGGTGCCCCTGAGCGCCCTGCACGGCCTCAACGTGAACGAGTTGAAGACCTACCTGATCGACCAGCTGCCGGAGCACCCACCTTATTTCCCCAAGGACGAACTGAGCGACCGCAACATGCGCTTCTTCGTGAGCGAGATCATCCGTGAGAAGGTCCTCTCGTTCTACCAGAAGGAGATCCCATACAGCACCCAGGTGGTGGTGAACAGCTACGAGGAGGGGGAGGACATCACCCGCATCCAGGCCGATGTGGTGGTGATGCGCGAGAGCCAGAAGGGCATCCTGATCGGCCACCAGGGCAAGGCCTTGCGCAAGCTGGGCACCGAGTCGCGCAAGGCCATCGAGCGGTTCGTGGGCACAAAGGTGTTCCTGGACCTGAAGGTGAAGGTGGACCCGGATTGGCGGGAGAACGAGAAGAAGTTGGAACGCTACGGATACTGATGGAACTTCGATGACGGGATGGGAGCCACCGATCGGGGCGATCTGCGCCCCCGCACGTCAATGGCTTCCAGCTGTCCGCCACTTGTAGAATGAGCAACATAGTCGCCATCGTAGGCCGCCCGAACGTGGGCAAGAGCACGCTGTTCAACCGGTTGGTGGAAAGCCGCGAGGCCATCACCGACCCCACCGCCGGCACGACCCGCGACCGCCACTACGGTCAGTGCGAGTGGAACGGGGTGATATTCAGTGTGATCGATACGGGGGGGTACATCACCGGGAGTGATGACGTGTTCGAGGCCGAGATCCGCCGGCAGGTGGAGCTGGCCATCGAGGAGGCCGATACGATCATGTTCCTGGTGGACACGCACGGTGGGCTCACCGGCATGGACCAGGCGATCGCCGACCTGCTGCGGCGCTCGCGCAAGCCCGTGCTGCTCGTGGCCAACAAGGTCGACGAGCCCACGCACCAGTATGCCACGGCCGAATTCTACGGGTTGGGCCTGGGCGAGGTGTTCCCCATCGCCGCGGTGAACGGCTCGGGCACCGGCGATCTGCTGGATGCGCTGCTGAAGACCTTCACGAAGCCCAGCGCCGAGGCTGAGCCGGACATCCCGCGGCTGGCCATCGTGGGCCGTCCCAACGTGGGCAAGTCGTCGCTGGTGAACGCCCTCATGGGCCGTGAGCAGAGCATCGTCACCCCCGTGGCGGGCACCACCCGCGATCCCGTCAACACCCGCTGGAACGTCTTCGGCCACGATGTGCTGCTGCTCGATACGGCCGGTATCCGCCGCAAGCGCAAGGTCGAGGAGGACATCGAGTTCTACAGTGTGCTGCGCTCCGTGCGCGCGATCGAGGACAGCGACGTGTGCCTGCTCATGATCGATGCGCAGCACGGCATGGAGCAGCAGGACCTCCACATCCTCTCCATCATCCAGAAGAACGGCAAGGGGGTGGTGATCCTGGTGAACAAGTGGGACCTGGTGGAGAAGGAGACGAATACCATGCGCGACTTCGAGGCCGCGGTGAAGAAGCGCATCGAGCCCTTCACCGATGTGCCCGTGTTGTTCATCTCCGTGCATGAGAAGCAGCGCCTGCTCAAAGCCATGGAGGTGGCCATGGAGGTGTACCAGAACCGCCGTCGCCGCATCCCCACGCGCCAGCTCAACGATGTGCTCCTGCCCATCATCGAGCGCCAGCCGCCGCCCATGTACAAGGCGAAGCGGGTCACGATCAAATTCATCAACCAGCTGCCCACCCACATTCCGACGTTCGTCTTCTTCTGCAACCTGCCGCAGTACATCAAGCCCAGCTACGAGCGCTTCCTGGAGAACCGCCTGCGCGAGAACTGGCGCTTCACGGGCGTGCCCATCCGGTTGTTCTTCCGGAAGAAGTAGGACGCGGGCTACAGCGGGGTGCGATCGGCAGCGGTGGCCGGGTCCGGCTCCCGCACGAAGAACACGAAGCCGTTCTTCCGGTACAGCTCGGTGAAGGTGCCGATCGCCTCCACCTGCTGCACGTGCGTGATCTTGCACGAGAGGTACACCGGGCGATCGATCGCACCCCGTAGCACCACGTCCTCAGGCGGTTGTGCCTCCATAATGCGGCCATAGAACGGCGGCACGTAGCTCTTGTAACCCTGGGTGAGGCGCCAGCAGCGCTCATCGGCCGTGTCCTCGAAGAACTCCACCGCCGCGCGTTGCGAATAGCCTTCGATGTTCCGGATGAAGAAGAACAAGGTGCTCCAGATGAAGAGCACGGTGCCTCCGAACGTGGCGATCAACGCGGCCCGGTAGCGTGCCCTGGCATGCAGGAAGTGGGCGGCCGTCATGGCGCCGATCAACGACAGGCCCGCCAGCAGCTCCACGCCGGTCCAAGACACATCAGCCTCGATGTTGCCCATGGCGAAGGGATCGGCGGCGAACAGGTAGGCGAAGCGATCGATATGCATGGCCGCGAAGGGCAGTGCCGCCACCAGAACGCCCACCAACATGCCCACCATGCCCAGCGCGTACCGCGGCCAGCCGAAGCCTTGGCCGCGCCAGATCCGCTCCAGCCGCAGGGCCGCCAGATAGGTGAGCGGGAAGTAGCACAGGCTGCTGTAGTGCACGATCTTGGTCTTCACCAGGCTGAACAGGATCAGCACCACCCAGAAGAGCACCACCATCCAACGGCGTTGGTCGTTCAGCAGCGCATGCGCGTGGCGCGTGGGGCGCAACAGCTCGTGCAGCGCGAAGAACGAGGCCGGGAAGCAGCCCAGCAGCAGCACCACGAAATGGTAGCCCACGAAGCCGCCGTGGCCGGCATCCTCCGTGGTGAGCAGGGCAACCTGCCGCCAGAAGAAGCCGATCATGAACTCGGGACCGTTGCGCAACAGGTCCACCACGGCCCAGACCGACACGGTGGCCAGCAGCGTGCCCAGCGCCACGACCTGCAGGCGCAACCAGCCCGTCGGCCATTTGAAGCGCGACACGGCATACACACCGCACGCCAGGCCGGGGATCAGCACCCCCACCGGACCTTTCGTCATCACGGCCAGGCCCAGGTAGAGCCCGCATAGCGCGGCGAAGCGGGGCCCATGGCCGGTGGCAGGCGGCGCCTCCTCGCGCGTGGCACGGATGAAGGCATCGAACCCGAGGAAGATGAACAGGTTGAACCAGGGATCGATGATGCCGCTGCGGAAGTACAGATGCGGCAGGATGCTGCCCACGTAGGCCAGCACCCAGAGCAGGCCGAAGATGCTTCCGTGCAGGCGTTCGCCCATGCGGAAGAGCACCAACAGTGTGATGATGCCGCACACCGCGTTGGGGAAGCGCGCGCCGAACTCGCCCACGCCGAACACCGCCATGCTCGCGGCCTGCATCCAGATGAAGAACGGCGGCTTCTCGTGGAAGGGCTCGTACGCCATGCGCGGCTGCAGCAGGTCGCCGGTCACCAGCATCTCGCGGGCGATCTCGGCGAAGTTGATCTCGTCCCAGTCGAAGAGGTGCACGGCACCGAGCCCGGGCATGAAGAGCAGGGCGGCCACCACTGCGATCAAGACCTGGACCTTCATGCGGGAGGGCATGGGCCGAAGGTAGCGGAGCGCGGATGTGCGCCCGCCGTTATCAGGCTCACGAGGTTCGGCCATCAGGATACCAGTGCGCGACCTGACAACTACGGACAACTACCCCTTGCGCGGCCCCAGCAATTTCCACCCCACCAACCCGGTGCGGGCGAGGAAATAGCGGAAGCTCACGTTCAGCACGCCGAAGCCGTAGGTCATGCTGCGGCGGAAGTTGATGCTGCTGGCCTCGTCGAAGTACTTGGTGGGGCAGGTGATCTCGGCGATCTCGAAGCGGTTCCAGAAGATCTGTCCGATGATCTGATTGTCGAACACGAAATCGTCGGAGCAGGCGTGGTAGTCGCAGGCGCGCAACACCTCGGCGGTATAGGCGCGGTAGCCGGTGTGGTACTCGCTCAGCTTCTGGCCCATCAGCAGGTTCTGGGTGAAGGTGAGCAGCCGGTTGGCGATGTACTTGTACAGGGGCATGCCGCCCTTCAGTGCCCCCTTGCCCAGGATCCTCGAGCCGAACACCACGGGGTAGACACCCTCGCCGATCAGGGCGATCATGCTCGTGAGCAACTTCGGGGTGTACTGGTAGTCGGGGTGCAGCATCACGATGATCTCGCCGCCCAGCTCCAGGGCCTTGTCGTAGCAGCTCTTCTGGTTGCCGCCGTAGCCGCGGTTCCGCTGGTGCTCCACCACGTGGCGGATGCCCAGGCTGCGTGCCACCTCCACGGTGTTGTCGGGGCTGCGATCGTCCACCAGCACCACCTCGTCCACCAAGTCAAAGGGGATCTCGTCGTAGGTCTGCTTCAATGTGAGGGCGGCCCGGTAGGCGGGCAGCACCACGATCACCTTTTTACCGTTGTACATGGCAGCTCCCGCAAAGATGCCCTTTTCGCCCCAGCCGACCGCCCGGTGCTCCCTGCTCAGGTGGTCCGGATGGCCTCCCTGCGGCCCACTAGGTGGACGCCGACCAACACCACCACGATCATGACCAGCTGCTTCGGCACCAACACTTCCCCATCGAGCATGCCCCAGGTGAGGGCCACCACGGGCATCAGGTAGGTCACGGTGGAGGCCGTGACGGCCGACGTGCGCTGGAGCAGCGCGTTCCACAGCACCAGCGACAGCGCCGAACTGAGCACGGCCAGCAGCGCCACGAAGCCCAGGGAGCGCCAGGCGTGGGGATGCGCCATGAGCGTTCCCGGCAGGTCGGTGGCCCAGGCGCCGACCAGGCCGATGGGGCCGACGAAGGAAAGGGCCAGCACGGCGGTGGCGGCAGGAGGCAGCATGTAGAGCCGTGTCTTCACGATGTTGCCGCTGAACCCGTAGCACAGGGTGCCCAGCACGGGCAGCACGGCATAGACCGACCATGCCGCACCCGTGTTGTTGGCACTGAAGGCCACCAGCCCCACGGCCCCGGCCAGGCCCAGGAGCACACCCACCACGTGCACTGCACGCACCCGGGCCCCGAAGAAGCAGGCCCCCACCAACAGGGTGAACAAGGGTGTCAGGCTGTTGAGCATGCCGGCCAACGAACTGTCGATCCGGCTCTGCCCCCAGGCGAAAAGGAAGGCCGGCACACCGTTGCCCAAAAGGCCCGTCGCCAGCAAAGGCAACCCGTTCCGGCGCAGGTGCACGGCATGGCGGAAAAGCAGCGGGCTGAGCGCCAGCCAGGCGATGGCCAGCCGGGCCGAGGCCATCTGCATCGGTGAAAGGACGGGCCTTCCTTCGTGGAAGAGGCCCCGTTTCATCAGGATGAAGGAACTGCCCCAGATCAGGGCCAGGATGGCCATCAGCAGAACGGTGATCCAAGGATTCCTGCCGCGCTCGCCCATGCCCGTTCCACTGTGGTCGGCGAAGATATTCCGGAGGACCGCGCGTTACTTTTGTAACCTCGAAGGTATTCCGGACGTCACACCACTGCAACGATCACCGCCATGCTCAAGCACATCGCCCTTCCGCTCTCGTTCGCAGGTATCCTTCTTTCCGGCTGCGGCCAGGCCCCCGAAGCGGGAACGACCGCGGTGCAGGAGGGCGTGGTGCGCATGGTACAGGAGGTGGTGATCCAAAGCGGCACCCCGGTGACCCATGCCGACCTGACCATCGAGGGCATGAGCTGCGAGATGATGTGCGGGGGCGCCATCAAGAAGGCCTTGGCCAAGTTGCCCGGTGTAACCTCGACGGAGATCGCCTTCGATGACGATGACGCACCGGACCATGCGATAGTGACCTACGACGACAGCAAGGTGACCGATGCGGAACTGGTGAAGGCCATTCAATCGCTGTACGATGGCCAGTACAAGGTGCGGGCGGTGAACGTGATCAAGGAAGTGAAGGCCAGTGGAACAAGCCGGACCGCCGAAGGTGCCGACACGAAGGAGGCCAAGGACATGAAGGCCCTGCTTCCCACCAACGCCATCCTGCCCAGCATCGTGGGCCTGCTCACGCGCATCCTGCGCTACTGATCGACCCTGCGCCCGTCGCGATCCGCCCCGGGGTAACTTGCGCCCCGATGGGTGAGCGGAAGGTGCATTTGGTGACGGGCGGCACCGGCATCGTCGGCGTTCATGTGATCGATGCGTTGCTTTCCGCCGACCTTTCGGTAAGGGCACTGGTGCGGGCCGGATCCGATCGCTCCATCATCCGACATGTATTGCGCCACTACCATGCGGATGGCGATGCCCGATTCGACCGGATCGAATGGGCCGAAGGCGACCTGCACGATGTGGGCGCCCTGGCCGATGCGATGCAGGATGTGCACCACGTGTACCATGCGGCCGCCCTGGTCTCGTTCGACCCACGCGACCGCCGCGCCCTGCTGCGAACGAACGTAGAGGGAACGGCCAACGTGGTGAACGCCGCCTTGCAGAGCGGGGTGCGGCGCCTCTGCCATGTGAGCTCCACGGCCACCATCGGCAAGGCCACGAACGGCGGGATGTTGACCGAGGACATACCCTGGGATCCCACGGCTGTCACCAGCGACTATGCCGCGAGCAAGCACGACGCCGAAATGGAGGTGCAGCGTGGGATCGCCGAGGGCCTCAACGCCGTGATCGTGAACCCCTGCGTGGTGCTCGGACCGGGCGCCCCGGGCCGCAGTTCCATGGCACTGGTCGAGCGCCTGCGCCGCGGCACACGCTTCCATCCACCGGGAAGCAACGCATACGTGGACGCACGCGATGTGGCCGACGGCATGCTGCGGGTCATGGACCGCGGCGCCACGGGCGAACGCCACCTGCTCGTGGGCCACAACCTGGAGTACCGCACCCTGTTCGGCCTGTTCACCGAGGCCTTCGGCAAGCCCGCACCCCGCACGCTGCTGCGGCCGTGGATGCTCCAGCTCGCCTGGCGTGCCGAATGGCTGCGCACCCGCCTCACCGGCCGCCGCGCCCTGGTGACCAAGGCCACCGTGAACAGCGCCTTGGACCGACGGTCGTACAGCAATGCCAAGATCTGCGCGCTCACCGGCCAAGCCTTCCGCCCGATCGCCGATACCGTGGCCAACGTGGCCGCTTTCGTGCTGAAAGGCTGAGCGTGGCTATCCCAACACCAACTCCCCATCGCGCCAATGGGCCTGGCGCACGGGCCCATCAACGGTGAGGCCCATGTGGCGCAGCATGTTGGCGAACGATGCCGGGTCGCCGCTGGTGTGGCACACCATGCCCCCCTTCGCACCGGGCGTCACCAAACGCTGCCGTTCGGTGAGGATGTGCTCCACCCGGCGTGCGATCGCGGCCGATGGCTCGATCACACGCACCGCGGGGCCCACGATCCGCTCGATCACGGGCCGGATGATCGGGTAGTGCGTGCAGCCCAGCACCAGGGTGTCGATCCCGCGCGCCACCATGGGGTCGAGCCATCCATGCAGCATCGCCAGGGTCTGCGGGGTATCGAACGCGCCCGCCTCGATCTGGCCCACCAGTCCGGGGCAGTCCTGTGTGATCACCTCCACATCGTGCGCGAAACGCTCCACCACGGCATTGAACACCTCGCCCTGCACGGTGTAGGTGGTGGCGATCACCCCCACGACCTTGGTCCGTGTGTGCTCCACAGCGGGCTTCACGGCGGGTTCCATGCCCACCAGGTCCACCTCGGGGAACTCCTCGCGCAACACCTTGAGGGCGGCCCCGGAGGCCGTGTTGCAGGCGATCACCACGAGCTTGGCACCCGCCTGGAGCAGGGCCTTGGTGATCGCCCGGCTGAACCGCACGATCTCGTCCACAGGCCGGGGCCCGTACGGCACATGCGCATTGTCCCCGAAATAGAGCAGGCGCTCCCCGGGGAGCGCCTGCTGGATCGCTGCGGCCACCGTAAGCCCGCCCACGCCGGAATCGAAGATCCCGATCGGGCGACCGTCGGTGCCTGGGTTCTCCGTCACTGTATGCCCAGCTTGGCCTTCACTTTGGGCATGATGTCGTCACCCTTGTCGAAGTAGAGCACGAAGCCCGTGCTCACGTCGAAGATGTAGGTGTAGCCACCGGCCTCGGCCACTTCCTTTATGGCGTTGTTGGTCCTCTCCACCATGGGTCGGAGCAACTCCTCCTCCTGCTTGGCCAGGTCTTCCTGGGCCTTTTCCTGCGCGGCCTGGATGCGTTCCTCCAGCTCCTGGATCTCGCGCACGGTCATGTCCTTCATGGTCTGCGTCATGGTGGGGGCCTCCTCCTGGGCCTTGGCCACCTTCTGCTGGTACTCTGCGGCCATGGCCTTCAGGCGCTCGTCGAGCGTCTTGGCGAAGGCCTGCATCTTGGCCTCGGCGTCCTTGCGTTCAGGCAACATCAGCAGCAGCTTCTGCCGATCGATATGGCCCAGCTTCTGGGCGAATGCGCCGGGAGCTGCGGCCAGCAACAGGCAGATGGTAAGGATGGTGTGTTTCATCTTGGTCGTTCGCTATCGTGGTTTCAATTCGCCCCCGCCGGTGTTGCCGCCGCGCTGTGGTGCGGTCCGGCCGCCGTCGTCCTTGGCGGGGGCCTCGTCCTCGGGGTCCTCCCCGAAATCATCGTCGCCCTTGCCGCCGCTTTTGTGGCTGCCCGGACGGATGCCGAGTTTGCGCAGGACGCTGTCGCTCTTGTCGTACTTCTCGCTGGCGAAGAGCAGGTTGCTGCTGGTGCCGCCCACATCGAACACGGCCACGTAGCTGGTGCCGGCCACTTCCTTGATCGCGTTGTACACGCGGTCCTGGATCGGTTTGATCAGTTCCTCGCGCTTCTTGAACAGGTCGCCGTTGGGGCCGAAACGCCTCTTCTGCAGGTCGCGCGCCTCGCGTTCGCGCTTGTCGATCTCGTCCAAGCGCGAGCGCTTCATCTCCTCGGTGAGCAGGATGGCCTCGGCGTTGTAGGCCTCGCGCATGCGCTTGATCTGGAGGTAGCGCTCGTCGATCTCGTCCTGCCACTGTTTGCTCAGGCGGTCCAGTTCCTTCTGCGCGGTCTCGTACTCCGGCATCTGCTCCAAGATGTACTTGGTGTTCACGAACGCGATGCGCTGGGCCTGCACGGAGGTGGCCATGAGGATCGCGCCGAGCGCGCATGCGAGAAGGGTGATGGGTCTCATCGGGGCCGTCGAAAATAGGCGATCGGGCTCACAGCTCGCCAAGATCTATGCCGATCGTGAAATGGAACTGGCTGCGCGCCATGTTGGGCGCGTTGGGAACATCATCCAGGCGCCACCCGTAGTCCAGCCCCATGGGACCGAACATGGGCAGGTTCAGGCGCAGGCCCAGACCGGCCGAGCGGTACAGCTTGAAGGGGTCGAACCGGTCGAAGGAGCCCCAGGTGTTGCCGGCCTCCAGGAAGCCCAGGGTGAAGATGGTGGCCGAGGGGTTCAACGAGACCGGGAACCGCAGTTCGGCGGTGTACTTGGTCACCACGAAGTTGCCGGTGTTGGGCGAGAGCGAGAAGTCGTCGTAGCCGCGCAGGCCCACGATCTCGCGGCCATCGAGCTGGAACCCGGTGAGTGCGCTGCCGCCCATGTAGTAGCGCTCGAACGGGGAATCGCCCAGGTTGTTGTTGTAGCGGCCCAGGAAGCCGAAGCCAGCGCGGGTCATCAGCACCAGGTTGTGGCCGCTCTTGCTGTGGGTGAGCTTGTTGAACCACTGGGTGGTGAACTTCCACTTGTGGAACTCGGCCCAGTTGTAGCGCTGTTCGGGCGGGAGCGCCGCCCAGTCCTTTTCCGGCTGGAAGAGCGAGAAGGGCGGCGTGGCCTTCACCGAGAGGCTGATCTCGGAGCCCGTACGCGCGAAGAAGGGCTGGTCCACGGAGTTGCGCGAGAGACTGACCTGACCGCTGAGCACGTTGCTGGTGCCGTCGGTGAAGGCGAAGACCACCGCACCACTGGCGTAGTTCCGCAGGTCGTAGAGCTGGTAGCCCAGGGTACCGCGCAGGATGAAGTAATCGTCGGGCCAGGTGAGGCGCTTGCCCAGGCCCACGGAGGCACCGCTGATCAGCAGCGATTGCCGACGCGGGTTGTCCATGCGGCCCTCGTCGGTCTGGATGTAGCGCGTTTCGCCGTTGGTCTGCACCGAGTGGTACACCGAGAAGCTGAGGGCGTTGGGCTTGCGGCCGCCCAGCCAGGGCTCCACGAAGCTCATGCTGTAGGTCTGGAAGTAGCGGCCGTTGGTCTGGGCGCGCAGGTTCAGGGTCTGCCCATCGCCCGCGGGCAGGGGCGTCCATGCGGAGGGCTGGAGCACCTTGCGCATGGCGAAGTTGGTGAACGACAGGCCCAGCGACATCACCACGCGTCCTGCGCCCCAGCCACCGCTCAGCTCCAGTCGGTCGCTCGGTTTTTCCTCCACGGTGTATTCAAGGTCCACCGTGCCGGTGCGGGCGTCCTGGATCGGGTTCACGCCCAGCGATTCGGGGTTGAAGTAGCCGAGGGTGGCCAGTTCGCGCTGGGTGCGGATCACATCGCTGCGGTTGAAGAGCTGGCCGGGCTTGGTGCGGATCTCGCGGCGCACCACGTGCTCGGCGGTCTTCGTGTTGCCCTTGATGATCACGTTGCGGATGCGGTACTGCTTGCCTTCGCGGATCCGGATGTCCAGGTCGATGCTGTCGCCCTCCACCAGCAGCTCCACCGGATCGGGGTAGAAGGCCAGGTAGCCGTTGTCCATGTACAGCGAGCTGATGTCGCGACCGGTGGGGTTCATGTACAGGCGGCTGTCGAGCAGGCGCCTGTTGTACACGTCGCCCTTGCGGATGCGGAGGATGTCGTGCAGCTCGGCGTCGCTATGCTTGGTGTTGCCGGTGAAGGTGATGTTGCGGAAGTGGAACAGGGGGCCCTCGTCCACGGTGATGTCGATCCGCAGCCGGTCGTCCGACACGTAGTACATGGTGTCGTTCACGATGGCGGCGTTGCGGTACCCCTTCTCGTTGTAGGCGTCCAGCAGCCGGTCCTTGTCGGCCTTGTACTCGCTGGCGATGAACTTGCCGCTGCCGAAGATGTTCCACCAACGCTTCTGCCTGGTCTTCTTCATGGCCTTGCGCAGGCGCTTGTCGGGCAGGTTGTCGTTGCCGCTGAAGGTGATGTCCCTGATCTTGACCTTGGGGCCCTTGTCGATGTTGATGAAGAGGATCACGCTGTTCTCCGGCGCGGTGCGCAGGGTGTCGTCGCGCTGCACGAGCGTCACCTTCGACTTGAGGAAGCCCTTGCCCGCGTAGTAGCGCTGGATGGCGTTGCGGGTGTTGGCCAGGAGCGCATCGTTCACCTGCTGCCCACGCACCAGCTGCACTTCGTCGCGGAGCTTCTCCGTCTCGTTCTTGCTCACCCCGTTGTACTTCCAGCGGGAAAGGCGCGGCTTCTCCTCCACGATGATGTGCAGGAAGATCGTCCGGCCGCGTATCTCTGCGGCCTCCAGGCGCACATCGCTGAAGAGCTTCTGGTCCCACAGGTTCTGTATGGCCCGCGCGGTGCGCTCGCCCGGCACGGTGATCTTGTCGCCCACCTGCAAGCCGGAGAAGAGCTTCACGGCGTTGGCGTCCACCGTTTTGGTGCCGCTCACGGTGATGCCGCCGATCTCGTACTCCTGTGCGAAGGCGGGGTCCATGATGGGCTGCGTCTCCTGCGCCTTCAGGGCGAAGGCCAGCACGATCAGCGGTGCGAGGAGGAGCCGATGCATGGTCAACCCTGGGTCACTTGTTCGCCGGTGAGGCCGAAGCGGCGTTCGCGCTGCTGGTAGTCGAGCACCGCCTCGTAGAGGTGTTCCTTCCTGAAATCGGGCCAGAGCACGGGGGTGAACCACAGCTCGGCGTAGGCGATCTGCCAGAGCAGGAAGTTGCTGATGCGTTGTTCGCCGCTGGTGCGTACCACCAGCTCGGGGTCGGGGATCCCGGCGGTGTCCAGGTGCGCGGCGATCGTCGCCTCGTCGATCGTGGCGGGGTCCAGCGTGCCTTGGGCGGCCTGCGCGGCCAGCTTGCGGGTCATGCGCACGATCTCGGTGCGGGCGCTGTAGCTCAGGGCCAGCACCAAGGTGATCCGCTGGTTGTGGGCGGTGCGGGCCATGGCCTCGGCCAGCGTCTGGCGGCAACCGGCGGGCAGGCTGTCCAGATCGCCTATGGCGGTGAGGCGCACCCCGTTGCGGTTCAGTTCGTCCAGCTCACCGGCCATGGTGCGCACGAGCAGGTCCATCAGGGCCTCCACCTCGGCACGCGGGCGGTTCCAGTTCTCTGTGCTGAAGGCGTAGAGCGTGAGGTACTTCACACCCAGCTCGGTGGCCCCCACCAAGGCCTCGCGCACAGCGCGCACGCCGGTGGCATGGCCCACCACGCGGTGCTCGCCCTGGCGCTGCGCCCAGCGCCCGTTGCCGTCCATGATGATGGCGATGTGGGCCGGGATCCGGTCGGGGTCTATCCGTGCTGTATTGCCTGCCACGCGGGAGTGATCTTGGGAAAGGGGTGCGAAGATCGCCAAAAGCCTTCCATCAGCGGCGCTTACGCATCCAATTGTACTGCTCGTCGCAATCGGAGAAGCGACTGATGATGTAGGTGATCGACAGCCCCGTGTACTGGTACCAGTCGCGGGTGTTCACGTCGCCCCGGGCCTGTCCGGTGTTGTTGAAGCCCACGGCGGCCAGGCCCGAGCGGTCGGCCAGGGCGGCGGCCAGCGGACCGTTCTCGGCGGCGAGCACCGCGTTGTCCACGTAGGTGCCGCTCACATCGTCGATGTAGTCGGTCCAGGTGCGGCGCATGCCCCACTCCACCTGCACGTCCACCTTGCCGAAGTTGAACTTGAGGCCGGCCCCGAAGGGCAGGCTCATGCGGTCCACCTTGTAGGTTTCGCCACCCACCGCCGAGGTGCCCTGCCCCTCGGTGCCGAGCGGCTGCAGGCGGTACCAGGTATCGTCCAACTGGGCCTGGGGGTCGGCGCGGAAATAGGCCAGCCCGCCGAACACGAAGGGGGTCCACCGCTTGCTCTCCTTGGTCTTGCTGCGGTAGGGAAAGAAGTTGATCTCCAGCAGGCCCGAGAGCTCGAACAGCCGCGCCCTGAAGTGCAGGTTGCGGATCTGCTGCAGGGTATCGTTGGCGTTGCTGTCGTAGGCCTGCAGGGTGCCGTAGAGCCCTTGCAGCCGCAGCGCCAACCGGTCGGTGAAGTTGTGGCGGAACACGATCCCACCGGCCAATTTGGTGTCGGTGGGGTAATGCTTGGTCGGGTTCAGGTCGCCGATGTAATACACCACCCCACCGGTAAGGCCCACCTCGTTAACCTGCGCCACCGCGCAGGGGGCGGCCAGCAGCAGGGCGAGGCTCAGGAAGAACGACCGTGGCATGGGCAGTGGAACGCGCCGCCCCGGGCCGTGGTATGCGCCGGGGTGCGGCGCGAAGTTAACCCCCTCGGTTGTTCGGGGTTGGGGGGGTTGGGGGGCTTGGGTAAGCAGAGGCTACATACTGACGGCTCAAGCCTACTCTATCATCGACAACGTGAAAGCGGTGCTACACGATAAGGTCCAAAGGCAGGTCGGAAATGTCGCGCAGGCGTTTGCCTTGGATCATCGTGTTGATCGAATCCTCGGCATCGTTCATACCCAACTCTTTCACCGTATCCAGGAGCTCGTACAACGCGAAATGGTAGACTTGATCTATGTCGCCCGTACCCAACGCAATGGACGCAATTCGATTTGGGGTGGGTTCTCCCGTAATGACCACAATATGCGGTAAGCGGCCTTTTCTATTCCTGACAAGGTTCAAACCTTCGGAACGGGCGTTCTGAGCGCGGTCACTACGCAAGGTCCATTTGCAACTGATGCTCGCATGAAGGATGGGCATCGAATTGTTCTTCAATCTCAAACCCGTGTAGCGGGCTTCCTTGTCACTAACGATCGCCGAACCCGCATTGAATGTCTCATCGGGTTCCGGCTCTCGATAAATGACGACATCGGGCTTGATCAAATAATCACTTCCGAGCGCAGCTGCCAACTCCGGGGACTTTAAAGCCAGAGCGGCCAAGGCTTCCAAATGGGAGTATTGCTCGAAACGGGCGATGCCCATTCGGCCACCCCCCACTCCTTTCGATACAGTCCATTTACCCGGACGCAGGTGCTCCAAAGCAATGAACGTGCGTCGCACGTACTCCGTGCAAATACCCTCGAACTGATGGCCTGATCTCTGCCCAGCCATCCGTTCGGAACCACTATGTTGCCCGATCCGCTCAATGATGCCCTTTGCGATAGAAACGCTCGCATGACTGGCCTTGTCGGCGTTCGTCGGCACCCCATTCGCGTCCACGTTCAGGACAGAGCCAAGGAGTGCGGCATGAAATGTTCTTCGAGCCTCGCTTAGCAGTGCTTCCCGCTCCTTCATTACGCCACCATTACCGTGTTATGCGCCGCCATCTCGAACATTTGCATGATGCTCTGTCCGACCGCTTGTGCCACCGGGGGTGGGAATGCATTACCCACTTGGCGATATGCAGCGGTCTTCCGGCCAGTGAAATGCCAATCATCGGGAAAGCCTTGGATCCGGGCCACCATGCGGACGGTCAGCCTGGGCATTCCTACAAAGTCGCGCTCAGGAGCAGCCTCGGCAATGGATCCACCGTTCACACCGAGCTGTGCCCAAGCCTTCCTGGCTCGCGAGGGACCCAGGTCCGGGCCACCATGCTTCTTGGACCCACCAACGATCGTTGGCGCTATCGACTGCGCTCCAGCCGCCCAGGCTTTTGCGCCACGCCAGTTGTTGGCTGCCATCAGATCGAACAGTGTATCGCCGACCGTGGGGGCCGATGTGCCCACGCTCTCCGGCCAAACGAAGTGGTCCGCATCGCTCGAACGGAGCGCTACGATCACCACCCTCGGACGCAGTTGCGGTACGCCATGGTCCGACGCGTGCAGCAATTTGATAGCCGTCATATAGCCCAGTTTGCGGAATTGCTCGAACAACCGTTCGCGATAGCCTTCGAAGCCCGGGTCAAGGAACCCGCGCACATTCTCCAACATGACCGCGCGTGGGCGGATCTCGTCGGTAAGACGGAGCGCCTCAGGGAACAGGTCGCGCTCATCTTCAGCACCAAGCTGCTTGCCCGCGACCGAGAATGGCGGACAAGGCACCCCACCGGCAAGAAGGTCCACGCCCCGGTAGGGTCGGCCATCGAACCGTGTCACGTCCCCATGAAGCACGTTCCATCGCGGGCGGTTGGCCCGCAACGTCGCGCAGCAAGCATCGTCGATCTCCACCAGGGCCTCATGCTCAAAGCCAGCGCGCTCCAACCCTAATGATTGCCCACCGGCACCTGCACAGATCTCTACACTGGTCATGATAATCCTCTGACGATATTTCCGTCAGCTCACAGGCAGCAACTTAGCACAGATAGGCACGCGGAAAGCCCGGACCACTGGTTAGTTTTTCACACCCCCAACACGCATCCGCGCATACAGGAGACCCTGCCCCTCAACATCCCGACCATCCAGACTTGCTCCATCTCACAAGCAAGTGACCATGCCCCAAGCCCCGGCTTACAATCAATCAGGCTTAAGGTCTGGGGCTTCCATCCCCTGCAACATCAACGATCGGTACGATCCACCCCTTCCTTCCGCACCACCGACGAGGCTACCCTTCGCACCCGGAACAATGCGCCCGGGGTGGTGCGT
>Ga0207868_1001521_pt1 | contig 16256 bp, 11 predicted proteins | sample Passage237B_FD_187370 | JGI IMG/M metagenome (GOLD analysis project Ga0207868, IMG submission 187370) | Cellulose adapted compost microbial communities from Newby Island Compost Facility, Milpitas, CA, USA - Passage2 37B (SPAdes) (version 3) ... | reverse complement strand
AGGCCCAGAGCCTGCGTGAAGAGAGGTTCCATCCAGCCACACTGCCGCACAGGCTCCGATCAAGCAAGGCACCTTCCACACGAAGCGCGATTGATCCCGAAATGATTCCTCCCGGCGGATGGGGGCAGCACGTCGCTCGTTCGTCGTGAAGGAACGGAGAGGCGCCGCGGTGGCGCCGGGGGAGTTTCACGATGCGACATCCCAAGCGTTTGCTGCTTGCGGCCCTCGCCTGCTCGATCGCGCTGGCGGCCCATGCGCAGGAACCGGCCGGCTCGATCGACGTGCCGGCGGGCGATCTCGCCGCCGCGCTCAACCAGCTGGCACGCCGGTCCGGCGTGCAGCTCGTGTACCCGGCCGACCAGCTCGCCGGCCGGCACACGGCCGGCGTGCAGGGCGCGGCATCGGTCGACCAGGCACTGGAGAGCCTGTTGCGAGGGAGCGGATTCGCCGCGACACGCGATCCCGCATCGGGGGCCGTGCTGGTCCGGCGCGCCGCAGCACAGGTGCCGCCGGTCGACACATCCGCGCAACCGTCCACCGGCGCCGCGCCCACCGCGGACGAGGACACCGTCACGCGGCTCGAGACGCTGGAGGTCACCGGCTCGCGCATCCCGCGCGCGCAGGTCGAGGGACCGGCGCCGATCACCGTGATCACCGCCGCCGAGATCCGGGCCAACGGCTTCACCACGATCCCCGACGTGCTGCGCGCGATGACGCAGAACGGTGGCGAGACGCAGAGCCAGCAGTCGGCCAGCGGCGCGGACTTCTCGCCCGGCGCGCAGCAGGTCGACCTGCGCGGCCTCGGCCCCAACCACACGCTGGTGCTGGTCAACGGGCGCCGCATCGCGGACTTCCCGATGCCGTTCAAGGGGCGCAGCAACTTCACCGACATCTCGAGCATCCCGATCGCGATGATCGATCGCATCGAGGTGCTGACCGGCAGCGCCTCGGCGATCTACGGTTCGGATGCGATTTCCGGTGTCGTCAACTTCATCCTGAAGAAGAGCGTCGACGGCACGGTCGTCGACGTGCGCGCCGGCGGCACGACGCGCGGCGGCGGCGAATCGTTCGACGCCAGCATCGTCGGCGGCTTCGGGCGCGGCGACTTCAGCGCGGTCTACAGCGTCGAACTGCAATCGCAGCAACCGCTCTGGGCCTACGACCGCGGGATCCAGGACTCCACGCAGGACGCGCCGCGCGCGAGCGGACAGGTCGCACGGCGCGGCTGGCTGCGCACCGACTGGTGGGATTACTACCTCGATCCGGGCCAGGCGGCATGCGACGCGCTTGCCGCCTACAACCACGGCAGCACCTACCACGCCGCGCGGCCGGGATGGGGCTACGACGACGACACCGGCGAGGAAGTCGACGGCCGCTACTGCGGCAGCGACACCGCGATCGGCTACGGCACGATCCTCAGCAAGCGGCGCGGCGTGAACGGCTACACCTCGATGACCTACGACCTCGGCGAGGGCACACAGTGGTTCGCCGACCTGCAGGCCGGCTACCACACGGTGGACCTGTTCCGCGACGTCACGGCATGGAGCTACATGGCGCCGGACGGCAACGAGGAGGGCTACTTCTTCAACCAGGCCACCGGCCAGGTCGAATACTGGCAGCGCCAGTTCACGCCGGAGGAGATCGGCGGACTCCATCGCAGCATGATCGAGACGACGCAGAAGACCTTCGGCCTGACTACCGGCTTCAAGGGCACGATCGGCGAAAGCTGGGACTATGAAGCATCGATCGGCCATTCGCGCTACAAGGCCGAGATCAGCTGGCCGCAGATCGTCGCCGCGCGCGCGAATGCGCTGTTCCTCGGCGAGCAACTCGGCGAGGACGAGGACGGGTTCCCGATCTTCGACGCCGACCCGGCGCGCCTGTACCGGCCGCTGACGCGCGAGGAATACGATTCCATCGCCGCGCGCACGGTCTACCACCCGCAATCGGAAACCAGCACCGCGGCGTTCACCGCGAGCACGCTGGACCTGTTCCCGCTGCCGGGCGGCGACGCCGGTTTTTCCGGCACGGTCGAGGTCGGCCACCAGTCCTACGACCTCAATCCCGATCCGCTTGCCACCGAGTACCACTACTACAGCTGGAAGGACTCCGACGGCCACGGCAGCCGCAACCGCTGGGCCGCAGCCGGCGAGCTGCGCATGCCGCTGCACGACACGCTCGCGCTCAGCCTCGCCGCGCGCTACGACCGCTACCGCTATGCCGGCCATTCGATCGGCAAGGCGACCTGGAGCGCGGGCCTGGAATGGCGGCCGGCCGACAGCCTGCTGGTGCGAGGCTCCTACGGCACCGCGTTCCGCGCGGCGGACCTGCATTACGTGTTCGCCGGCCTCGGCAACGACGAGACCTCCGGCGTCGACTACTACAACTGCCTCGTCGACGAGGCGGAGGACTGCGAGGACTACTCCGAGGGCCTGATCCGCACCCGCGAGGGCAACCGCAATCTCGACCCCGAGACGAGCACGTCGTGGACCGCCGGCTTCGTGTGGTCGCCGCTGGACGGACTGGACTTCTCGCTCGACTGGTTCGACATCGACATGCGCGACCAGGTGCAGGACATGAGCGTCGACGCGATCCTGCGCGACGAGGCCGCATGCCGCCTCGGCCAGCTCGACATCACCTCGCCGACCTGCATCGACGCGCTCTCGCGCATCACGCGCAGCGCCAACGGCTCGCTGTACGGCATCTACGTGAACCCGATCAACGTCGCGCGCGAAACCACCAGCGGCGTGGACCTGACCGCGCGCTACCGCTTCGACACCGGCATCGGCGCCTTCACGCTGACGGCCAACCACACCTGGGTCGACCACCACGACTTCCAGCAGTACCCCGGCGATCCGGTCGAGGACGAGTTCGCGGTGAACAGCGGCTTCGACATCCCGCGCACCAAGACGAGCGCCAGCGTGACATGGGAATACGGCGCGTTCTCCACCACGCTGCACGGCCAGCGCCTCGGCAAGCTGCCCAACGGCTGGTCGTACGACCAGGTCTGGGAGGACGGCGACCCGGGTCCGTACATCCCGGCCACCTATCGCTACAACCTGTCGATGGCCTACCGCTTCAACGACCACTCGCGGCTGGCGCTGGCGGTCACCAACCTGTTCGACAAGATGCCGCCGAAGGATCCGACCTACACCTCGTATCCGTACTACGACATCTCGTGGTTCGACGCGGTCGGCCGCACCATCAACCTGCAGTACACGCACAAGTTCGGCGGCAGCCCGCTGTAGGCGGTTGCGGCGCCGGACTCGGCACGGAGGGGCAGGCGGACATGCCGGCTATACTGTCGCCACATCCGCTCCCGCATTCCGCCGCTTGAACTCCGTCGCCACCCGCCCCGCCCCCGCCACCATCACGGGCCTCGCCGACGTGCAGGCGTTCGCCGCCGCCGACATGGCCGCCGTCGATGCGCTGATCCGCACCCGGCTCGCCTCCGACGTGGTGCTGATCAACCAGATCGCCGAATACATCATCGGTGGCGGCGGCAAGCGCCTGCGCCCGATGCTGCACCTGATCGCCGCGCGCGCGGCCGGCTACGCGGGGCCCCACCACGTGCAGCTCGCCGCGCTGATCGAGTTCATCCACACCTCCACGCTGCTGCACGACGACGTGGTCGACGAATCCGATCTGCGGCGCGGGCGCCAGACGGCCAATGCGGTATGGGGCAACGCGGCCAGCGTGCTGGTCGGGGATTTCCTCTATTCGCGCTCGTTCCAGATGATGGTGGAACTCGACAGCATGCGCGTGATGCGCATCCTTGCCGACACCACCAACCGCATCGCCGAAGGCGAGGTGCTGCAACTGCTCAACATCGGCAATCCGGATACCAGCGAGCGTGCCTATCTCGACGTGATCGAGCGCAAGACCGCAGTGCTGTTCGCGGCCGCGACGCGGCTCGGCGCGGTGCTGGCGGACCTTCCCGCCACGCAGGAAGACGCGCTCGCGCGCTACGGCATGGAACTCGGCCTCGCATTCCAGATCGCCGACGACGTGCTCGACTACGCATCCGATGCCGACGCGATCGGCAAGAACGTCGGCGACGATCTCGCCGAAGGCAAGCCGACGCTGCCGCTGATCCTCGCCATCGAGCGCGGCACGCCGCAGCAGGCCACGATGCTGCGCGACGCGATCCGCACCGGCGGCCGCGATGCGCTGCCCGACGTGCTCGCCGCGATCCACGCCACAGATGCGATCACCGCCTCGCGCACACGCGCGCGCGCGCGCGCCGAGGCCGCGCGCGCCGCACTCGATGCCCTGCCGGATTCCGATGCCTGCGCGGCGCTGCGCGTGCTGGCCGACTACGCGGTCGACCGCGCACGCTGACGCCGCGACGCGCGTCGCGTCACGCAGGCATCAGGGCTGCGACTCGTCGACGTCGTCGCAACCGATGTCGCGCCCGCCGGCGGCGATTTCCTCCCGCGCCTTGGCGGCCAGCCGCCGATAACGATCGCGCACGCGGTCGAGTTCCGACTCCTCCAGTTCCTCGAGGTCGAGCATCGCGTTGTGCGCCCCCTGCACCGCGCGGATCAGCTCGTCCATCTTCACGTGCATCGCCTCCGAATCGCGGTTCTGCGTGTTCTGGATCAGGAACACCATCAGGAACGTGATGATCGTCGTGCTCGTGTTGATCACCAGTTGCCAGGTGTCGCTGAAACCGAACAGCGGACCGCTCACCGCCCAGGCGATGACGACGAACACGGCGATGGCGAAGGTCGTCGGCCGGCCCGTCGCGCGGGCAGCCGCGTTGGCGAATCTCAGGAACCAGGATTTCTTCACGCCCGCCATGGTCACTCTCTCAGCGCACGAAGGTCTCGCCGAACAGCGCCCTCATCGCCGCGAACGCGCGGCGCGCGGTGCGCGCGTCATACCTGCAGCCGGGCACGGCGCCGTCGGCGGTCGGCACCGCGAAGCAGTGCACCGCGCCGCCGTAACTGTAGAGCTGCCAGTCCACCCCGCCGTCGCGCATTTCCTTCTCGAAACCCGACCGCTCCTCCGCCGAGACGAAGCTGTCGTCCGCGCCGTGCAGCACGAGCACCTTTCCCTTGATGTTCCCGGCCAATGCCGGATCGTCCGTCGACAGGCCACCATGGAACGACACCACTGCCGCGACGTCGGCACCGCTGCGCGCGAGATCGAGCGAGGTCGTGCCGCCGAAGCAGAACCCGATCGCGGCCCAGTTGCGACCATCCAGCGGCGCCTTGCCGGCCAGCGCCTTCAACTGTGCCAGCGCGCCGTTGATGCGCGCGCGCAGCGTCGCGCGATCCGCATACAGCGCCTTCGTCGCGGCACCGGCCTCCTCGGGATTCTTCGGCCGCAGATCGGCACCGTACACGTCGGCGACCAGCAGCACGTAGTCTGCCCCGGCAATCTGCCGCGCGAGCGCGAGGTTGTTCGCGTTGATGCCCAGCCAGTCGGGCGTCATCACGATGCCCGGCCGCGGCGTCGCCACCGCGTCGTCGTACACGAGCACGCTGCGCATCTTCTTTCCGCCGACTTCGTATTCGACCGGCTTCTCCACCATCGCCGCTTGCAGCGGCGCGGCCACGAGCAACAGACAGGCAAGAACGAGGCGATGCAAGGTCATGACGTTCCTCCGGGCAGACGACAACCGGCATCATAGTCGCGGCGCGCCGGACCTGTACGGCCGGAATGGCGCGTCCCCGCGAGAAGTGCCCCCCTCAGTCGCTGCGCGACAGCTCCCCCCGCTGCGCAGGGGGAGCGAGGCCGAACCCTTCCCCCGCAAGCGGGGGAAGCGGAGCGAAAGCGCCCCCCTCAGTCGCTACGCGACAGCTCCCCCCGCTGCGCAGGGGGAGCGAAGCCGAACCCTTCCCCCGCAGAGCGGGGGAAGGTGGCCGGAGGCCGGAAGGGGGCGCTTTTCAGGCGATGCCGAGTCCCTCGATCGTGCCGATTCGGTCCGGGTCGAAGCCGGCCAGGCGTGCGAAGGCTCGGCCGCGCTCGGCGTAGTCGCGGAACTGGTCGAAACTCGGCGCGCCGGGCGAAAGCAGCACGACGCCGCCCTTCGGCGCAGCCGCGGTCGCCTTGGCAAACGCATCGGCCAGATCGCCGGCCTCGATCGGCTGGCAGGCGCCGCCCGCCTCGCGCAACACGCGCGCGATGCGCGACCCGTTCGCGCCCATCGTCACGATCGCATGCGGCGGCGAAGCGACGATGAAATCCGCGAAACCATGCCAGTCGAGCCCGCGATCGTGCCCGCCGACGAGCACGGTGACCGCGCGCCCGGCGAGGCTGGCGAGCGCCTCGCGCGTCGCCTCCGGCGTGGTCGAGATGCTGTCGTCCACGAACGCGATGCCGTCGCGCTCGCCGAGCCGCTGCAGGCGATGCGGCAGCGGCCGGAACCGCGCGATGGCCGGCGCGGCCGATGTCGCATCGAAGCCCGCCGCCTCCACCGCCGCCAGCGCGGCACAGAGGTTCATCGCGTTGTGTGCGCCGGACAACGGTGACTCGGCCAGCGCCACCACGTGCTCCGCGCCGCGGCAGACGAAACCGTCGGCGACGTGCCAGCCGGCATCGGTGCCGAACGCGACGCGACGCGGATGCGCCTCGGTGCGCGCCGGCAGCTCGCCCGCGACCGGGATCACCAGCGTGCGCGCGACATCGGCCAGCGCGAGCTTGTCGCTGACATAGCGCTCGCGGCTGCCGTGCCAGTCCAGGTGCTCCTCGTACACGTTGTTCACCAGCCCGATGTCCACGGCCGGCGTCTCGCGCGTCTGGAAGCTGGACAGCTCGATCACCCACCAATCCGCCATCAGCGGCGGATCGAGCAGTTCCAGCAGCGGCAGGCCGATGTTGCCGGCCAGCGCGGTGCGCACGCCGAGTGCGCGCAGGAAGTGCGCGACCAGCGCACTGACCGTGCTCTTGCCCTTGGTACCGGTCACCGCGATCGTGCGCGCGTCAGGATGCTCGGCGAACCAGAGCGCGGTGCCGGAGGTGAAACGCGTGCCGTTGCGCTGCGCCTCGATCACTTCCGGCCGCCAGGCCGAGATGCCGGGCGACTTGATCACCACGTCGAAGGCCGAGAGCCGCGCCGCGTCCGGCGCGACCGTGTCGGTCACGGCGTGCGGACCGGCGTCGCGCGCGACCGGCGTTTCGGTTTCGGAACAGAACACCGTCACGCGCTGCCCCGGCAGTCGCGCGGCGAGTGCGGCGAGCGCGGCGCGGCCTTCGCGCCCCGCGCCCCACACCGCGACGCGCAGCCCGGAAAGATCAGCGATCCGCATCGGCGGCAAGCACGTGCGGCAGCAGGGCCGCCGGGATGCCGTGTTCGGCATCCGGCACGAGCAGCGGCGCGAGCGCCAGCGCCGCCGGGTCGAGCTGCGGCAGGATCTCCGTGGCGAAGCGCGCGACCAGCGCGTCCTCGCGCCACTCCGCGCGCGCGGCCAGCGCGGCCAGCGCGGCGCGCGCCTCGATACCCTCGCCGACGCACTCGAACGGCTTGTGGCTCCGATATTCCATCAGCGCGTCGAACGCACCGGCCAGCTCCGCATCGTCGAGCAGGTTGCGGCCGAAGATCGAAAGCAGGCGCGGCTTGGGCAGGAACGGCGCCAACGCGAGAAACACGAAATGGCATTTCGGGCATTGCCCGCACCAGCGGTCCGCAGGCTTCGGCCCGAGGATGCGGAAATTGCGGTTGCAGCTCGAGAACACGTCGTCGTAGCGCGTGCTGCGCGCGAAGCGCGCGGTCACCGCGAGCTCCGACAGCGGCCGCAGCAGCGAGTAGTACGAAAGATCGGCCGCGACACGCGCGCGCACGACATCGCCGAATGCGCATTCGAACGCCCAGCCCTTGCTCCACTGGTGATTGACCGGCTGGCCGTCGTATTCCAGCGTCGCGCTCGACGCGGAGCGCTCGTTGGAGAACGCGATCGCATCGAAGCCGTACAGGACCGCCGCCACCACGAGGATCGCGGAATTGATCGCGGTGACGGGGATGTGACCGTTGTAGGCGCCGGCACGGTTGTACTCGAACAGCAGCGGCGACAGCTCGCGCCCGATGTTCAGCCGCGGCAGTCCGGTGCGCGCCGCGCAGGCCTCGATCAGCGGCGAATTGCCGATCCAGACCGCAGTCGCCGCGACGCCGGCGGACTTGAGGATTTCCACGCTGACCAGCGAATCCTTGCCGCCGCCGACCGGCACCAGCGTGCGCGCCGGCAACCCGAGCGCCGCCGCGGACGGAAGCGCGGCGTGCGTGACCGGAAAACGGATGCGGCCGCGCAGGTCGAGCCGGTTGTGGTACGCGAACTCGCCGAGCCCGTGCAGGTAGAGATCGTCCAGCAGCGCAGCCGTGCGCGCGTCGCAAGCCGATCCTTCGACGCGGATCGTCTCCGGAACGCCGGCCTTGTAGTAGCTCACGCCCGCGACGAGATGCATAAGGTCCAGCGCCGCCTCGAACGCCGCCCTGCGCTCGGGCGCGAGCGACGGCGCATCCGGGAACGCGATGCGCTCGACCAGTTCCGGCCCGTCGTCGAACGCATACGTCAGCGACGCGACGCCGTCGGCGTAGTCGCGACGAACGAAGCGGAAGCAGCGCGCGGCGCGCGGATCGACCCGCTGATTCATCGCATTCCTCCCGTCGAGCCCGCGTCGCCATCCAATCCGAGCTCGCGCCGGCGCATGGCCGCGACCCGGTGCGCGATCCACGCGCCGGCCGGGAACGTGACGATGCCGACGGTGAACAGCGACGCCACCATGAAGAACAGCGCCTGCACGACGAGATCGGACGGCCTTCCGGTACCGGCAGCATTGCGCCAGCCACCGACACCGAGCGCGATCAACGCGACGAGCAACACGCCGAACAGGATGTGCGTGATCGCCGCCATGCCGATGCCGGTGATCCACGCATCGCTGCCGGCACGCGCGCGACGTTCGAGCGCAGGCCAGCGCAGCAGCGCGGCGCATTGCGCGGAAAGCGCCCCAATGCCGCCGAAGATCAGCGCGGGACGCCAGGCGAATCCGGTAACGGCATGCCGCATCATCAGGCCCCACAGCGCCGCAGCCGCCAGCGGCGCGAGCAGCGCGGCCAGATGCAGCGTCATGCGCGCGCGGCTCACAGCACGACCTCCTCGGCCGGCTCGCGCAGGTTGTAGCGCGAGGCCATCACCGCACCGTAGGCGCCGGCCTGCGCGATCAGGATCACGTCGCCCTCGCGGCATTCGGGCAGGCGCCGGTTCGCGCCGAGCACGTCGCCGGTCTCGCAGATCGGACCGACCACCTGCACCATCGTCGAGGCCGGCTCGTCGAGCCGGGTCAGGTTCACGATGCGGTGCCACGCATCGTACAGCGCCGGACGCAGCAGCGAGTTCATCCCGGCATCGACGCCGACGTAATGCGTGCGCCCCTTGCCGCGCACCTGGGTCACGCGCGCGAGCAGCACGCCGGCCTCGGCGACGAGGAAGCGGCCCGGCTCCATCCACACCGCGAATTGCGGATACGCCGCGCGTACCTCGGCCAGCCCGGCGAACAGCGCGGCGGGATCGAGCGGCGCCTCGTCACCGCGCGAGGGCACGCCGAGGCCACCGCCGACGTCGAGCGCGACCACGCCGTCGAACGACTCGGCCAGACTGGCGAGCTGCGCATGCACGCCACGCCAGTGCGAAGGGTCGAGGATGCCGGACCCCAGATGCGCATGCAGCGCGACGATGCGCGTGCCGTGCTCGCGCGCGAGCGAGCGGAACGCATCCAGCCGGTCCAGCGCGAGACCGAACTTCGCGCCCTCGCCGCCGGTGCGCACCTTGGCGTGATGGCCGTGGCCGCTGCCGAGATCGACGCGCAGCACGATGTCGCGGCCGGCGAACAGTTCGCCCCAGTGTTCGAGCGGATGCAGGCCGTCGACGGTGACCATCGCGCCGAGCGCGAGCGCGGCTGCGTACTCCTCGCGCGGCGCGAAGTTCGGCGTGAACAGGATGCGTGCCGGATCGATGCCGGGAATCGCGGCGCGCACCGCCTCGACCTCCCCCCACGACACGCATTCGAAATCGAAGCCCTCCTCGTCCAGCGCGCGCAGGATGGCCGGGTGCGGGTTGGCCTTGATCGCGTAGAACCAGCGGTCGACGGCAGGCGCGGCATCGAGACGGGTTCCGCGCAGTGCGCGCGCCTGCGCACGCACCTTCGCGAGCGAGTACACGTAGCGAGGCGAGTATTCGCGCGCGAGTTCGAGCAGGCGGCTGCGCTCGGTCCGCCACCAAGCCGGAGCGGTCTCCGCGCCCGTCTCGCCGGCCAGCTCGCGCCAGCCGGGACCGAACACGGCGCCGTCCTCGACGCGCATCGCGTCGGCGCGGATCAGGAGCGCATGCAGGCGCGGGATCAGGTCCTCGACCAGCGCCTCGTCGACGACGAAGGTGAGGTTGAGGTTGTTCGACGACTGGCTGATCAAATGCACGTCCAGCGCGCCGAACTCGGCCAGCACGCCGGACAGCCGGTGCAGCATCGAGCGCATGCCGCGGCCGACCAGCGTGATCGCGGCGCACGGCGCGATCACCTTGACGCGGCAGATGCGCGCGAGGTCGGCGGCAAGCGCGGACAGCACGTCCGAGGTGACGAGGTTCTCGCTCGGGTCCAGCGAGACGGTGACGTTGGTTTCCGCCGAGCCGATCAGGTCCACCGACAGCCCGTGCTTCTTGAACTCGGCGAACACGTCGGCGAGGAAGCCGACCTGCTGCCACATGCCGACGGTTTCCATCGACACCAGCGTCACGCCCTTGCGCGCGCTGATCGCCTTGACGCAAGGCGCGGCATCGGGCGCAGCGGCGCGGATGATGGTGCCTTCGAGCTCGGGGCGGTTGGTGTCCTTGATCGCCAGCGGCACGCCGGCGCGGCGCAGCGGGCCGATCGCGCGCGGATGCAGCACCTTGGCGCCCGTCGTCGCGATCTCCTGTGCTTCCTCGTAGTCCAGGCCGGACAGCAGGCGTGCATCCGGCACGAGGCGCGGATTGGCGCTGAACATGCCGGGCACGTCGGTCCAGATCTCCACGCACGCGGCCTTCAGCATCGCGCCGAAATACCCGGCCGAGGTATCCGAGCCGCCGCGGCCGAGCAGCACGGTGCCGCCGTCCGCATCGCGCGCGATGAATCCCTGCGTGATGAACACGTCGCCGCGCATGGCCAGTGCCTCGGCAAACGCGGCATCCGGCGCGGCCGGGACCGTCGCGGAAAGATGCCGCGCCCACGCGCCCTGGTTCGGCAGCGGCTGCGCGAGCAGGTGTTCGCGCGCATCGAGCCAGCGCGCCGGCAGGCCCTGCGCGGTCAGGAACGCGGCACCGAGCGTGCTCGACATCAGCTCGCCGAGCGCGAACACCTCGGCCTGCCAGGCCAGGTCGCCGACCTCGCGGCGCGGGTCGGCAATGCGCTGGTCGAGCCGCGCGAGCCAGCCCTCCAGCGCGTTGCGCAACGGGAGTTCCAGGTCGCGGAACAATGCGAAGTGGCGCTCCACGACGGTCACCTGCGCCTCGCGCGCGGCCGCCTCGTCGCGGCCGGATTCGGCGATGCGCTTGAGCTGGTCGGTGATCCCGGACAGCGCCGACACGACGATCAGCACGCGCCGGCCCCGGTCGCGATGCGCTCGCGCGATGCGCGCGATGTTCTCCCAGCGCGGCCGGGTGGACACGCTGGTGCCGCCGAACTTGATCACGACCCACGGCATCGAGGCGGCCGTCGCGGGGCTGGCGCTTGCGCTCACGGAACTTCCACGGGGAAAGGTGCGGGATTCTTTCGTGCGGCGCAGCGTAATGCAACGCGCTGGCACGGCGCGGGCATCGCGGGGGCCGTGCGCGGCGCCGTGCCGCCACCGGGATCGCGGGCATCGGCAATCGTGCGGCGCATGCGACAATCCCCGCCTTGCCACCCACCTCGATGCCGGAGCCGCCGCCGCCATGCCCGACGCGCCCAAGCCCGCCGAAGCCGCCGCCGAAGCGGTCAAGCCGGCCGCCGCCCGGCCGCCGGAGCCGATCCCGATCGAGATCAACGGCAAGCCCTATTTCCACGAAGGCGATCCGGCGATGCCGCTGCTGTGGTTCCTGCGCGACCGCCTGCGCCTGACCGGCACCAAGTACGCCTGCGACGACGCCGGCTGCGGCGCCTGCACCGTGCTCGTCGACGGCACCGCCGCCCGCGCCTGCGCGCTGACGATGCAGGAGGCGCGCGGCACATCGGTCACGACCATCGAGGGCGTCGCCGGCGATGCACTGCATGCGGTCCAGCAAGCCTGGATCGAGGAGGACGCGACGCACTGCGGCTACTGCCAGCCCGGGCAGATCATGGCCGCGCTGGACCTGCTGCGCCGCAAGCCGCGCCCGGGCGAGCACGACATCGCCGCGATCGGCAATCTCTGCCGCTGCGGCAACTACCCGCGCATGCGCCGCGCGATCCTGCGCGCCGCCGCGCAGCTGCGGAGCGGAAAGTGACCCCGATCGACGCCTCGCGCCGACGCTTCCTTGCCGTGTCGCTGGCCGCGGGCGGTGCACTGCTGCTGCGCGTGCGCGTGCGCGATGCGCATGCCGCGCCGACGCCCGGCGTGCCGCCGGAGCTGCTCGGCGACGACCTGACCGAGCTCGGCCCGTTCCTGCGCATCGAGCGCGACAACCGCATCGTGATCGGCGCGCGAACCTGCGAGACCGGCACCGGCGTGCGCACCGCGCAGGCGATGCTGATCGCCGAGGACCTGGACGTGGACTGGGAACAGGTCACGGTCGTCGCGCTGCCGTATGGCTATCGCGACGACGGCGGCAACCGCTACGGATCGCAAACGATCGGGCGCGGTGCGGGGCTCGACGCGACATGGACGGAACTGCGGCGCGCCGGCGCAACCGCACGCTGGCTGCTGGTACAGGCCGCCGCGCGCGAGTGGTCGCTCGATCCCGCGTCGCTGCGCACCGAAAGCGGCCAGGTATTCGCGCCGGATGGTCGCAGGCTCACCTACGGTGCGCTCGCGCGCGCCGCGTCCACGGTGGATCCGCCCGCGCAGCCGCCCCCGCTCAAGATGGACTCGGGCCTGCGCATCATCGGCACGCCGACGCGCACCGCCGACGGCGTGGCGCTGGTCACCGGCGCGAGCCGCTTCGGCATCGACGAATACGCCGCCAACGCGCTGACCGCGGTGATCGCGCGCTGCCCGCACCCCGGTGGCACGCTCGTGCGCTTCGACGATGGCGAGGCGCGCAAGGTCTCCGGCCTGGTCGACGTCACCCGCATCGAAGGCCCGGACATCGCGCCCGGCGTGGCCGTCGTCGCCGACCACACCTGGGCGGCGCTGCAGGCGCGCGAACGACTCGCGATCGAATGGAAGCCGGGGCCGTGGGCGGACGCGTCCAGCGCCGCGCTCGCCAGCGCCGCCCAGGCCGCGCTGGACGGCGAGGCACCCGGCGAAACCGTGCGCCGCGACGGCGATCCCGCTGCATTGCGCAGGAAGGCGGCGCGCACCATCGAGGCACGCTACGAACTGCCGTTCCTCGCCCATGCGACGATGGAACCGCCGGCCGCGCTGGTCGACATCCGCAACGATCGCGCGCGGCTCGTCGCGCCGGTGGAAGATCCCGATGCCGCATCCCAGCGCATCGCGGCGCTGACCGGACTGCCGCGCGCACGCATCGAAATCCGCATGCCGCGCGGCGGCGGCAGCTTCGGCCGGCGCATGCAGGTGGACTACATCGCCGAAGCGGTGCGCGTCGCGCAGGCCGTCGGCAAGCCGATCCGCCTGATGTGGACGCGCGGCGACGACCTCGCACACGACACCTTCCGCCCGTTCGGCGTGCACGCGCTGCGCGCGACGCTGGACCGGCGCGGTCGCATCACCGGCTGGTCGCACCGTTGCGCGGCGACGCCGCACCAGCGCGACGGCGCCGACATGACGCCGTCGTGGACCGGCTGCCTCGACGCCGACTCGTTCCCGGCCGGACTGCTCGCCGACGTGGAACAGGTTTTCCATCCGCTCGAGGCGCCGCTGCCGCGCACCGATCCTCGCTGGGCCACGCAGGCGTTCGCGACCTTCGCGATCGAGAGCTTCATCGACGAGATCGCGGTCGCGACGCGCCAGGATGCGCTGGCGCTGCGCCTCGCACTGCTCGGCGAGCCGCGCCGGCTCGACCTCGGCGGACGCGGCTACGACACCGGCCGCCTCGCCGAAGTGCTGCGCCGCTGCGCCGCGAGGATCGGCTGGGGCGTGCGCCGCAGCGACGGCCACGGCATCGGCATCGCCTGCCATCAGGGTGGCGGCGGCTACATCGCGCACGGCTTCGAGGCGTCGGTCGAAGGCGAGCGGCTGGTCCTGCATCGCGCCGTCGTGGTCGCCGACGTCGGCCGCATGGTCAATCCGCTCGGCACGCAGATGCTGCTGGAGGACGGCACGCTCGACGGCATCGCCACCACGCTGCATCAGGCCATCACCGTGCGCGACGGCCGCGTCCTCCAGCACGATCTCCGCGACTACGGTCTGATGCGCCGCGCGCAGGCACCTCGCGAGGTGGAGGTCGAGATCGTCGACTCCGGCGCCGCACCCGCGCGCGCGAGCACCATTGCCCCCGTCAGCGCCGCGCCCGCGCTCGCCAACGCCGTCTACGCCGCAACCACCGTGCGCGTGCGCAAGCTGCCGCTGATGCCGGAACTGATGCGCATGCTCTGACCGGCACCGTGCAGCGCGCAGCGGCGTCGCTGCGGACGATCCGCCATCGCGCGCCGCATCCGTCAGATCGCGGCAACCACCACCAGCGCCGACAGCGCGAACAGCGCCAGGCTCGCGCGATCGGTCAGCGCGAACACCAGCGGATCATCGTGCATGCGGCCGGTCGTCGCCATTCGCCACGCGCGCACGAGCCAGCAACCGAGCAACGGCAGCAGCAGCCAGAGCAGCTGCGGGCGCCCGTACAGCGCCGCGCTCTTGGTGCTCTCGATGTACAGCGCGAGTACCACGAGCGCCGCCAGTCCGCTGCCCATGCCCGAGCCGCACACCGCCCGCGCATGAGCGCGCGCGTAGCCGCGACCGGCCACGCGCGCGTCGTCGGCGAGCGGCTGCAGCTCGATCGCCCGCTTGAGCAGCCCGAGGCCGAGGAACAGGAACAGCGAAAACGCGAGCAACCAGCCGGAAACCGGAACCGGGATCGCGGCACCGCCGGCAACGATCCGCAACGTGTACAGCCCGGCCAGCGTCAGCACGTCCAGCACGACCAGCCGCTTGAGCACGAGCGAATACAGCACCGTCGCCACGCCATACGCCGCAAGCCACGGCAGGAAGCCGCGCGGAAGCGCCACGGCAATCGCGAACGCTGCCGTCGCGAGCAGCGGCGACGCGACGATGCCGTGCGCGATCGGCAGCGCGCCGGACGCGAACGGCCGATTGCGCTTGCGCGGATGCTGCCGGTCGGCATCGAGATCGAGCAGGTCGTTCAGCACGTAAGCCGACGACGCGCACAGGCAGAAGGCGGCGAAGGCGAGCAGTGCATGCCCCGCCGCCGCCGCATCGAACAACCGGTGCGCGGCGAGCATCGGCACGAACACCAGCAGGTTCTTCGGCCACTGGTGCGCGCGCAGCGCCGCGAGCCAGCGACGCCAGTTTCCGCGCGATCGCGGCAGCACCCGCGCATCCGGGTGCATTGCGCATGCGGCACGCACGATGCGGTCCGGCGCGTCCACGACGATCGCCCCGCGTGCATGCGACCAGACCGCGAGATCCACCGCCTCGTTGCCGGCGTAGTCGAATCCGCGCTCGCCGAAGCGCTCGACCAGCGCGCGCGCCTTCCGGGTACCGGAGAGGTTCGTGCGGCCGTCACTGCCGAGCGCGACATCGAATCCGCAGTGCGCCGCCACCGCGTCGACCAGCACCTGATCCGATGCGCTGCACAGCACGCGCGGCCGCCCGTCCGCCTCGCGCACGAGAGCGAGCACGCGCGGATCGTACGGCAACTCCTCCGGCTCGATCCGCACGCGCAGCGCGATCTCGCGCTTTAGCACCGCGCGCCCACGCAGCAGCCACGCCAGCATCGCGAACAGGTACAACGGATTCCTGCGCAGCAACGCAAGCGCACTCTCGGCCAGCAGGTCGCTGCGAACCAGCGTGCCGTCGAGATCGACGCAAAGGGGAACCTGGGAATGCGGCATCACGGGACGCGGCGCGTGCCGCGTCGCTACGGCAAGGGAAAGCGTGATCGTTGTCGATCGAACGCGGCGGATGCAAGCGCCCCCCTCAGTCGCTGCGCGACAGCTCCCCCCGCTGCGCTGGGGGAGCGAAGCCAATC
>Ga0207868_1001504_pt1 | contig 16416 bp, 12 predicted proteins | sample Passage237B_FD_187370 | JGI IMG/M metagenome (GOLD analysis project Ga0207868, IMG submission 187370) | Cellulose adapted compost microbial communities from Newby Island Compost Facility, Milpitas, CA, USA - Passage2 37B (SPAdes) (version 3) ... | reverse complement strand
GAAAAATCGCAGGCCGTTCATCGGGATGTTAATGCCTCCCGTGTGGCCCGTACAGTTAAATCACGCCCTTCCAACAGCCGTAGCGGATTCATGGGGACCAAAGGCGGCCGGTCGTTTGGCGGGTAAGCCCGGTTCTCCATTAGCCTATTTCCGGTCGCTGTCGCCCGTAAATGACAGCGACCTTTTCATTTCCGAAACTTTATGATACAGCTAAAATCGCTTTCGCGTTCTCCCGAAAATATCTTTCAAAGTCTCGGCTGGGACTGGATGCTTGGTACCGATACCGCACCCTATGTGACGAGTGATGTGGTGTCGGTTAGCGAGGATGTCGCCGAAATCTATTACGAAGCAGGGGAAAGCCTGATGGAAATGTTCCGCAGCGCGGGAAAATACGTCATCGACAACCATCTTTTCCGTGAGATGGGTATTCCGGAAAACCTGGTGGAGATGATCCAGTATACCTGGGCCGACGAAAGGCATGTACACCTGTACGGCCGCTTCGACCTGGCCTTTGATGAACAGGATCAACAGCCCAAACTCATCGAATTCAACGCTGATACCGCCACCTGCCTGCCTGAAACAGCCATCGTCCAGTGGGCTCAGCTGAAATCGAACGGCCTTGACGAAGACCGGCAGTTTAATACCCTATTCGAAGAACTTGTCGAACGGTTCCGCCTGATCAAAACCCTGAATAGCGACCTGACGCCTTCCATCGTCTTTTCAACCCTTCGCGATTATCCCGAAGATGAAAGCAATGTCAGCATCCTGATGGAGGCAGCCAAGGAGGCTGGTTTCGATACGGCATTTGCATACATCGACGAACTCGATTTTTCACCCACAGACGGAATGTACATTCATGATCCCGAGAACGCAGCCTTCGTCCGTTTCGATTTCTGGTTCAAGCTGATCCCCTGGGAATTCATCGGCAACGATGAAATTGAATTGACCGCCATTCTGACTCAATTGGTTAAAAACCGGCAGCTGGTTGTGCTCAACCCGGCGTACAGTCTGTTGTATCAGTCCAAATACCTGCTGAAAATTCTCTGGGATCTGTATCCCTATCACCCGCTATTACTGCAAACCGAGCGGCACCAGATCCCTCACAAAAAGAGTGTTTCCAAAGTCCTTTTTGGCCGGGAGGGCGCCAACGTGAGCATCATCGAGCAGGGGGGCGATGTTTCGGAGACCGTGTCGGGTGACTATGGTCACCAGCCCCGGATTTACCAGGAGTTTATCTCCTTCCAGCAGGATGCGGCAGGGTACTCCTATCAGGCGGGTCTGTTTGTCGTCAACGAACCCTGCGCCCTCGGATACCGCCGGGGAGGGACCATCCTGGATAATTCCGCCCAGTTTGTCGGACATGTAATCGAGTAATCGGCGGTATAGGAGGCGATAACGTTTCCGTTAATATTATCCGAACCGGCTCCTCTTTTCCTGAGGGACATTCCGTATATTGTCGCTAAACAATTCCGAGCCCTAATTACACCCATGAGCGTTTGCAATTCAGGCAGGCTGTTCGTCCTTCTATTCGTCCTGGCGGGGCAGCTATGTGGCCATCAGGCATTGTCCTTACCCCAGACCGACTCACTGCCGGCCGTCTTTAATGACCAGACCGATGTACTTCACAGTTTTTACCGCTACCGTGCGGCCGTCTCTGCAAAACAGCATCAGGTTCCGGGCAATCTGAGAGACTGGGAAAGTTATCGCAGGACGCTGCGCGAGAATATTATTCATCATACGGGGACAAAGTTCTTCCCCGATCTGCCTCTTGACCTCCGCGAGACAGCCAGTCACCGTGGCAATGGCTTCACGGTGAAAAACATCTGGTTCCAGACCCGACCTCAGGTATATGCCACAGCAAATCTTTACGTACCGGAGGGGTCGGGTAAATTTCCGGCCGTCATCGTCATGATGGGCCATTCCACCAACGGCAAACTATATGAAAACTATCAACTTGTTGGACAAACGCTTGCCAAAGAAGGCTATGTTGCCCTATGTATAGATCCATGGGGAGCTGGTGAGCGGAGCACCCGGCACGATGATTTTGAATATCACGGCACGTATCTCGGCGCGTCCCTGCTGAATGTGGGGGAAACCCTCATGGGCATGCAGCTAACCGACAATATCAGGGGTATTGATCTGCTACAGTCCCTGCCCTATGTCGACAGGGACCGCATCGGTGCCACAGGTGCCAGTGGAGGAGGTAACCAGACCATGTGGCTTGCCGCGCTGGATGAGCGTGTGAAAGCGGCTTTGCCGGTCGTAAGTGTAGGTACTTTTGATTCCTATGTAATGGGGCATAACTGCGTCTGCGAAGTTCTTCCCCATGGACTGACCTTCACCGGAGAATGGGGCGTACTAGGCCTGGTTGCCCCGCGGGCTCTGCGTATGTGCAATCACAAGCAGGAATCGAATCCTACCTTTTTCCCCGCCGAAATGCTGAAAAGCTACGAAAAGGCCCTACCCGTGTTCGGGTTTTATGGGGCAGAGAAGAATATAGACTACCAGTTGTTCGATCGTCCGCATGGCTATTATCCCGAAGACCGGGAAGCACTGCTTGGACTAATGGACCTCCACCTGAAAGGAGTTGGCGACGGTAAACCGCGCAAGGAAAAGTCTCTCGAACCCCTGCCGGCAGAACAACTGATGGTATTTGAAAAAGGAAAACGAGACCCGCTGGTACACTCGACTGCCAGCTTCAACCGAATGATGGGTGAGCAGCTGCGCAAGACGCATCTGGATAACCCGTCTCCCGATATCGCCCTGAAGAGAAAAGAACTGGCGCAGGTTCTGTCCCTGAAAAAATCCGGTCTGGGTACTGTCAAACTACTAGGACAACACGCGGGTTGGGAAAGAGTAATGCTGACAACAAATGAAGGACGGGTAATTCCGGTATTGGTGAAAGACGGACGTACCCGGGAATTCGCCCTGGTGGCACATCCGCTAGGCAAAAAACATATTCCGTTATCTGTCATTGAGTCCATCAAAAAATCAGGCATGGGCATCGTGGTGGTGGATTTCTCGGGTACGGGTGAAGCAGCCTCCTTCCAATCGGCCGGTTATGACAATCTCGGCCGCATGCATACCTACAGCCGGGCTGCTCTGTGGGTAGGCGAAACCGTTCCTGGGAACTGGGTGACCGAGCTCAATTGCCTGGCATCTTGGCTGAAGTCCGAAAAACAGGCTGTTTCACTTTCCTTTCATGGATACAGGGAAGCCGGACTTGCGGGGATCCTTTTCATGGCTATGGGAGGCGAACTAAAGGAAATCCATACGTATCAGAGCCCTGTATCGTACCAGTTCGACCGAAAAGAAGGGCTGGAGTTCTTTGGGCTGGGAATTCATCTTCCAGGAATTCTCAACTGGGGAGACGTCTCCCTGGCAGCCAGTCTGGGAACGGGAGATGTTCATTTGCATGAACCCGTGACCATGTCGGGCACTCCCCTCTCGTCTGCACAAAAAACCGAAGCCGTAAATGAATTTGAATCGGTTAAAAAGAAGACCGGGACTTCCGGCAAAATAATTTTCGATTAAAACCCTCCCCTATTCCTCCCCCGTTGCACATCCGGATCTATTTTTAAAAAAATTTTAAAAATTACGGTACAGACTAGGACTTACCGGATGGATAACTGTCTTTAACCTGACGAGAGGATAATTGGCTAAACGCATACATGGAACCAGAAAATATTGCCGGGGAAAACGAAAACTTCGATCCAATCAGCGTAGGACGCGGAAGGACCATACACAATTCGGTCGTCAAAGATCCGGAAGTGCTCATCCGGAAAACGATGCAATCGGATTTCGATCTGGGAGTGGAAATGCTGTTCCGCTGCTACTATGCTCCCCTTTGCAACCACGCCATCCGGTTTGTCGCCTCGAAAGAAATAGCCGAAGATATCGTCTCGGATGTCTTCTCCTCCTGTTATACCCTTCGCCGGTTCTCCGACGTGCAGACCTCCTACAGGGCCTATCTTTTCAACGCCGTCCGGAACCGGGCTTTCAATTTCGTCAAGGCTGAACTGCAGCGTAACACTTCGCTGGAAGATGTGAAATACCTGCCCGTAGACGTCGAACAGCACCCCGATGAGCTCATTCATTACGAAGAAATGTACCATGATGTGGAGAAGGCCATCGATCAGCTGGCTCCGAAAAGGCGCAGCGTGTACATCATGAGAAGGGTCGAAGGCAAGAAGTACGAAGAGATCGCATCCGAACTGAATATATCCCTGAAGACGGTCAAGGAACATATGTATCAAGCCCTGAAACAGATCCGCAGCCAGCTTCGGCAACGCTGGGCTTAAGAAGGGCTGGAATGAATTACTTCAATTTAGGTTGATGGAATCACACATTACGAAAGAATTATTATTTGCGTTTTTTGCGGGCAGCTGCTCATCGCTTCAGAAGAGGTTGATTGAGAAGTGGCTTCAGGAAGAAGCGAACCAGGAGTTATTCTATAACTGGCTTTGCGAGTGGGAACGGAAAAACCCACAATATGAGATCGATGTGGATGCAGGGCTGGACAGGCACCGGGAGTGGGTCCGTAACTTCCAGAACAGGAGATCCAGCCCACGAATGCTGGTAAAAAAAGCTCCTGATTTTGCTCCGCTATATGCTAAAATCGCCGCCAGTGCAATTATCCTGATCCTGGCGGTCTCTGTTCTGACGGGCGATCACCTCCTTTATAAACACTACCGGACTTCCTTCGGGGAAATTAAGCATATCACCCTCGATGATGACAGCAAGGTGACGCTGAATGCCAACTCTACCCTGAAGGTTCCGCGTTTCTTCCCATACCGGGAAGTCCGCAGGGTGAATCTGACTGGTGAAGCGACCTTTGAGGTTATGCGCACGGCCGACCGGAAAAAATTCATCATCGATACGGGGGATGATACCGAGGTCGAAGTTCTCGGGACAGTCTTCAACGTCTACAGCCGCCAGGCGGAAAAGCGCGTAGCCCTGGCAGAAGGCAAGGTAGAATTTCGATACGTGGCGCCGTCGAGCGAAAAAAAGTCCATTCAGCTGCAGCCCGGGGAGCTGGTCACCCTCGCCCCTACCGGGCAGGTTAATATCCGGAAAACGGAAAATCCGGAAACCCACTTCGGATGGAAAAACAACCGATTTATCTTCGACAGCCTGACCTTCAGACAAGTGGGGAAACGGATTGAAGAGATTTTCGGTACGCCGGTCATTATCGCCGATTCTGCCCTGGCGCGGCAAGCCATCTCGGGTACTTTTACTGCATCTTCCGCAAAAGATATACTCGATATCCTGAAACACGGAGGGGAATTCGGCTATTATGAAGATGCGGGAAGATTTACGATTACCCCGCAGGCACCTGCATCTGAAGACCAATTCACGCTACCCGAATAATTCCTACCACTATACAATCTTGTACCTACATTTTAACATAACGCAAGCACAATGAAGCGATTACAACTAACTGTTTACACGTTGATCCTGCTGTGCGCCCAGCCTGGCTGGAGTTCGGCCCAGGTATTCGCAGGTGTCAGGCATCACGCCGTACCGAAGACCTCCGGTCAGCAAGAAGCACAATTGAAAAGCCTGAAAGAAGTCATTCAGGATTTCAAAACCCATTACAAGGTAGATATCGTTTATTTCAACTCCGTCGTGGAGAACATTCGGGTATCCCGGAACGAAATCGAAATGGGTACGGACTTTGAACAGAGTCTTTCAAAACTGCTTAATCCGCATGGTTTGACCCTGGTCAAGGGAAAAAAAGGCGGCTATGTAATAGCGCGGCAAACCCGCAGGGAAAAAGTAGCCCTGGAGGAGGGTCTTTCGGAAGAAACCGCACAGGCAAGTGATTTTACCCTTTTCGCCTCTGCGTCGAGACATATCACGCCTCTGCTGGATAATCGCTCGGTCTGGATTGAAAAAGCCGTTAAGGGTACGGTTACGGATGAAAACGGTCAGCCGCTGCCGGGAGTAACCGTCCTGCTGAAAAATACCGATAAGGGTACCGCGACAGGCATCGATGGTCAATTTGAACTGAACCTCACCGATGAACAATACGAAAAGGGGATACTGGTATTCAGCTTCATCGGTTATGAAACGCACGAAATTATCCTGAGCGGGAGAACCAACTTCGATGTGCAGCTAAGCCCGTCCGTAAATCAGCTCGACCAGGTAGTTGTCGTGGGATATTCTTCCAAAAAAGCCCGCTACCTTTCCAGTTCTGTGACTACCATCACCAATGAAAAACTGAGAGACGTCACATCCAACGAACTTTCAAATCTCCTGCAGGGTAAAGCTCCCGGGGTGGTCGTATCCTCGGGCTCGGGCGACCCCACCAGCGCTGCCCGTGTGGTAATCCGGGGAGCGGGAAGTATTTCGGCGGGAACTTCTCCGCTTTACGTGGTCGACGGTAACATCGACGGTACCTACAACCCGGTGGACGTGGAAAGCGTCACCGTACTGAAAGACGTGGCCGCTACCGGTCTTTACGGTTCACGGGCCGCCAATGGGGTAATCATTGTGAATACCAAGACCGGTACCCCCGGTAAGACCGTGATCCGCGTTAACAACACCCTCGGTTTTGCCGAAGCCACTACGGGTAATTTCCGTCTGATGGATTCCTACCAGCTGTACGACTTTCAGAAGACTTTCTATGACCGTGATCCATCGGTAACCAATATCAATACCAACTGGTGGGATCTGGCCTTTCGCAGAGCTTTTGTCAACAACCATAATCTGTCGGTATCAGGCGGCAGTGAACGGACCACCTTCTACGTGTCTGCCAACTATTATAAGGAGCAGGGAACGATTGTGGAAAATGACAAAACAGGCTATAACCTCCGGACCAACCTGCAGTCACAGCTGACCGACCGGCTTACCCTGAAGGTGCTGTTTAACGGTCAGTTCAACAAAGATAACTACCACAACAGCAACACGCTGTACGACGCTTATACCAACCTGCCGTTTGACCCGGCTTATGACAGCGAAGGCCAGCCTACCGACGGCCGAAGCTATCCGGGCTGGCTGGGCCGTGACAGGGAGAACTTCCTGCATTCGATCCAGTATAACTACTCCAAAGCCCAAAGCCTCAACATCTCGAACGACATCAACCTCGACTATCAGCTGACCGACAAGATCACGCTGTCGAGCTATAACCGGATTAACTTCCGCAACGGGCAGAGCGCGTCGTACAACGACCGCCGTACCAAGCAGGGAGGTGCCAATGGCGGAGAGCTTCGCAATGGAAATACCTATTCACACCGCTTCCTGACTTCGAACCGTATCCGCTACGAAGAAGACTGGGGCAAACACAACCTCGCCCTGCTGGGAGTTGCTGAAGCTGAAACTTCACTCAGCCGCACTTCCAACGTATCGGGCAAGGGGCTTCCTCCCGGGCGCGACGTGATGTCGGTTGCCACCGACGTGCTGGAAAACCCTACCGGAGAACATGAACAGGTAGCGTTCCGCAAATTCCTCGGCCAGGCTGATTACAACTACGACAACCGCTATTTCCTGGTAGGTTCTTTCGTGAATGAATTTTCTTCTCTTTTCGGTAAGAACAACCCTACCGCCAATTTCTATCAGCTGGGTGCATCATGGGTATTGAGCAATGAGCAGTTCCTCAAAAACAACGCCCTAGTGACCTTCGCTAAACTGCGTCTGAGCCACGGAACGGTAGGGAACGCGTCGATCCCTAACTTCGCTTCCCTCGGTCTGTACAGCATTTCGCAAAATGCCAGCTACGCCAACCTTCCGGGTGCGGCTCCTTATCAGAAGGGGAACCCTGATCTGACCTGGGAAAAGACCCGCTCTTCCAACCTCGGTATCGACCTGAGCCTGTGGAACCGCATCGACGTGCTGGTAGATCTGTATACCAAACGTGCCGATGACCTGCTCTACCAAAAGCCCCTGGCCGCTACGACCGGATATTCTTACGTTTGGGTGAATGCCGGATCGGTTCGTAACCGCGGAGTAGAGTTCAGCATTACCTCTCAGAACCTGCAGGGCAGGGAACTGACCTGGGAAACCAACCTGAACATGGCTTTCAACCGCAATAAAATCATCGAGCTGAGCGATGGAGCGGAATTCTTCAGCCCCGGATCGCGACTGCCGCTCGCAGCCGGCCGCGATATGGGAGAATACCACCTGCCTATCTGGGCCGGAGTAGACCCTGAAAACGGAGACCCACTTTGGGAAAAAATCGTCAAAAACCCAGACGGAACCGTCACCAAGGAGCTGACCAATATCTACAACCAGGCTCAGACTACCGACTCACGTCAATTCGCTGGCAAATCTGCTTCACCCAAATTTACCGGAGGTTTAAGCAACACCCTTACCTACAAAGGGTTCACCCTTTCCGTGTTCCTGAACTTTGTTTATGGCAACTGGGTCTACAACAACAGCCGCGCCTATTTCGACAACGACGGGCTGTATGAAAGCTACAACTCGCAGGTATTGGCCAAAGGATGGTCAAGATGGGAAAAACCGGGCGATATCGCTACGCATCCGAAACCGATCGTTGGGGGTAACAAGGATTCCAACCAGTCTTCGTCCCGTTACCTGGAAGATGGCAGCTACCTGCGCCTGCGTAACGTGCGTCTGGGCTATAACATCCCCGTATCGCTGCTGAACAAGATCGGATTCTCCAGCGCCAATGTATTCATCAGCGCCGACAACCTGCATACCTGGACCAAGTTCTCAGGAACCGATCCGGAGGTTTCACTTTCGCCAGAGGACTTCGGACTTTCCAGCTTCCGGTACCCGGTAAGCAAGAAGTTGTTATTCGGAATCAATTTTTCACTCTGAAATAACGCAGTGTACGCCTTTCCGGCACGATCCATAAACTGAATTGACATTACCTTATGAAATCGATATCCAAGAAAACGATACTGGCCGTCCTGATGCTCAGCAGCGGGGTATTTTCCTGCAAGGAATATTTCGAGCCAGCGACAACGATTAACGAGGAGTCAGCGCTGACCAACGCCGCTGACGTGGAAACAGCCACCATTGGGACCTATGCCGTCCTGCTGAATGCCGCCTATGTTCGCAGCGGACATTTCCTGATGGAGTACCCGGGCGATGCCGTGGCCCAGGGGCAATCCTCGGCCGACGACCTCACCAGAGCCTACCGCTATACGCACATTAATACTTCGGGTCACTGTGCGAACTTCTGGAGCCAGGCCTATAAGGTGATCGTGGCAGCGAACAAAATCATCGAGTTCGTTCCCGATGATGCTGTCTCCACCCTGCGCCAGCTCAAGGGTGAAAACCTTTACCTCCGGGCCATGATGCATTTCAACCTGGTTCGCGTATTTGCACGGCCCTATCCTCAAAACAACGGCGAAAACCCGGGAATACCTTTGATTCTGGAGGGAATGAGTGAAGATGAGGTCAACTCCATTTCCAGAAGTTCCGTCAAACGCGTGTACGAGTCGGTGGTTCAGGACCTACAGAAAGCTGCTGAACTGATGACCGAAAACAAGAGCAATTCATTTGCCTCCAAAGAGGTGGCACTAGCCCTGCTGGCCCGCGTCTACCTGTACATGGAAGACAATGAAAATGCGCTGAAATACGCCAACATGGTCATCGGCAGCGGACGCTACAACCTGTTGTCATCAGGTGAATATCCCGGATACTTCCGTCAGATCCCCGACAACAATCCCGAGACCATCTTTGCCATCCGTCATACCAAGGTACAGGACCGCGGCTTCTCTGCCATTGGGTCCATGTACTTCAGTGGAGACCAGTCGGGCAATCCGCTCGGTCAGGGTGCCAGCGGCTGGGCTGAAATATATGCTTCCCAAAAGTATGTCGACTTCCTCGGCCAGCATCCCGAAGACCTGCGTCATGCGTTTATCACCCCCTATGTTGTGGGCGGAGTACTACAGCACAATCCCCGGTTGAACCCAACCACGCCAATGTACTACGTCAACAAATACTCACTGCAGGAACAGGTCATCAACCTGAGCTCACCCGTATATCTTCGCCTGGCTGAAATGTATCTCATCCGCGCGGAAGCCAATGCCAAAATGGGCAACGTGGAAGCGGCACTGGAAGATGTGAATCTCCTACGCGCAAGAGCCGGACTATCAGGCAGTGCCCTGCATACCCCAGCAAGTATAGCTGCAGCAGGTAAATCTGCCCTGGACGTAGTACTGGAAGAACGGTTCCTGGAACTCGCCTTTGAGGGACATCGTGCCTATGACCTGTTCCGCAACGGACGGCCCATGGAGCGAAACTACCCCGGTACGCACTCCCTCAACAACACGCCTACGACCAATACGTATCAGATCGTAGAACCTACCGATCCCCGCGTGGTCTTCTTTATCCCACAGGCTGAAATCGACCGTAACCCGAATCTGACCCAGAATCCCTGAGGCAGAAGTGGCTTATGCATATAGAGGGGTTGTCCCATTTTCGGGCGACCCCTTTTTTTCGGGCTTCGTTTACCCGAACCCCACTCCGGCAATTACCTGTGTAGCGCCCATTTCCTGCCCGAACAGATCGCGCAACGGTCATCGGAGAGATCCTGATCGGAGACGTCTTCGATCCGGAGTGAATGGGCAGTTTTATTATAGTTCCCAATGCTTGAGCAGGGTATCCTTCAATTTTTCCCGTATTCAAGGGTGTAGCAGATCTCCGGTCTTTGGAGACTTTTTTGACGAGCCGGCATTCCGTCAGAATTCTCAGGCAGCGGGAAACTGCCAGGTGGTCGGACAATTTTTGCTAAATCCTGCCCCGTACTTCAACGGCAGCGATTTTACTTCAGGAAATCATCACCCGATGCTCAGACCGTTTTCCACCTCTTTATCGACTGTCAGCAGGGTTACCTCGTCCCCGTCCACCGCCCCGAGTACGAGGCATTCGCTGAAAAAATTGGCGATCTGTTTGGGCGGAAAATTGACGACGGCGATGACCTGTTTCCCGATCAGTTCCTCCGTTGTATAGCGTTTGGTGATTTGGGCGGAGGATTTTCGTGTACCGAAATCCCCGAAGTCGATCTGCAATTTGTAAGCCGGTTTTCGGGCTTCCCTAAAAACTTCTGCGGTCAGGATGGTTCCTACCCTTATTTCGATTTTGGCAAAGTCGTTCCAGGAAATCTGTTCGGATTGTTGTTGCATGGGTTTGGGTGAAAATGGTATAGTCGGGCCATCCCTGATCGGATAACCGGATGAACTTACGAAATCGTTTGGTGTGTCACCTATGAAAGGAAAACGATTTGCCGGCGGAAATTTATGCGTTTCAGCCTCATAAAAATTTCAATCCTCAGTATTTACGAACCTGATGCAACCGGTACCTGATGTGTATGGGATTTTTCAGGCTGATGACGCGGGTTGGACTATTTGACGTACTTGTCATTCAGTCCTTTACCTTCCCGAATCAACGGCCGGATTTTATCCAGCCTCGACAGCTTCGTCTTCTCCTGTTTGGCTTCATTCAGATATAGGATGTATTCTTTCTGTTTACCCGGTGTCAGTTTCTCAAAAGCCTCCCTCAACGCACCGTCTCGTGCGAACTCATTTTCAAGCAGCTCGGGTACGGGCAGGGGCTTAAACTTGTCCGGTTGAACCTTCAGTCCTTTCCGGACGGTATCGATCGATTCGAGAACGTATTCCCTAATTTTCTTCTCATCGATTTCTTCCCGGGAGGTAAGGCGCCAGTGTCTGACGGCTTTGGTTTTCCCTTCCTGTGCCGAGACAAGCACGCCGTAGGGGTCATTCAGAAATACGCCGTTATGAAAAATGATGGAGAAATAGTTCTTGAACCCATAACAGCTCACGACATTCTTCCCTTCGAAAGTATATAGATCGCTTCCCCATTTAAAGGCCTTTTCCAGCGGTAGTCTTGCGAATATGCTTTTCACCGCTTCAATTTCTTCTTTCCACTTTCCCTGATAATCCATAATGTGTACGGGTTTGCTGAAGATTGAAGTGCTCAAAAGCGACGTAATCCGTAGAAGCCGCATTTTGAGCAAGGTACAAAAGATCGAATTAATTTCATTAAACCCATGAGGAGCTGCCGGGGAGTTGCAGATGGTCTGCCATTACCCTAACTTTGTAAAAATTATCTCAAAGGGGTGCCCTACCTGACGGGCTGAGATCATACCCATATTACCTGATCCGGGTAATGCCGGCGGAGGAAACGAGATCTAGAGCTAATACTCTAAAATTCAATTCCGCAAAGTACATATTGTTTAAACCAAAGGATAGGTCTGGCCCCTTGCCTGTTCGTAAACTTAACTCATAACCATGTGTAAAGTTACGGCCTGTCTTTTAGTTGTCTTTGTGACTTTATTTGGACAACTGCACGCACAAACTTCGGTTTCCGGACGCGTTCTGGACGCCGACACCCGGCAGCCATTGCCCGGTGCAACCGTTAAAGCCGGCCCAAGCCGGGGAACCTCCACCGATGAGGACGGTAAATTTTCTTTTGAACGGCTCCCAGCCGATGTAACTCTCCTGCAAATCAGCTACCTGGGATACCTCCCGGCAAGGGTAACTTTTGAACAAGCGTCGGAAATCCTGCTGGAGAAAACCACCTATGTGGCCGATGAGGTGATTGTCAGTGCCACCCGGGTGAACGACCGAACGGGGATGGCCTATTCCAACGTCACGGCCGAGGAAATCGGGGACCGCAATCTGGGCCAGGACCTGCCGGTGCTGCTCAATTTCACGCCCTCCGTAGTGACTACCTCCGATGCCGGAGCAGGTGTAGGCTATACCAGCATGCGGATCCGGGGTTCAGATGGTACCCGTATCAATATGACCATCAACGGCATTCCGCTGAACGATCCTGAGAGCCAGGGCGTTTTTTTCGTCAACATGCCCGATTTTGCCTCCTCGGTCAGCAGCATACAGATTCAGCGTGGAGTAGGCAGTTCTACCAACGGCGCAGGGGCCTTCGGAGCCAGCGTTAACATCAACACCAATGAATTCCGCCGCGAACCCTACGCCGAAATCAGCAATTCCTACGGTTCGTTCAATACCTGGAAAAACACGGTCAAGGTAGGGAGCGGACTGCTTCATGACAAATTCACTTTCGATGCGCGGCTTTCGCGAATCTCCTCCGACGGATTCATCGACCGGGCGTTCTCCGACCTGAAATCGTTCTACCTTTCGGGGGCTTATTTCGGGAAAAACAGTTATGTCCGGATGAATGTCTTCTCCGGAAAAGAGAGAACCTATCAGGCCTGGAACGGGGTTCCCGAAGCCAAGTGGAAAAACGACCGGGAAGGCATTCTCAGTTACATCGGACGCAACTGGCTCAACGAAAGGGACGCACAGAACCTGCTGAATGCCGATCCCCGTAAATACAACGCTTACTGGTATGAAAATGAAACCGACAATTACCAGCAGACGCATTATCAGCTGCTTTCGTCACACAATCTGAACCGCCACTGGACACTGAACCTCAACGGGTTTTATGTCCGCGGGATGGGGTATTATGAACAGTATAAGGAAGACGCCCGGCTTAGCAATTACCTGTTACCGCCGGTTGTCGTGGGTTCCGATACGATTACTCGTACCGATCTGATCCGTCAGCGCTGGCTGGACAATCACTACTACGGAACCACTTTTTCGCTGGACTACAACAGCTTCCAGAAACTGACGCTGAACATAGGCGGGGGCTGGAACCAGTTCGACAACGACCATTACGGCAAGCTGATCTGGGCCCGTTATGCGAGTACCAGTGAGTTTGGTCACACCTATTATTTTGGGCGTGGTCTGAAAAACGACTTTAATCTCTACGCCAAAGCCTACTACCAGCTGACGCCGTCATTTAACTTGTACGGAGATCTTCAGTACCGTAGGGTGGATTATACGGTGAATGGAACCGACAACGATCTAACTGCCCTGGAGGTCGATACCTCCCTCGATTTCTGGAATCCGAAACTTGGAATAAACCTGGATCTGGAAGAGCGCGGTTCACTGTATGCCTCCTTCAGCGTCGGAAACCGCGAACCGAACCGGAATGACTTCGTGGATGCACGCCCGGGGCAGACGCCCACGCATGAGACCCTGTACGACTGGGAAGCGGGTTACCGGCTGAGACTGAACAGGCTGGCATTGGGCGCCAATCTCTATTTTATGAATTACCGTAACCAGCTGGTTCTGACCGGAGCCCTGAATGATGTAGGAAGTGCCATTCGTGTCAACGTACCCAAAAGTTACCGCGCAGGTATTGAAATCGAGGGAGCCTGGGCTATCACGAAGGAGCTGTCATGGAACGCCAACCTGACACTCAGCCGCAACCGTATCCATAATTTTACAGAATATATTTTCAACTATGATACGGGCGGTCATGACGAAATCGACCATGGCAAAACGGATATTTCATTTTCACCCAACGTCATAGGCGGCAGTCAGATCAGCTATGCCCCCGGTAAAGGTCTGGAACTAGCCCTTCTGACCAAGTGGGTTGGGAAACAATACCTTGATAACACCTCCAGCGCCAATCGCCAGCTGGATGCTTACTGGACCAATGATCTGAAAGTGTCCTGGACGTTCAGTCCCAGATGGGCAAAGCAGATACAGCTGGTAGGACTAGTCAATAATTTACTCAACGTTAAATATGCTTCGAACGGATACACCTATGGTTACCGGAGCGAAGGGCAGCACATTCAGGAAAACTTCTATTTCCCTCAGGCCGGCACCAATTTCATGGTGGGAGTAAATTTGGGATTCTGAAGGGTAAATCCGGGCGGCTGATTGCATCAGCCGCCCGGATCTTTTTTCCCGGCACTGGGACCCGACATTCACCTCCCGAAAAAGTAACATTCAGGATTTTTTTTGTTAAAATTACTCTGTCTTACACAAACCGGGGGTAAATGAAATGGTCTTTTGTCATCCAGGAGAAACTGAAAGCCGCCTTCCTGCTGGGAGGTATCATGGCTTTGATTGTACTGATCAGCTATCTTTCCAATGACAATGTCAACGGACTGGCGCGCTCATTTAATTCCATCTACAAGGACCGGCTGATGCCCGCCATCGATATCATTCATCTTACCGAAGGACTGTACAGCAAACGCCTGCTGCTCGGCAATCACCTCCTGGCCGAAAGCGGGCAGAGTGAATCGGAGCTTATCGAAAGCCTGTCGCACCACGATCAGAAAATTGACTCTCTCCTGACAGCCTATGAGCAGACCTATCTGGTTGAAAAGGAATCGGTTAGTTTCATGGCCCTTAAAAATCGGATAGCAGAATATGCCCTGCTGGAAAAAGTGATTGTCAATTTCAGTAGTACCGGGTTTAAGCAGGAAGGAATCAAACTGTTTGAGGGAAAAGGCAGCGAGGTTTTCCAGCATACCATATCCCGGCTGAACGAACTGACGACGATCCAGTCGGAAGTGGGAGAAGCCCTGCAGGTGGAGTCGAATTCGGATATTTCACTTTTCCGCCTCTATTCAACCATCCAGATCCTGGCAGCCCTCCTGATCGGCGTGATGATTATGCAGCTGATCTTCAGTGCGAAAATCGTCAATACAGGAAAGAATAAGGAGTTTCACATGAACTGACCAAAGCCGCGAACCCTCTGTCTAATGGGGCCTGTTTCCTGGCTTTATTCCGGAACTAATGACGCAGAGAATAGTCTTGTCGCGTCCTTTTGCCGCCCCGAAGGTGCTGCGTTTCCTACACTGAACCGAACAGGAAAGCGCGAAAAAGACAGGTTCCCGAAGCGCACCATCCCAGACCGGCTTGCGCCCCAGGGGTTTAACTCCGCGCTATTTTCTCAACAACACCATTCCGCGACCGGCTACAGAAAGGATCGGGGTCAGGCCACTATGGGTTGTCACCGCCTTAAATCAGCCCGTGGCAACTTGTGTCAATGTTACCCCAGCAGGGCGATCTGCCGGACAAACACGACCCTCATACCCTCTCCCACGCGAAATGGGAAGAAACGTGGAAGTCCGCCATTACCCGGGGCTGACGACCTGGAATTGTCGGTTATATCCGTGTACATCCGGATATTTCCGTTTGTAAACGGTTGTACTCTGGATAGTTAGCGCCGTAGTTCGTAAATTGCTTCCGGGGTTGGGGAGGCTTTTCCCCGAATATACTAAGCGGTAATAATTCGCCCCTGTTTCCAGGAATTTCCACACCCACAATTTCACGTAGTACGCCGACTTCGCCCAGCGTGCAACCAAAGGCTGACGGAAAACTCGCCACCACTACAGCTTTTTTTCCCCGAGTTTTTAACTCATATACACACGTGCCAATGATCGACGGTTGACACCGCTGCAGTCTGCCGGGAATTCGTTGACACTCTTCTCAATTTCCCGCGCCAGTAATCGAATTAATCGTATAAGGACTCTTCACACCGTATCGTTCCGGCCGATCAAAGCCGTATACAACCGGTTATTTCCGTTTGTAAACGGTTGTGCTCTGGATAGTTAACGCCGTAGTTTGTAAATTGCTTCCGGGGTTGGGGAGGCCTTTCCCC
>Ga0207868_1001502_pt1 | contig 16445 bp, 14 predicted proteins | sample Passage237B_FD_187370 | JGI IMG/M metagenome (GOLD analysis project Ga0207868, IMG submission 187370) | Cellulose adapted compost microbial communities from Newby Island Compost Facility, Milpitas, CA, USA - Passage2 37B (SPAdes) (version 3) ... | reverse complement strand
ACGCCGCAGCGCCGGGCAAGCCGTTTCAAGCCTTTTTTCATCACCGGTGCCACCATCCCCGACCGCCGTCGCCAGTGTGTGCCTTTTCGGCGCCGGCGCAAGGCCGTCGCGGCGCAACGGAGGAAAACCGGTCCCCCCGGGAGACTCGCTTTTTGCCGCGCCAGCGCATAGAGACGGCGGAACGGAGGAACCGGGATGGCCGCCACGACCGACATCGCCAAGCGCGTCTACGACCATACGTGGAAGCTCGATCCGATCGTGCGCAGCCTGCTCGACACGGATTTCTACAAGCTTCTGATGCTGCAGATGATCTGGAGCCTGTATCCGCGCGTCGACGCGACCTTCACGCTGATCAACCGCACCAGGTCGGTCAGGCTGGCGGAGGAGATCGACGAGGGGGAACTGCGCGCGCAGCTCGACTATGCGCGCACGCTGCGCTTCACCAAGAAGGAGATGATCTGGCTCGCCGGCAACACTTTCTACGGCCGCGAGCAGATCTTCGACCCGGAGTTCCTCGCCTGGCTGGCCGGCTTCCAGCTTCCCGAATACGAGCTCAGCAAGGAGGACGGCCAGTACCGGCTCGACTTCCACGGCCGCTGGGCGATGACGACGATGTGGGAGATCCCCGCGCTCGCCATCATCAACGAGCTGCGCAGCCGGGCGGCGCTGAAGTCGCTCGGCCAGTTCGCGCTCGACGTCACCTATGCGCGCGCCAAGGCCAAGATGTGGGACAAGGTGGAGCGGCTCAAGAAGCTGCCCGACATCCGCATCTCGGACTTCGGCACGCGGCGGCGCCACTCCTTCCTGTGGCAGCGCTGGTGCGTGGAGGCGCTGAAGGAGGGCATCGGCGAGGCTTTCACCGGCACCAGCAACGTCAAGCTCGCGATGGACGGCGATCTCGAGGCGCTGGGCACCAACGCGCACGAGCTGCCGATGGTGCTGACCGCGCTCGCCGACAGCGAGGAGCAGATGATCCAGGCGCCCTACAAGGTGCTGCAGGACTGGAACACGCTTTACGGCGGCAATCTGCTGATCGTGCTGCCCGACGCCTACGGCACGGCCTCCTTCCTGCGCAACGCGCCGGACTGGGTGGCCGACTGGACGGGGTTCCGGCCCGACAGCGCGCCGCCGATCGAGGGCGGCGAGCGCATCATCGAGTGGTGGACGTCGAAGGGCCGCGACCCGCGCGAGAAGCTGCTGATCTTCTCGGACGGGCTCGACGTCGACACGATCGAGAAGACCTACAGGCATTTCGAGGGACGGGTGCGCATGGCCTTCGGCTGGGGCACCAACCTCACCAACGACTTCGACGATTGCGCGCCGCTGCCCAACGAGCGGCTGAAGGCGATCTCGCTGGTATGCAAGGTGGCGGACGCCAACGGCCGGCCGGCCGTCAAGCTCTCCGACAACCCCAACAAGGCGACCGGCGAGCCGGAGGCGATCGCCCGCTACCTGCGCATCTTCGGCGGCGAGGAACGCGTCAGCCAGCCCGTGCTGGTCTGAGCGGGCGCGGTTCCCGCTTTCAGGCGACGATGTGCTTCAAGCTGCGCGCGGCGCCTCGATCGCCGCCAGGTCTTCCTTCCTGGCATCCGCTTCCGCCGCAAGGCCATAGGAGGCCCGCATGTTCATCCAGAATTGCGGGCCGTGCCGAAGAATTTCGTGAGGCGAAGCGTCTTCCTGTCGCGATAAGACCGGATCATCCCGCGACCCCGAGCGTATCATGGCACGATACGTTCCGGTCGTCGCGGCGCGCGCTACTTCGCACCCGTCGCGGCGCGGGCGAAGGAGCGGCCGTCGCGGTCGAAAATGTGCAGGTCGCCCGCATCGGCATCGAGGCGGATCGTCTCGCCGCGCCTGACCTCGGCGCCGCCGGGCAGCTTCGCCACCACCGGCTCGCCTTCGCGGCCGATATCGACATAGAGAAGCTGCACCTCGCCGAGCTGCTCGATATAGTCGATACGCCCTTCGAACAGCGCCCCCTCGCCCGTGGCGGGATAGAGGTTTTCCGGGCGTACGCCGAAGCTGATGGCGGAGCCGGCCGCATCCGCCGGCGTCGGGATCGGGACCGGAACCGCCTTGCCGCCGGCATGGCGCGCCAGCGTCGTCCGGCCGGCCTTTTCGATGGTGCCGGGCAGGATGTTCATCGAGGGCGACCCGATGAACCCGGCGACGAACAGGTTTCCGGGCCGGCGGTAGAGCTCCATCGGCGAGCCGACCTGCTCGACGGTGCCGTCCTTGAGCACGACGATGCGGTCGGCCAGCGTCATCGCCTCGACCTGGTCGTGGGTGACGTAGACCATCGTCGTCTGGGGCATCGATTCCTTCAGCCTGGCGATCTCGATGCGGGTGGCGACGCGCAACGCCGCATCGAGATTGCTGAGCGGCTCGTCGAAAAGGAACACCTTGGGATTGCGCACGATCGCGCGGCCGATGGCGACGCGCTGGCGCTGGCCGCCCGACAGCGCCCTCGGCAGCCGGTCGAGATAGCCGCCGAGCTGCAGGATATCGGCGGCCTGGCGCACGCGCCGGTCGATCTCGGCCTTGCTGGCGCGGGCGATGCGCATGCCGAAGGCCATGTTGTCGTAGACGGTCATATGCGGATAGAGCGCATAGGACTGGAAGACCATCGCGATGCCCCGCCGCGACGGCGGCACTTCGTTGACGACCTCTCCGTCGATGGCGAGCGTGCCCGAAGTGATCTCCTCCAGCCCGGCGATGGTGCGCAGCAGCGTCGACTTGCCGCAACCCGACGGCCCGACGAAAACGATGAACTCGCCCGACCTGATGTCGAGATCGATGCCGTGCAGGATCTCCAGATGGCCGTAGGCCTTCCTGACATCCGTCAGCTTGAGATCGGCCATGTGTTCCTCCCCGATCGCTCCGGTCCCCGTTCCCTGTCTGCTGCCGGGCCGCCCCGCCCCGCGCCCGGTTCGTTTCGCGAACCGTCACTCCTCCGGGCGGCGGATCGGGGGCGTCTCACGGGGCTCTCGCGCACACACGCATCCTCATGCGCGCTTTCCGAACCAGCCCCCGTAGGGGCCGAGCCGGATCGCGCCGTCCTCATGGGCCCCGTCGAGGCCGTGCCCGGGGATCGCGACGACCCGCATTCCCTCGTCCAGCGGCAGCTTCGCCTCGCCGGCACCGAGATTGAAGGCGCACAGCAGCCGCTCGCCGCCGAGCTCGCGCTCGAAGGCGACCACGTCGCTCTCGGCGGCGAGGAAGCGGATCGTACCCTTGATCAGGGCCGGATGCGCGGCACGGAAGGCGATCATGCGGCGGTAGTGCTCCAGAACGGACGCCTCGCTGCCCTGTTGCGTGTTGACCGCGTGCGTGATGTGCTCGGCCGGCACCGGCAGCCACGGCTTGCCGGCCGAAAATCCGGCGTTCGGCTGATGCGAATCCCACACCATCGGCGTGCGGCAGCCGTCGCGTCCCTTGAACTCGGGCCAGAAGCGGATGCCGTAGGGGTCCTGCAGGTCCTCGAATGCGAGTTCGGCTTCCGCAAGGCCGAGCTCTTCGCCCTGGTAGATGCAGACCGAGCCGCGCAACGACAGCATCAGCGCCGCCACGATCTTCAGATAGGCCTGCGGATCGGCTTCGCCGGCCGCCCACCGCGAAGCGGTGCGCACGACATCGTGGTTGGAGACGGCCCAGCACGACCAGCCATCGGTGGCGACCGCGCCGAACGCCTCCAGCACCTGGCGCACCCGCTCGGCGGTGAGCTTTACCGGCCCGAGGAAGTCGAAGGAATAGCACATGTGAATGCGCTCGCTCCCCGCCGTGTAGGCGGCGACCACCTCCAGCCCGCGCTGCGCATCGCCCACCTCGCCGACGGCGGCCCTTGCGGGATACTCGTCGAGAAGGGCGCGGAAGCGCTGCAGGAAGCCGAGATTCTCCGGCCGGCTCTTGTCGTAGATGTGATCCTGATAATTGTAGGGGTTGACCGAGGGCGCGGTGGAATAGTCGCGGCTTTCGCGCGGCAGGGCCGGATTGCTCTCCAGTCCCTCCGAATGGAAGTAGAAGTTGATGGTGTCGAGGCGGAAGCCGTCGACGCCGCGCTCGAGCCAGAAGCGGGTGGCTGACAAGAGCGCATCCTGGACTTCGGGATTGTGGAAATTGAGATCCGGCTGCTCGACCAGGAAATTGTGCAGGTAATACTGCTCGCGCCGGGTGTCCCAGGCCCAGGCCGAGCCGCCGAAGATCGACAGCCAGTTGTTGGGCGGCGTGCCGTCGGGGCGCGGATCGGCCCAGACGTACCAGTCGGCGCGCGGGTTGTCGCGAGAAGCGCGGCTTGCCCTGAACCACGGATGCTCGTCGGAGGTGTGCGACAGGACGAGGTCGATCATCACCTTGAGACCCAGCCTGTGGGCTTCCGCGATGATGGCGTCGAAATCCTCCAGCGTGCCGAACATCGGGTCGACATCGCAATAGTCGGCGACGTCGTAGCCGAAATCGCGCATCGGCGACCTGAAGAAGGGCGAGATCCAGACCGCATCCACGCCGAGAGCGGCGACATGCGGCAGCCGCATCAGGATGCCGCGCAGGTCGCCGATGCCATCGGCGTTGGAATCCTGGAACGAGCGCGGGTAGATCTGGTAGATCACCGCCCCGCGCCACCAGTCGCGATCGGGCTCGGGCGCGAGCGCGTGCATTTCCGCTTCGGCAAGACCGACAGCCATCGACGACATCAGGTATCACCCACCCTTGACAGAACCGGCCAGAAGGCCGCGCACGAAATAGCGCTGGAGCGAGAAGAATACCACCAGCGGCACGATGATAGTGACGAAGGCCGACGTCGTCAGGATCTCCCAGTCGCCGCCGCGCGACCCCAGCAGCGCGTTGAGCTTGCCGGTGAGGACGAGCTGGTCAGCGCCCGCGCCGAGGAAGACGATCGCCACCAGAAGATCGTTCCATACCCACAGGAACTGGAAGATGGCGAAGGACGCGAGCACGGGCAGGGACAGCGGCAGCACGATGCGCACGAAGATCTCGAAATCGGAGGCGCCGTCGATGCGCGCCGATTCCATCACCTCGCGCGGCAGGCCGGCGATATAGCTGCGCAGCAGATAGACGGCGAACGGCAGGCCGAAGCCGGTATGCGCCAGCCAGATGCCGAGATAGGTCTTCGACGGCACGCCGAAGAAGGCGCCGACGCCGTTGTAGAGCTTGAGCAACGGGATCAGCGTCATCTGCAGCGGCACGACCAGAAGGCCGATGATGACGGCGATCAGGATCGCCCGGCCCGGAAAGCGCATCCAGGCGAGCGCATAGGCGGCGAAGGCGGCGATCAGGATCGGGATGACGGTGGCGGGCACCGTCACCGTCAGCGAGTTGACGAAGGAACGGCCGATGCCCTCGGAAAACAGCACGGTCCGATAGTTTTCGGTGGTGAAGCGCGGCGGCAGGCTGGCCTCGTAATAGATGCGCTGGCCGCGGGTGTCGGTGAACGCGACCGGCGAGACCTGCGCGAAGCTGCCATCGGCCTCGACGACCAGGGTGACCCCGTCGCCGAGGTCGGCCGTCTCGCCCGCCCTGAACGCGGTCGGGCTCTGTACGCGCACGCCGAAGGCGGTGACCTCCAGTTCCTCGCCCTCCCTGAAGATGTTGCCGGAAATGACGAAATGCCCGTCCCTTTGCTGCTGCGCGGCCGCGCCGGGGAGCCGGGTCGCGCCGGTCTGCGGCGCGGTCATCAGCGCCGTCCACCAGCCGCTGACGGCGATCTGGTCCTTGTCGCGCAGCGAGGAGACGAGGATGCCGAGGGTCGGCACCGTCCATACCGCCACGAAGAACAGGACCGCGAGGTGGACGCCCCAACGCGCCGCCCGGGTCCGTCCGGCCACGCCCGCCATTTCAGTGCTCCCCGCTTTCCCGGATCGCGTTGCGGACGTTCCAGACCATGATCGGCACGACGGCCAGCATGATGACGACGGCGATCGCGGCGCCGCGGCCGAAATCGCCGCCGCCGCGGAACATCCAGTCGAACATCAGGTTGGCCAGGACCTCGGTGTTCCACTGGCCGTTGGTCATGGTCAGCACGATGTCGAAGACCTTGAGGACGAGGATGGTGATGGTGGTCCACACCACGGCGATGGTGGTCCAGATTTGCGGCACCATGATCTTCCAGAAGATCTGGAAGCCGCTGGCGCCGTCGATCGTGGCCGCTTCGATGGTCTCCTCGGGGATGCCGCGCAACGCCGCCGACAGGATGACCATTGCGAAGCCGGTCTGGATCCAGATCAGGATGACCATCAGGAAGAAATTGTTCCAGAAGGGCAGCGCGATCCATACCTGCGGAGCGCCGCCGAGCGCCTGCACGATGGCATTGAGCACGCCGATCTGGGTCTGGCCGGCGCCGCGATATTCGTAGACGAATTTCCAGATGACGCTGGCGCCGACGAAGGAGATGGCCAGCGGCATGAAGATCAGGCTCTTGGCGATATTGCCCCACCATATGCGATCGGTCAGCACCGCGATCACCAGCCCCAGGAACGTGCAGGCGGCCGGCACGACCAGCAGCCATAGGAAATTGTTGAGGATCGACTGGCGGAACTCGCGGTCGCCGAGCGCCCATTCGTAATTGGCCAGCCCGACGAAGTTCTCGCCCGAGCGGTCCTTGAACGACAGCCAGAGCGTGTCGATCACCGGATAGACGAGATAAATGGCGAGGATGAGGAGCGCCGGGGCCAGAAACAGCCACGGCCGGATATAGGCCTGGCGCCGCAGATTGTCGATCGCCGCACGGCCCGACCTGCCGCGGGCCGGCAGGGCGAGCTCCAGAAGCCGGTTGGCGCCCCAGAAATAGGCGACGCAGCCGGCGACGCCGAGCACGATGGTGAGAAACGCGGATATCAGTTGCCCGGCCATCGCCTGATCCCCCGAAGCGATTCGTTCGTTTTCACCCCGCCCGTCTGCGCCCCCACCCCTCCCCACAAGGGGAAGGAGATCATCAGCGTCTGCGCTCCCGGGAGGCGAAACGCCGGCAGTTCCGGCTCCCTCCCCTTGTGGGGAAGGGTGGGGGTGTGCCTCGGCCGGACCTGCCGGCCGAGGCATTCGGCGCCCTACTTGATGGCGTCCCACGCCTCCTGGATCTCGGCGCCGACATCCTGCGGCGACTTGCCGCCGGCGAGGTCGACCATGCCGGTCCAGAACGCGCCGGCGCCGATCTTGCCGGGCATCAGGTCGGAGCCGTCGAAGCGGAAGGTGGTGGCGTCCGACAGGATCTGGCCTTCCTTCTTCAGCGTCTCGTTGGCGTAGGCATCGATATTGACCGTCTTCAGCGGAGTCAGGAAGCCGGACTGCGCCATCCACAGCTCATGCGCCAGCGGCATCTTGAGGAAGTCGATGAAGGCGCGCGCAGCGGGCGAATCCTTCGTGATCATCGCCAGCGTCCCGGCGCCGAGGACCGGCTTGCCGAGATTGGCGCTCTCCATCGGCGGCAGGTAGAAGAAATCGGCATCCACGCCGAGCTCCGTGCCGTCGGGGAAGAAGGAGGGAATGAAGGAGGCCTGCCGGTGCATGTAGCACTTGGGCGGAATCTCGAAGAGCCCTTTCGGGCTGTCGCGGAAGTCGGTCGAGGCCACCGCCGCCGCACCGCCGCTGACATATTTGTCGTTGGTGGCGATATCGGCGAAGATCTTCAGCGCGCCGACGACCCGCTCGTCGGTGAACGGGATCTCGTTCGTCACCCACTGGTCGTAGACCTCCGGCGCCTGGGTCCGCAGCATGATGTCCTCGACCCAATCCGTCGCGGGCCAACCGGTGGCGCCGCCGGAGCCGAGGCCGATGCACCAGGGCGTGCCGCCATCGGCGACGATCTTGTCCTGCAGGGCGACCATCTCCTCCCAGGTGGCCGGGACCTCGTAGCCCGCCTCCTCGAAATTGTCCGGCACGTACCAGACCAGGGACTTCAGGTCGGCCTTGTAGGGGAAGGCGAAGAACTTCTCGGCGCCGTCCTTGTCCTTGTAGGTGCCGAGCTCGACCCAGCTCTGGCCGGCGCCGTAATTGTCGGCGACATATTTGGCGTCCTCCTCCGACAGCGGAACCAGCAGCCCCTTGGAGGCGAGGTCCTGGATCAGGCCGGGCTGCGGCAGGATGGCGATGTTGGGCGGGCTGCCGGCCTGGGTGTCGATGACGATCTGCTGCTCGTAGTTCTCAGAAGACGAATAGTTGACGGTCGCACCCGTCGCCTGACGGAAATATTCGAGGATCGATTGCACGAGGTCCTCGTCGGCGCCCCGCCAGGGGCCGAAGACTGTCAGGGTCTGGCCCTGCAGGTCGACCTTCTTCAGCTCGTCGTAGTCCGTCCAGTTGAAGCGTCCATCCTCACCCGGCTGGAATTTCAGGTCGGCAGCCGAGGCGGACGCGGCAAGGCCGAGCGCGCACAAGGCGACGCCGGCGGCGAGAAGTTTCCTCATGGTTTTCCTCCCGGTCGAATCCGAATGCGAAAGCCGGGGCCTCCTCCCCGGCCATCCCTTGCGCCGGAACCGCGCAGCACGATCTCGCGGCGGTTTCCAAAGCGCTTTGGTGATGCGCACTTGAAACCCAACCCCGGAAACTGTCAAGCGCCCCGGAGATAAAACGATTTAACCGCCCGGATCCGGCCATTCCCGCAGGGAATGCGCCATTACGGGCGAAAGACGCTTTTGCCGGCGCTGCAACTGCCCTAAGTTCGCCCGGTTGGCGCGCGTGCGGGGCCGTCTCGCCAAAGCGCTTTGGAGCCGACGGTGAACCTCAAGCAGCTCGCCGAAATCCTGTCGCTGTCGCAAACGACCGTCAGCCGCGCGCTCAACGGCTATCCGGAAGTGGCGGAGGAGACACGCCAACGGGTCGTCGAGGCCGCGCGGCGCCACGGCTATCGGCCGAATCCGAGCGCACGGCGGCTGGCGACGGGCAAGACCGGCATGATCGGCTATGTCATGCCGACGGGCGCGAGCGTCGACATCGATCCGCATTTCGTCGAGTTCCTGTCCGGGCTCGGCGACTACGCCCGCACGCACGAGCTCGATCTCGCGCTTTCGCCGACCGCGCCGGAAGACGAGGAGACGGCCTATCGTCGCGTGGTCGGCAACAAGCAGGTGGACGCCGTCTACGTCTCGGCGCCGCAGCCGGCCGACAGGCGCATCCGCCTGCTGCACCAGCTCGGCTTCCCCTACATCGTCCACGGTCGCTCCGACGGGCTCGATTTCGACTATCCGTTCGTGGACATCGACAATGAAGGCGCCTTTCACGACGCCGCGCGGCTTCTGGCGCAGTTCGGTCACCGCCGGGTGGCGCTCGTCAACGGCGACCGGAGCCAGACCTTCGCGATCCACCGCGAGCGCGGCGCGCGGCGCGCGCTCGCCGAGTTCGGGCTGGAGCTTGCGAAGAAGAACCTGCATTCGGTGGCGATGACGGAGGAGAACGGCTATCGCGCCGCGCGTGCGCTGCTCGACCGCCAGGGCCGCCCGACGGCCATCCTGTCATCGAGCCTCATGCTGACGCTCGGCATTTTCAGGGCGGTCCGCGAGCTCGGTCTGTCGGTGCCGCGCGACCTGTCGCTGATCGCGCATGACGACGTCTTCCCGTTCCTGGCACCGGAGGGCTTTCCGGTCGCGCTCACCACCACGCGCTCGCCGATCCGCGCCGCCGGCGCGCGCATCGCCGAGCGGCTGGCCGCCCGCATCGCCGGCATCGAGAACACGCCGCACGGCGAGATCTGGAAGGCGGATCTGGTCGTGCGCGGCTCGGTCGGGCCCGCGCCGGTCACGCCGCGGATGGGATGAGCCCGCCTCGCCGCCGCCACGACGGCGCGGCGGCTACGGCAGCACGGCGGTCGCCTCGATCTCGACCTTGGCGCGATCCTCGATCAGCGCCGAGACCTCCACCACGCTCATCGATGGGAAATGGCGACCGAGCACGTCGCGATAGGCTTTGCCGATCTCGGCAAGGCGCGACACATAGGCCTGCTTGTCGGTGATGAACCAGGTCAGGCGCACGAGATGCTCGGGCCCGGCGCCGGCCTCGGCGAGGATGGCGACGATGTTCTCGAGCGCCTGCCGCACCTGGCCGACGAAATCGTCGGTCTCGAACACCTGGTCGCCGTTCCAGCCGATCTGGCCGCCCAGCCAGACCGTGCGGCCTCCAGCCAGCATCCCGTTGGCATAGCCCTTCGCCGGCTTCCATCCGGCCGGTTGCAAGGTCCTTATATGGGAAACGCCGCTCATTTCAGTCCTCCGGATCGTCTGGTGGCGCCGTCAGACGCCGAGATAGCGGTTCTGGATGTCGCCGCTCAGTTCACCTGACCGGCCGGTCCATACCGTGCGGCCGTTCTCGAGCACGGTGCAGCGGTCGGCGACCGGCAGCAGCTCGGTCAGCGTCTTGTCGACGATCAGGATCGACTCGCCGCCCTGTTTCAGACGCCGGATGGCAGCCCAGATATCCTTGCGGATCACCGGCGCGAGCCCTTCCGTCGCCTCGTCGAGGATCAGCAGGCGCGGATTGGTCATCAGCGCCCGGCCGATCGCCAGCATCTGCTGCTCGCCGCCCGACAGCGTGTTGGCCATCTGGCCCTTCCGCTCGCCGAGGCGGGGAAACAGGGCGGTGACGGCCGCGAGGTCCCATTTGCCCGGGCGCGCCGCCGCAACCAGGTTCTCGGTCACAGTAAGATTGGGAAAGCAGCGCCGGCCCTCCGGCACGAGGCCGATGCCCAGCCGCGCGACGCGGTGGGCCGCCATGCCGCGCAGCGGCTGGCCGGCAAAGCGCACCTGTCCGCCATGCGGCGGCGTCAGGTTGCACACCGCGCGGATGGTCGTCGTCTTGCCCATGCCGTTGCGGCCCATCAGCGCCACCACCTCGCCCTGGCCGACCGCCAGGTCGACGCCGAACAGGGCCTGGCTGGCACCATAGGAGGCTTCGAGCTTCTCGACTTCGAGCAGCATCACGCCTCCTCGCCGAGATAGGCCTTGCGCACCGTCGCATCGGCGCGGATCTCCTCGACCGTGCCGCTTGCGATCACCTTGCCGTAGACGAGGACGGTGATGCGGTCGGCGAGCGCGAAGACGGCGTTCATGTCGTGCTCGACCAGCAGGATCGGCGCCTCGGTGCGCAGGCCGTCGAGAAAGCCGGTCAGCCGCTTCGAGCCTTCCGGCCCCATGCCGGCCATCGGCTCGTCGAGCAGGAAGGCTTTCGACCCCAGAGCCAGCGCGATCGCGATCTCGAGCTGCCGCCGCTCGCCATGCGACAGCTCGGCGGCCGGAACGCGGGCGCGGTCGGCAAGCCCGACGCGCTCCAGCGCAGCCAGCGCCGGACCTGTCAGGCGGCGGTCGCCCGTCACCGGGCGGATAAAGCGGAAGCTCGAACCCGACACGGCCTGTACGGCCAGCATGACGTTGCGCAACGCGGAAAACTCCGGCGTCAGCGACGAGACCTGGAAGGTGCGGCCGAGACCGCGGCGGGCGCGTTCGGCGACCCCGAGATGGGTGATCTCCTCGCCGGCAAATCTTATGCTGCCGGCATCCGGGCGCAGCACTCCGGCGATCTGGTTGATCAGCGTCGACTTGCCGGCGCCGTTCGGGCCGATCAGGGCATGGATCTCGCCCGCCTTGAGGTCCAGGTCGACATGGTCGGTCGCCTTCAGCGCGCCGAAGCTCTTGACCAGACCGGCGACGGCCAGCACCGGCTCAGCCATGGCGCGCCCTCCCCGCCACCAGGCCGACGAGGCCGCCGCGGGCGAACAGCACCACGCCGAGCAGGACGAGGCCGAGGAAGAACTGCCAGCGCTCGGTCATGCCGCCCAGGAAATATTCCAGCAGGACATAGACGATCGCACCGGCGACCGGCCCGGCCAACCGGCCGACGCCGCCGAGGATGACGAGCACGATCAGCTCTCCCGACATCTGCCACGACAGCATCGAGGGGCTGACGAAGCGGTTCAGGTCGGCGAACAGGGCTCCGGCAAGCGCCGTCATCGCCCCCGATATGACGAAGGCGACGAGCCGGATGCGGAACGGCGGGATACCGACCGCCGCCAGCCGCGTCTCGTTCTGCCGGCTCGCCTGCAGCGCGGCGCCGAAGCGCGAGCCCCGCAGCAGGGCGAAGAAGGCGAGGCAGGCGACCAGCAACGCATAGCAGATCAGGAAGAAGGGCAGCGGCCGCAGCGTGTTGACGCCGGGAAACTGGTTGCGCAGCAGGATCGGCAGCCCGTCCTCGCCGCCATAGGCCGGCCAGGAGATGGCGAAATAATAGACCATCTGGGCAAAGGCGAGCGTGATCATGATGAAGTAGACGCCTGCCGTGCGCAGGCTGATGGCGCCGATCGCCAATGCCAGCAGGCCGCCGGCGGCGATGGCCGTGAGCCAGATGACGAGCATCTGCTTGGTGCCGGGAATGCCGAACGCGATCGGCTCCATCGACATGGCGTGCGCGGCGAGGATGCCGGCGGCATAGCCGCCGACGCCAAAGAAGGCCGCATGGCCGAACGAGACGAGGCCGCCCAGCCCGAGCGCGATGTTGAGGCCGGTCGCGGCAAGCGCGAGGATGGCGATGCGGGTGGCGAGCGTCACGTAGAACGGCTCGCCGGCCTGGCTGGCGACGACCGGGGCCGCCAGCAGGAGCACCATGAGCAGGATGCCGATGATCGCCTCGCGGCCCCGCATCGCTCAGCCCTCCCCCGCGAACAGGCCGCGCGGGCGCACCGCAAGGATCAGCGCCATGACCACATAGATGAGCATGGAGGCGAGCGCGCCGCCGACGAGCCCCGCCTGCGAGGGGGCCAGGAACAGGCCGAAGAGCTGCGGCAGCAGGAAGCGGCCGAGCGTGTCGACCACGCCGACCAGCACCGCGCCGATCAGCGCGCCCTTGATCGAGCCGATGCCGCCGATGACGATGACCACGAAGGCGAGGATCAGCACCGGCTCGCCCATGCCGACCTGCACCGACTGGAGTGCGCCGACCATCGCGCCGGCCAGCCCTGCGAGCGCGGCTCCGAGCGCGAAGACCAGCGTGTAGAGGGTGGCGACGTCAACGCCGAGCGCGGCGATCATCTCGCGATCGCTCTCGCCGGCCCTGATGCGCATGCCCAGTCTGGTCCTGGAAATCAGCAGATAGAGCCCGACCGCGACGAGGACGCCGACGCCGATGATGGCGAGCCGGTAGAGCGGATATTGCGAGCCGCCCGGCAGCGCCACCGCGCCGGCGAGCTGCGGCGGGATATCCAGATAGAGCGGAAAGGAGCCGAACAGCCAGCGGGTCCCTTCGGAAAAGACGAGGATGAGGGCGAAGGTGGCGAGCACCTGGTCGAGATGGTCGCGGCCGTAAAGCCGCCGCACCACCGCCAGTTCGACGACGGCGCCGGCCGCCGCCGCCGCGGCAAGGCTGGCGACCAGCCCCAGCCAGAAGGAGCCCGTCCACGCCGCGACGGCCGCGCAGGCGAATGCGCCGACCATGTAGAGCGAGCCGTGCGCCAGGTTGATGAGCCCCATGACGCCGAAGATCAGCGTCAGCCCGGCCGCCATCAGGAACAGCATGACGCCGAGCTGGAGCCCGTTCAGGACCTGTTCGATGAAGAGGGCAAGCTGCATGAGGCGGCGGATCTCGGTGGATGGAGAGGGACGGCAGGCGCGCACCCCTCTCCCGGTTCGGGGGAGAGGGCAAGTGTGGGGCGGCAGGACGCCGGCCTTCAGGCGCAGGCCCCGCGCCGCCCCTCGTCCGCCTGCCGGCGCCGTCTCCCCGCAAGCGGGGAGACGGAGGCCGTCACATCTTGCACTCGGCGGCGTAGGCGTCGCCGTGATCGGTGAAGGCGGTGCCGACGATCTTGTTGGTCAGCTCGTCGCCCTCCTTCACCACCTCGCGGACATAGATGTCCTGGATCGGGTGCTGGTTGGTGTTGAAGCTGAACTTACCGCGCACCGATTCGAAGTCGGCGGCCTTCAATGCGGCGCGGAAGGCGTCCTTGTCCTTCACGCTCGCCTTGGCGAGCGCCGAGACGATCAGGTTCGCCGTGTCATAGGCCTGCGCGGCATAGACGGAGGGGATGCGCTTGAACTCGGCCTTGAAGGCCTCGACGAAGGCCTTGTTGACCGGGTTGTCGAGGTCGGGGGACCAGGACGCGGAGTTCTTCACGCCGAGCGCGGCATCGCCGACGGCCGGCAGCACGTCCTGGCTGAAGGAGAAGGCCGGGCCGGTCAGCGGAATGTCGACGCCGGACTGCGCGTACTGCTTGGTAAACGCGATCCCCATGCCGCCGGGCAGGAAGAAGAACACCGCATCAGCGCCCGACGCGCGGATCTGCGCGATCTCGGCCGCATAGTCGGTCTGGCCGAGCTGGGTGTAGACCTCGGCGGCCAGCTCGCCCTTGTAGTAGCGCTTGAAGCCGGTCAGCGAATCCTTCCCGGCCGGGTAGTTCGGCGCCATGATGAACATCTTCTTGTAGCCGGCGTCGTTGGCGTAGGCACCCATCGCCTCATGGAAGTTGTCGTTCTGGTAGGCGACGTTGAAATAGTTCGGGTTGCACTGGGCGCCGGCCAGCGGCGACGGGCCGGCATTGGGCGAAAGATAGATGACGTCCTGTGCGGTGACGGCCGGCACCACGGCCATCGCCAGGTTCGACCAGATGATGCCGGTCATCAGGTCGACCTTGTCGGACTGCACCATCTTGTCGGCGATCTGGACGGCGAGCTCCGGCTTCTGGGCGTCGTCCTCGACGATCACCTCGATGTCGGTATTGCCGGACTGCTTGACGGCGAGCTGGAACGCGTCGCGCACGTCGACGCCGAGGCCGGCGCCGCCGCCGGACGTGGTGGTGATCATGCCGATCTTGACCGGCTCCGCGAAAGCGAGGCCCGAAACCCCGATCGACAGGCCGAAGGCGGCCGCCGCAATCAACTTGTTCATCTGATGACTCCCATTCTTGTCTCGACTGATCCGGAGACCCCTCCGGCACTCCCGCTTCTTCCCGGCCCCGTCCGCCACCGTCTCAAAGCTCGGTGCGAAGCTTCCACAGTTCCGGGAAAAGTTCCACCTCCAGCATGCGCCGAAGATAGGAAACCCCCGCCGTTCCGCCGGTGCCGCGCTTCAAGCCGATGATGCGCTCCACCGTGGTGACGTGGTTGAACCGCCAGCGGCGGAAATAATCCTCGAAATCGACCAGCTTCTCGGCAAGCTCGTAAAGCTCCCAGTATCTGGCCGGCTCGCGGTAGACGGCGGCCCAGGCGGCTATCACCTGCGGGTTTTCCGTCCGCTTCTCGCGCCACGACGCGCGCCGGGCGTCCTCGCCGATGTCGAAGCCCTGACGGGCGAGCAGCAGCAGGGCCTCGTCGTAGAGGCTCGGCCGCGCCAGGATCGCCTCCAGGCGGGCGACGATCTCGGGCCGGTGCTGGTGCGGCGCGATCATCGCCAGGTTGCGGTTGCCGGCCAGGAACTCGATCGCGCGGTATTGCCAGGACTGGAAACCCGACGAGCGCCCGAGCTGGTCGCGGAAGCTGGTATATTCGGACGGCGTCATCGTGCGCAGCACGTCCCAGGCATTGTTCAGTTGCTCGAAGATGCGCGCCACCCGCGTCAGCATCTTGAAGGCGGGGCGGATATTGTCGGCCCTGACCGCGGCCAGCGCCGCCTCGATCTCGTGGATGGCGAGCCTCATCCACAGCTCCGACGTCTGGTGCTGGATGATGAACAGCATCTCGTCATGCTCGGTCGACAGCGGCTCCTGCGCGTCGAGCACCTTTTCTAGATGCAGATAGTCCGAATAGGACATCAGGCTGCGGAAATCGGTGACCGCGCCGCCCGTCGCATTTTCCTCCGACATTGCCATCTCGTCCTCCCGTGCGGCGTTCGCCGCGCATTCTTTCTCAAATGCCCGCTTCCTGCCGCAGCCGGAAGCGCTGGACCTTGCCGGTCTGCGTCTTCGGCAGGGCGTCCACGAACTTCACGGAGCGTGGATATTTGTAGGGCGCGATCGCCGCCTTGACGTGATCCTGAAGGCGCTTCACGGTCTCGGCGTCGGCCGCCACGCCCTTCGCCAGCACGACATGGGCCTGGACGACCTGGCCGCGCGCCTCGTCGGGCGCGCCGATCACGGCGCATTCGAGCACGTCGGCATGGGCGAGCAGCGCAGCCTCCACCTCCGGCCCCGCAATGTTGTAGCCGGCCGACACGATCATGTCGTCGGAGCGGGCGGCGAAGTGGAAGCGGCCGTCGGTATCCTGGACGAAGCTGTCGCCGGTCAGGTTCCAGCCGGCGCGCACATAGTCGGCCTGGCGGTCGTCGGCGAGATAGCGGCAGCCGGTCGGGCCGCGAACGGCCAGCCGGCCGACCTGGCCGCGCGGCAGCTCGTTCATCTCCTCGTCGACGACCCGCGCCTCATAACCCGCCACCGGACGCCCGGTGCAGGCCGGATGCATGTCGTCGAAACGGTTGGTGATGAAGATATGCAGCATCTCGGTCGAGCCGATGCCGTCGAGGATCGGCTT
>Ga0207868_1001501_pt1 | contig 16458 bp, 27 predicted proteins | sample Passage237B_FD_187370 | JGI IMG/M metagenome (GOLD analysis project Ga0207868, IMG submission 187370) | Cellulose adapted compost microbial communities from Newby Island Compost Facility, Milpitas, CA, USA - Passage2 37B (SPAdes) (version 3) ... | reverse complement strand
ACAATCTCGTCGGGCTTGTGTCGCTTGTTTGCCATCGTGGTCCTCCTTCATGGTCAAAACCATACTTCAAGGTGGGCCCGTTCAATGGGGGTGGATCAATGCGGCCCGGTGCAGGTCGTCCCGTCCGGCAGCGTGAAAAGCTCGTTGAAGCCCACAGTCTTGCCGGCCATCATCATGTGGTCCATGCGCGGCTCGCGGCTGACCGTCCGCCGCCATTTCTTCGTCACGTCCTGCGCGTCGAGCTTGCCGTCGTCTATCTGCTGCTGGAAGGCGTCTTTCTTCGACCGCGCCAGCGCCGAATGTGTCTCCGTGATTGCGAGTTGGTCCGCCCGCCATTTTAGCGCCTTGTTCGCGTAGAGCCGCGTGACGCGCTCGACTTCCTCCGGCGCAAGGCCCCTTCCCTCGCGAATTGCCTTGATGACCATCCGATCAAGGCGCTTGTCGCGGTTCTTGAACGACAAGTATTCGCGCATATAGGCCGTGTCGCCGTCGCGCATTGCGCGCTCGATCCGGGCGACCGTGTCCATCTGCGGCCGGGAGAGGCCGATCAGGCCACCCACGCGCTGTCCGTTGGCACGGTTCACGCGGCCTGCGATCAACCTGCCCGCATCATATGGCGACTGCCCACGCGCAAGGTTCTCGGTCAGCACCTCCCTGATGCCGTCCCGCGCCTCCGTGACGATCTCCGTGACAAGATTGGCAGCGTGCTGGCGCATCGCCTGCTCGGCCGGAAGATTGCGCACGCCCCACGAAAAGACAATGCGGTTGCCCGCCGGGTCGCGCAACGCTGGCATGGTGTCCACCGTCGCAAGGCCGCCGGAATTATAGGCCTGCACAAGCGCGTTCTCGAACCGGGCGAAGACGCCTTCCTCTATGCCTAGATCACGCACCACACCGGCCACGTCGCCGCGCTCCAGCTTCTCAACGATGCGCTTCAGGACGATATTCGACCGGATGCGGTTGATCGCGTCCAGCCAAGCTTGCCGTATGGGCGCTTCCCATTCGAGGGCAAGGTTCTCAAGGATTTCGCGCAGGCTGAGGCGGCGAAGCATCGGTCAGCCTCGGATGATGAACTTGTGCGCCGCCTTGACGCCTGCGCCCGGCACCGGAACGCGCTGGAGCGTGGTGAACGGCAGGCCGTCGATGTTGACCGTTTCCGGCACGCCAAGGCTAAAGGCGACATCCGTGTTCGATGCGGTCGGCTCCGCATCGTCTACCCTCGTCTCGATCAACGTCATGCGGTCGGCGCAGGTCAGCACCATGTCCGATGCCAAGATGGTCGATCCATCCACCAGCTCCTTCGCCACACCGCGCACGACGCCGTACAGGCGATAGGTCTTCTTTGTCTTCGTGCCGGTCCACGGTTCCCACGTGGGCCAATCCGGGGGCATCGGCTCTTGCTCGGTGCGGATGACGAGGATCGTGCCCTGGTTCCACTTTGTCAGCAGACGATCGGCCGTCTTGCGGAACTTGGCGTAGCGGTCGGCCATCAGCCAATCGCCCATATGCCGACCGGCGTTCCCGCCCCATCAGGGCAGAGCCAAACAGACAGCGCGCCGTCGATCAGGGGATCAACGTTGAAGCCCGCTGCCGCGTTGCTCTTGATGTCGCTGGGGCCGAAATACTCCGTGTCGATCGCCCCCTCGACGCGCTCGCGTTTCGCGATGCGGTTCGGGTCTTCGCCAGCCGTTGCCCATCCGCCTTCCGTCGTCGCCTGCAAATAGGCGGCGCGGTAGGATGCGTCGATCCACGGCTGCGGGATCAGGTCGTTGGGAACCGCCTGCCGGCCGACTTTATGACCCTCGCGAGGCCATGCACGTTCTTGCGCGAAGCCGCCCGTGCGGCTGGAGCACGACAGGCGAGGCTCATAGGCGGCGTCGACGTAGTTGCTGCCGATCTGGCGCAGGACAGCAGGCGTAGGCGACCCTGCGGGCAAGGTGAAGCCCTGCCCGGCCAGCCATGCCGCAAAGGCGCTATCATCGCCGTAGCCCGCCATGATTAAGCCTCAAGCGCCTTGTCGATTTCAGCCTGGATACGATCAGCCTTCCACCGGCCATCCGCGTCCTTGCCGGTCAGTTCCTTGAACTCGGCGCGGAGCTTGTGGGCATGGTCGTCGGCTTCCGAGGCAGGCTTGCTGCCACCCTTACGACCGTCGCCGTCATGGTCGAGAGGGTCGCGAGCCGGATTGGTGATGGCGACCTTTTCGCTGGACACAACGCGATAGAAGCCCTCGAAGCCTTCCGGCTCTTGGCTCACTGTGAAGCGAGTCCCGACCGGGACTTCGCCCCCGACTGCATAGAGGCCGCGCCTGATGATTTCGATTTCCATGTGCGCATCTCCTTGATGGCCTTACCGAACGGGCCGACCGGAGCCGGCCCGTCTCAAAGGTCATCAGTTGTTGACGACGACGCTGTAGAACACGCCCGAAGCGCCGTTCCAGTCCGCGCGAATGTCGAGACCCATCGCTCCCATGACCAGGAAGTTGTAGTCATCGACAGGATTCAGGCGAACCGCCGCCGTGGTATTCACAGCCATACCGACCAGCGGGCGGATGAACGTGGCATCCGGGACGAAGCCGAAGAACTCGTTGCCCGAAAGCAGCGAGGTTTCCTCGATCTTCGCGATGTTCGGATGCGTGCGCAGGTAGTCGATGATGCGGCCCGGCTTGTAGCCGGCCGACCCCGAATAACTGCGCGAGAAGTTTTGCATGATCTCCGGGGAGACATACAGATTGGCCTTGCGCCCGGCGAGCTTGTTGGCCCGCAGGTTGCCGCCGATCCCGTTCGTGAAGAAGGTGTCGATTGCATCGGCCGTGGTCGAGCCGGAGGTCAGGTCGATGTTGAACCCGGCGGGCGGACCCGACAGGTTGCCGATGTTAATCGCCTTGGCATGCGGATGGTTGCGGATGCCGTAGCCGACCGCGCCCTCGAAAGCGATGGTCGTATCGCCGTCGAGCGCATACTTCGCCATGTCGCGGCGGATCGCGGCGGTGTGCGCCTCCTGGTCGTCCGCAATCGCGTCGAAGTTCTCGGACTGGAAGGTGTTCCACTCGCGCCAAGAGCGCCCATAGGACGTGTTGAAGATCGGCACCAGCGCGCGGCGATAGTCGTATTCGACCTTGCCGGTAACGTCAGGAACCTGACCGGACAGCGACCGGCGAACCGTGCCGGCATCGCTCGACACTCGGTAGCCGAAAGCGATCTTGCCGATGTGGACCGCGCGAGACAGGCTCATGAGGTCCGACATGAAGGCTTCGCCCTCGTCGTCGCGCATCACGCGCTTGGTGATGCTGTCCATCTCCAGCCACGCATCGCGGGGCAGGACGGCGGCCGAGTTCGTCACAAGGCCGGTGGAGTTGGCGAGGCGCGCCATGTTGTCTTCGTTGACATGGAACGTCTCGCGCTGCGTCGAGACTTCCGCCCACCACTGACCGTGCGGACGGGAGTTCGCAACGAGTGCTTCGTCAAAATATCGCATCGTGATTTCTCCTGTCTGCGATCAGCCGGGTGCGCCCTGCGGACCCTGCGCGCCAGGGATGCCCGAGACACGAATGCGGATCAGCTGGTCGGAACCAGTGTTGTTGTTGAAAACCTCGTCCGCGAACGCGACGATGTTGTCTGTTCCGGGCGTGGCGATGGCGAGCTTGCCGCTGGCGGCGAGCTTGAGCGGCGTGCCAACGGCGCTGATATTCGTGCCGGTGGCGATGATCGCCGCGTAGTGCGTATCGTCCTGGAGTTCCAGACCGAGAACGCGGTCGCCGCGAACTACCGGCGGGCCGGCGGCATAGGCCGTGTAAGCGTCCGTGACGCCCTTCATGGCGATGTAGTTCTCCTGCGCCAGCCACACCTTGCCGACGGTGCTGGCGCCGGCATTGACGAACCGGCCGGACGACAGGACGATGAAGGTGCCGGGCATGATCGCCGCACCGGCTTCGGCCTCGTGCACCTGCGGATCGTTCTTCCGCGCCGGGCCGAGATGGATTCGATTGTAGCGAGCCATTGATCAGCCCTCCTTCTTGTCCGCGCCGGGCAGCTTGAAGCCGCTCGTCTTGGTGTCGCCACCAAGCGCGCCGTTGAGTGCTGCCGCCTTGCCCGGCTCGGCCTTCGGAGCCAGCTTGCGCAGCGTGTTGAGCGGGGTTGCCTTGGCGGTTTCCTCATCGAGGATGTTCGCCTTGACCACCTTGGCGACGAGTTCGGCGGTTTCCGCCTCGTCCTTCGCCTTCTGGTTGGCAGCCATTTCGGCCTGCGCATCGACAAGCGGCTTGACCGCGTTGGCGACGGCTTCACCGATGGTCTTGCCGATGTCCTTCATGCCGTCCGAGAGGGTCTTCACCTCATCGGAAAGCGCCTTGAACTGCTCATCAGAGACAGCCATGTCGTTCTCCTTTTCGTTTGTGGAGGTAGCCCGCTCGGAGCCGAACAAATCGACTATTGCGGTCTTCATTCGCTCGATGAACGACGCGCGTTCGCGCCGCTCCAGAGCGCGGGCAATGGAGTCCACCGCCCAACCGAGCTCACGTTCCGCATCGTCCTCGATGACGGAGTTGATGACCTCGATTTCCTTGCCGTCGCGGACGGCCTTGTTCACCATCATGCCGACGCCCTGATCCGGCGTGGCCGCGCCTTCCTCTCCCAAGAGGATCGCGTCGTGGTCGAACTCCAGTTCCGAAGCGACGAAATCGGCATCGGCGTCGTTCGTCGTCGCCGTCATGATCGCGTAGAGGCCGGTCGAGGTGTGAATCGGCTCGCCCTTCTCGATGGCGCTCAGGACCGCCTTGCCGCCCTCAAGCTGCATCGCCGTGGCAACGTCGATCACCTTGTCGATGAGCACACGCCCATTCTCGCGCCGGACGTTGCGGTTCCACGCACCAATCCAACCGCGCGCCAGACCTTCCGGGTCTTTAGCAGAGACGAACTGGCCCCCGATGTCGGGATGCCCGAGCGGCGCCGGTGTGTTCTCCAGCGAGGCATAGCCCTTCTCGATCTCGTCGGCCGGGTAGCGCACACGGTTCATGACGATGTTGTCCGGCAGGGTCGCGCTGGGCACTATGATGTAATCGCGGCCGTTCCGGCGCTCACGGCGAATGGAGGCGTGGTTTACCGTGGTTCGGACGTTGACGCGCACCGCCCCGCCGGCAGCGTTTCCGCTCCGGTTCAAAAGTGGTTTCGGCATGTCGGTTATTCCTCGTCGTCTTCCGGCTTGGGCGGCAGAACTGCGTCTCGCTCGTCTTCCGGATCGTCGCGCATCATTTCGGCGTCGGTCAGCGGGTCCATATCTACCGCGCCGCGGATTTCCTCCGGCAGGAACACCCACTCATTCGGGAACTTGGCGTTGATTTCCGCCATGTCTTTCGCGCGCTGCATCTGCTGGTCCGGCGTCGGGTCGAGAAGCGACGGCCACTCGACGTGCCAGTCCTTCTCGGGGAGGATGCCGAAACGCTCCAGACGGTTCACGAACTCGCGGATCAGCGGCACGTTGCGGGTGTTGCGCCGCGACATGCAGGTCTGCGCCCATTCGTTGGCGTCTTCCGTGCTCGCCCTCTCCCCGGTCTGGCTGCCAAGCAGGATTTTGACCGGGATGCCGAGCGAGGCCGCAAAGGACTGCACCGGCACGGCAAAGAAGTGTTCCGGCACCGGCAGCGTGATTTGCAGCGGCTTGGCCGTCATGCCGCCAAGCATCAGGCCCTTATCGAAACCTGCCTGAAACGACTGGATCTGCTCGTTGATGGCGTCTATCAGTTCAGCTTGGTCGACGCCCATTGCCTGCGCCACCTGCTGCGGCGTCATCTCCGGGCTGGCCTCGATCATCGGAGCACCACGGCTGGTCTTCCAGAAGCCCTCCCCGCCTGCGCCCTTGACCTTCTCAGCGTCGATCAGGTCGTTGTAGCCCGGCTCAAGCGCCGATCGGCAATTGACTGATCCATCATCGGACCAAATCAGAACCCGGTCGGGATGGACACGAAACTGGCGCGGAGACTTGGTTTCGCCACCAAGGCCGGATTCGTTGAACTGATAGAACAGTGGCTCGCCGTAGGTCTCGCTGTCGTGGCGACCGTCCCAATCGGCAACCTCAAGCTGGCTTTCCCAAACCGGAATGACACCGGCCAAGCCCTCTAGGCCGCCCGGCACCATTGTCACCGGCTTGTCGAATGCCTGATCGTCGCGAAACCGCAAAATGACGCCGGCATACTTGCCGACCATCGACCGGCGGTCAGCCTCCGCGAAGTGCTGCCAGATGCGCAGATCGGCAAACCGCTCGCGGATTTCCTGCTCTACGCCGCTTTCCGCAGCCTGATCCGTCTCCCATAGTTCAGGGTTGGTCTGCCAGGTCTTAAGGATGGTCTTGTCCACGCCGGCCGTTGCGAGGCCATTGCGGCGATACATGCGATAAAGATGTTCAAACGTAAGCTGGTCGGGCCAGCCGAAGTCCGCGTAATGATCGTGTTTGGTGGAGCCAACGAAAAAGCGCGGGAACATCGCCTCGATGCGCCGCTGCACCGCGTTGGTGAGGATGCTGACCTTGGCTACCATTTGTTTCTCCGGGTCAGTATCCAGCCTTGCGGAGGCGCTTTCACCATCGGCCCCAGCGCGTACCTGACCGCATCCCACACATGGTTGTTCGCGTCGATCAGGTCGGGGAGCACGTCGCCCGTATGCCGATCCCGCTTATAGCTGTAGAGACGGGCTTCCTTGATCGCCTCGGTGCAGCGCGAATGGATCACGATCTCGCGGAAAGATCGCAGGAACGCGATGCCGTCCTCAACGCTCCCCTTCCATTTTTCGACCGCTTCAGAGCGTGGCAAGCCATGGCGCTTCAAGTGGCTGATCGATTCCGGGCGGGCGCTATCCCACCGAGTGACATACTTCTCGAAGTCCGGGATGCGCCGGCAGATGAACGCGGCAGTATCGTCTAACTCAAGCTGCGCCTTGCCGGCCTCACGCTCGATGTAGAGCGTATCGCCCCCGATCCACACGCGAACAGCCATGGTCGGGTCTTGCGCAAAGCCGAAGTCGCCGCCCTGGTATGGTCCATCCCAATCCGGACCCGGCTCGAAATCCGCCACCCGCCATTTCCCGCCGAGCACTTGGGCATCTGAATTGGTGAGGTAGGCACCCTCCCACACATGCGCATAGGTGTTCGGGTCGAGACGTTCCTGCTCGCGCTTGCGAAGCGTTTCCAGCCCTTCCGGAAACCACGGGTTATCCTGCCAATTCAGCTCCTGAATAAGCGCGTTGTCCGGCGGCCTTTGCCGGAAGCGCTTATCTACCGGACTGTCCGTCGAACGGGGATTCCATAGCGCCCATAGCTCTGATTTGGGCTGGCGGAATACCGTCGCCTCCAGCGCCAGCCATGACGCTTCTGGCACGTCCTCCGCTTCCTCGACTATCGTCAGGTCGATCTTCGCAAGAGACCGGATCGTGTTGGACGTGTGCCGAAGACCGCGAAAGATGAACTCGGTTCCGTTCGATCCCTTGAGGTAATCCACGCCGACATCGTAATGCGCCGAAAGCCACGGCTCGCTGTAGATCGCGGCCTTCAATTCCGCGTGGAAGCTCTCTTTGATCGACGCCTGGAATTCGCGGGTGCACAGAACGCGCAACGGCTCCGCATAGCCCCACACCGCTGCCATCTTGGCCGCTGAAAAGCTCTTGCCCGAACCGCGCCCGCCATGCAGGCATCGATACTGGACGCTACCCCTTGCCGGCGTGAACACCCGATGCAGCTTCGGCGGCAGCCGTATCGTCGCTTCCGTCATCCGGGCCTATGATCCTGATGGTCGTCGGCTTTGGCGTCATGGAGCCGTCAGAGCTGGTGTGGTCGGTCTTGTCAGCCAGACCAAGGTCGCGCGCGATGATGTTCGCGTTCAGAAGGTCGGCAGCCGCGCCGGAGAACTTCTGCTGATAGATAATCGCCTCGGCTCGCGAAATGACTTCGGATAAATCGGGGCGCGACTTTCGCCATTCGATCCATGTGTCGTGCGTTACGTCGAGAAAGATGCACATGCCCTGAATGGTCATGGCTCGCATCTTGGCGACTGGTTCATGTGTGGCAGCGCCCTGAAAAGTGACCAGCCTGTCCTCGTACAGCGGGTTCTGCTCTACCCACTCGAAATACTCACAGCATGCCGACCAAAGGTCTTCTGCCTCGGCAAACTTCGGCTTTGCACCGTGGGAGGATCGCGCCTCCCAGAAGCGATTGCCTGGAAGGAAGCGACCGCTTTCATCGCGGTCAGTCATGTCTAGACGCCCAACAAGTTGATATTTCCAGAGCGCTATGCTAAAATTCTAGCGTTCTTCGGGTGGTGGGGCTGTTCAATTCAGGCAGCCGTTATTGCACCGATCGCCTTCTTGATCTTGATTGCCCTGCACTTTGCAAGCTCGAACCTGAAGGAGGTCACCATGGCAGCAACGACTGATACCCCACTTAAACTTACTTTTCCGACCCTTGCGACCTCTGTCGCAGATACTACCTGGGCGTTCGGTGTGAGTTTAGCGGCTGGCTGGTGCGCCGCGCCTACCACATAAAAAGGCGCCATCTTCGGATGAGCGCCTTTTTCTTTCCTTGGTCATCACTACGCCTCCCGCCGTCTTGCCTTTGGCGAGAGACTGCGCGAACTTCTCATGTCTGGGGTTTGGGAGGATGGGCATGGGACGATTCCGACAGAAAGCTGCCGCTCTATGCTGTGCGCTTCTTCCCGTTGCGGCAACGGCTAGCGCAGAGACCATCCGCCTATCCGATCTCACCGATGCGGATCGCGTTGCTATACAGCGCGGGTATTCAGTAGCTGAGGGAGCCTGTGTTTTCGCTATTATCGATGAGATTGAAGGGTACGGAGGTCCTGAAGCTATGAAGGAGTTCACGGTATCATTCGAGAGTTACCCGCTTCTGATCACCAACGGTTGGCTCAGTCACATTTGCGATGGCGGTGTTCACACTTGGGTTGAGGGACCAGATCGACTTCAGATTCAAATATATGATGAAGACGGCAACCCCACTCTCGATGAACCTTGAAGTCCAGTTGCGCCCGCTCGCCCTATCCTGTCGCCAGATAACCATCACGCGGGCGGCGATGGGCCTTGCGCCACTTCTTGCACCGCTCGAACTTGAAGATCAGGAGGCAGTCGAAGCGGATCGCCTTGAGGTGCTTCTTGCGTCTGGCGACATATCGCTTGAGTTCGCGCGGGCCTTTCATCGTCTGCCTTTCGGCTATTGAAGGATGCGAGGCGGGTTGGTTTCGACACCAACTCCAAGGCTCCGACTTCCTTGGCGCACGGGACTTGCACCCGAAAATGTCAGCGGTCTCCCGCCTTCCTTCACTCTGACGCTGCGTCCTTCCGCAGTGCCGCCTCGCTATCTGTGTTCCCGCTGGGCGGGGGAATAGAGCAGCCGGAGATCAGCCCGGCTGGCCTGCAATGCAGGCCTTGAGAAATTGGCGGATGGAGAGGGATTCGAACCCCCACGTCCCTTTCGGGACCCTCGGTTTTCGGGACCGCTGCCGCTACCCAGAATCTTTCGGCTTATCCATCCACATGCACAATCATTCGCCCGTCAGGACGATGATCGTGAACTCGGATGGCGCGAAGCGAACACTGCGAATATCCCAAAGTAGGCACAAATCGCGACTTTCGCCCTGAAAGTACCATGATTTGCCAACCTTGCCAACCATTTTTCTCAATGGCCGTTCGCGGCTATCCACACATCCGTCAAAGCGTTCTCGAAACGCTTGCGTGCAGCCTCGTCCGACCGCCCGATGAACTTACCGATGGTGCCGAACGACATATCGAACGACCGCCACCAGAGCATTTGCCATTCGCGCCGCTGGAGGTGACGCGTCCATGAGAGAACATCAAGGTATTCCGAAATGTCCGCCGGTGAGGGCTGGTAGCGAGGGGCGGCGGCCTCGACCGAATTGTATGCGTCCATGTAGTCGCGAGCGAAGTCTGGCCAACCGCTCTTGACTACAAAGAACCGGCGTTCATGGTCTGGCAGCGCGCGCAGGGTCTTCATAGCAGTCTCGACCTTCTGCCAGACCTCAGACCGCGATAGGGTCTGTCCACCATTGACCTTCGGCCCCGGCACCTTCGCCGCCTCCGGCCGCAGGCTCAGGACAACCGCCGTCCTTCCGGCCATCAGGTCTTCCGGGAGACGTTGACACCCGGGCACCGGCCCAACCTTCATCTTCCGCCGCCGCTTTGTCCTTGCCATTGCCGATCCTCGTCAGTTGCCGCCTATGCCCGGATGCAGTCGATCGCCCGGATCAAATCCTTGATATTTTGGTCCGTGAGGCCCGACATGCGCTCACCCTCGTCTCGCTGGCTGACGGGATGGCTTCTGATCTCCCATAGGTCCTTGCCGTCGTATGTCGCCTTGCGAGTGGCGGTGACGTGCCGGCCATACGCGTCGTGTCCGATGAAAACCTTCTGCTCGATCAGCTTCGCGCTCATTCACCTTCCTCGCTTAGTGCTGCGTCGATCATGGCCCGCCACACGTTGCCAGCAACAATCCCGTCGCCCATGAGGATGGATGGCACGTCATCTTCGTAGCAGCATCCCTTGGTCAGCATCCATTCGTCCGGCTCTCGCATCGCCTTGATCGCAGCGATGGCGAAGTCCCGCAGAAACGCATCCTGCCCCGGCTCATATTCCAGCCCAGCGGCAGCGAGCGTTCTGCGCATCTGATCCGTCGCGAGCGCCCGCGTGACTTCCTCGACCTTGCTCATGCTGAGCCCCTATCGCACCCTTCTCAATCGCCGCCCTTGATCCGCACGCTTATCGACATAGCTATCCCGACCGTGCAGGACTGTCGTGTGATCGCGTCCTCCCAGGGCGCGGCCTACCTCCGGTGTGGACATCGGTGTCAAACGGCAGGCCCAATACATGATCGCCTGGCGCGCAAAGACGACATTTCGATTCCGGCGGGCGCTGCGTATCTCGCGCCTCGTCACCTTGAGCGCGCGGCAGATGCGATCTTCGATAACGTCGAACGACGGGCTGTAGCCTTCGCCTCGTTCCCGGCGGAACTTGAGCGCGGCCGCCCTGCCCCTCCTGACGAGCTCATCGGCCACCGCCTTCGATCGCATCAGGGCCTCGTAGTCGATGGACAGGCGCTTGAGCCTTCCGGTCTTGCGCAGCTCGACCAGATTGACGACCCTGACGCCATCATCCTGCTTCGGCCTTGGCTTTTTGGCGCTCGCCATTGTGCGCTGATAGGATGCTATGAACATCTCATCCTGCCTTTCTGAAGCCCGGTACATCGAAGCGCTTCGGATTGTCCGGGATCGACGCCAATGCGTCGCGGCCGTATTTCGCTTCCATCTCAGCCATGAAGTCGCGATCTTCCGCTGCATCGTCGCGACCAATGGCGATGTAGAAGCGCTTCATCCGTTCTCGCTGGCGCTCTTTTTCCGCTTCCGTGAGCGGCCTACGCTCGGGAATGCGCTCCGCCGCGATGCGCTCCCGACGCTGGATGCGCTCACGCATGGCGATATGGTGCTCCATTGCCTTGTCGCAGAGACCGCGCAGTTCCGGCGGGCTGGGGAAGAACCCATGCCCGAGCTTGTTCTGGAGGACGGCGTTCACCGCCTGCTCCAGCCCATACTTCGTCACGCCCGAGAGGCCGCGATACATCGCATCCCTGACAATATCCTCAGTGCCCGGTTCGATCTGCCGAGACGGCAAGGTCGAGAGCCGCGACAGTCCCACGATAATGTCCTGCTGCGTTGCCGGCGCCCAAACGTCCTGATGATGGGTCGGAAGGTTCATCGATAAGTCCTGTCGTTTTGGCTTCACTGGTCCAGATGTTCGCGATGGTGGGCTTGGAAGGCGGCGGGTCCGTCTGGCGGGGGGCGTGCGTGCCTCCCGCGTTCTGCCTCCGGTCCAGCCACGAGACGACGAACTTGCGCATGCCGCGCCTCGTCTTGCGCCGTGTCGGGTTGGCAACGAGCCACTGGCGCATCGCCGCGAGTTGCTGCCGGACATCGACGGCCGGGAAGGCCTCGCCCCACTCGGCAACGTCAGCTTCCGTCACCGGATACGGTTCGCCCGAGACGCATGGAAGTTCGATCACGATAGGCGGGGAGACGACCGGAGCGGGCTTGCCCGGCTCCGGGCTAGTAGGTTCGTCAGAACCTACATCTTCCTTACTACCTCCTCCATCCTCCATCTGCGGAGGATTTTCCGTACCGGTACCGGACTGGTTCGGAACTGGCGCGGAACTAGCTCCTACATAATCGCGCCAACGTTCCTCCAACATGCCGGAGCTGTTCGGCTTTTTGGGGCGCTGAAACTTCTGGAAATTACGAATGAGGCCGGGCTGTTTCGGATGCTGTTCGGCACGTTCTATAAGGCCGGCATTATAGAGTTCGACTAGAAGCTCCGGCACATTGACGCTATCGACGGGGAACAGCCGTGCCTTGAGCGTCAGCGGCTTCCATTCGAACACACCATCGTCATAAGCTTCGGCCCATAGGCCGATGTAGAGAAGGCGCGCATAGGCGGACAGGGACATGAATGCCTCGTCTGTCCAGATGCCGGGATGGATCGAGCGGATGCGGGCCATTACCGAACCACCTCGATCTCTATCCCGAGAAAGGCCCGCACCAGCTTCCGCTTGATCTTGAAAACGGGAGTCTCGACGCCCTTCACATCGATGACGCGGAAACGGTCCTGTTCGTGGTCCCAAAAGCAGGCGTCAGCGACATAGGTGCAAATGACCTCGCCCTTCGGCCCGAGGATCGGGAAGCGCCTCTGGAACTCCAGGCCACCTATCTTCCCTGCCTTTTCGAGCCGGATGAGATCGAGACAGACTTCGGCCTCTCGCTGGCTCGCATAGCGGACGCCGTCGATCACGACTGCCTTGTTGCGGTACTTGGCCGGCTTCGGCTTGCGGAGAAGCGCTTGCGCCTCCGCAGCGCTGATCCGCGCCATGCCTGCCCTGCGTGTGGGGGAGGTCATCAGGCGGCCTCCTGCAAGGATGCGCGATTGAGAAACCCGGCCCAAGCAGCATCAAGTGCCGTCTTAGCGCCAAGTTCGGTCGGTGCAGTTCCCTCTTTGGCAACCGGACCGCCGGTAACCCACATGCGCCACCGCCATTTCCTTTCGGAGCCTACAGGCGGGAGCACCGCGCCGACTTCGACCGTGCCGGCAACTGCCACGCGGCGATCGCCTGCGTACGAGGGGGCGCGCCACATAATCATCACGCACCCCACATGATGACGGCAACGATGCCAGCGACGATGATGGCGTCGATCAGCACGGCCACGATGAGGACAGGGAGAAACGGATTGGATCGATCCTCAATCCGCTCTATTCCGGGATCATCAGGCTGGATGCGGAGGATCATGCTGCGTCCTCCATGCTTTGGAGGATGGGGCCGCCCCACTGCTGAGCCATCGCGCGCGCGATGCCGTCGTAGGTTCGGCTGCGCTCCTTCTTACGGTCAGGTCCGGGGGCCATACGGAACACGCGCTGCTCCCGGCCTTCGACAACATCGGTCGGGCGCAATGGCATCAGGCCACGAAGCCAAAGGCCGGTCGCTTTCGTCTCGCCATGACCGAACTGCCAGGGCTGAATGATCTGTGTCGGCTCGGGGATGCCGAACAGTCGCTTGGGATGGCCGAGCATGATCGGGTTTTCGACCGCAACCGCGGGAGCCGGCGCGTTGAGCAGCAGCATGAAGAACTGCGCCGCTGCGCCCATTCTCGCCCAACGATCCGGCTCAGGGCCGTTGATCTTGCTCATCCCCGCGTAGAGGTGCTTAGCCCCGCTGTTAGCCAGGAACGTGCACTCCGGGTGGGCGATAATCAGACCCCACCGGCCGGTATAGGCGGCATGGATTGCATCGCCCTGGATATGGAACAAGCTACCGTCGTCGGCTGGGACCAGATCATTCGACCATGCGTCGTGACCGAGCGCGCGAAACGCCGAACGCACGACGCCGGAGCGTTCACATGCAACGAGGACGCGCAGCTTCGTCATTGGCCGTCACCCTTCTACTTTCTTGCCCTTCGCAGCCGCCAGGCGAGCCACCAGAGCTTCAATTTCAATTTGGATAGCTGCCACATCGTCATTGGGCTCCACGGCTTGGGCCGTCTTGGCTTCTTCGAGGAGACGCGCTGCCTGCCTGCCGCAATGGTCAGCGAACGCCGCACGGATGCGGTCGAACGTGGACACTTCACACGTCTTGGCTTTGTTCTTGCGGAGGTGATCGAGGGTCCAGAAGCCGATGCCGTACCGAGCTTCCAGCCTCGTCATTGCGTTCTCGTAGTCACCCGGTCCACGCGCTTCGCGGTGGATCATCTGGCGCACGTAATCACTCGCTACAGCGGCGCTCATGGGTTTCGGATCCCCTTCATTTGGGTACGACATGCTTTCTCTCCCGTGCTTTTCTGCGATGGAAAGCAGGAGCAACGAAGGAGCGAGACAGGTGGAAACGGTCGGCGAAGCTGCGCGTAGGCTTCTGGAAAAACTCGACGCGCGCATTGCCGAACGAAAGGCTGCCGGACGCCTCCAAGGGCCGGCTGAGATTGCGGGGCGAGACGGCACGGCGGATGACAAGCGCGCCCGTCCCGCCCCTGACGCTAGCGACGACGCGGCTACCAAAGATCGTGCGGCGAGGACCGCACCTAGCGTGTTGAGATTCCCGTTGCGCCCGGTCCTCGGGGCGCATGCTGGGGCGGCCATCCCTCGTATGCCGCAAGGCCGCCCCAGCTTTCAGGCCCGCCGCACGGCAAGCAACGATAACCGACGTGCTCATGCGCGCCACCATGTGTCGCGCCGCGTCTGCCAGGGGGAATAGACGACCGGGGAGGCTTGGGCTTGGGAGGGCTGCTGAGCCTCCCCGGCTCTATCGGCAACGCCGGGAGGAGGTGGCGGTGCCGAATTGGTATTTGCAGCGACTGGCGTCATGCCAAGGTCGCGGGCGAAGGGGCTAGACCAACTCACGACTCGACTCCCTGACCGGCGAGGATACGATCAGCGCCCGGGGAGGGATTTTGCGATGGACACGACTGTTTCGCTCGCTCAGGCGAGAAAGGCCCTAGAGGATAATCAACGCCTTCTTGACCCGGAAAAGCATAAGATCGCCCGCAACACGAATGAAGCACTGCTCCATATGTTGCAGGGTCTGGAGCGTATGTCGGGCGACCTAGATAGGCTGCACAAGCGCATTGATCCGATCTTGAAAGCCATCGCAGAAGACTACCGGCTAGCCGACGAATACGTGAAGAATGTGCGGAGATAGCGCTCATTCCGCTGCCTCCTTGGGGCGGGGGAGGAAGATGTCGGGGCGACGAGACGCCATGAAATCTCTCACGCGCTGCTCGGTGTCCGGCCAAATGCGCCGACCTTCGCGAAGCCGCTCGACAAGTCTGCCGTTATTCGCGGCCAGGATGCCAAAGCGGTGCTCGCCGATCCCCGCAGCGGCGAGGAATGCATCGATATCGTGTAGGAGTTCGTCATTCATAGCGCGCCATTCTACACGCTATCGCGTGCGCGTCAATACACGCTATTGCGTTCATGTCGGCGCGCTCCGAAAATGCTAGAAATTCGCCATGTCGAGCGACTGGCGTGAACGGCTGAAATACGTGATCAAAGAGGATGGCCGCAGCATGCGGGCCATCAGCGCGTCGGCGGAGGTTGGAGAAAACTACCTTCAGCAGATGTTGAAGGACGAGAAGGATCCCGGGTTCACCAGATTGGCACGCGTGTTGGCCGCGCTCGGGCCAGAAGCGACTGTGTACGTGACATCAGGCGGGGCCCTCGATCCAGACCAGCACCTGCGCGTCGCGCTCATTGCCTATGGGATCACCGACGACGGGGATCTGACCACCGCGATTAACGTCGCGCGAACACTGAGCGGCCGGAAGAACGCCGGCACACGAGAACAAGACCCGTCTCGTGATCAATCTCCGCGCTCCAATCTCCCCCATGAATCAGGGCCATCAGATAAGCGACCTCGGCAACGCGCTTCTTCACGGTCATAACCGGATCACGCGGCGCGTCAGCTCCCGCTTCGGCCCGGATGCGTGCGACGATCGCTTCGTTTCTGGTTGCGTATTTCGGCTGAATGCGGTGCTGGATCGCCATAGCGCCCCTCCATCTCCCATAGGAACCAATTCCTCAGGAGAGAGTCAAGAACGAAGCGGGAACGTGACTATGAATGAAGAGCAATACGAAAACCTGATAGAGTGGCACCGCGCCACGCAAGCAAAGCTATCCATCATCATGATCATGCTTTTCGGCATTTTCACCGCCGTGGTCGTATTGCCGGTGCTCCAGTCATTCGGCTTGGTCGCCGGCTAGCCACGGGACGGATTGGAATCATGAAGCGCGCGCGGAACTTACCCAAAATAGCGTCCATTCACAGGCTATGGTTTCTGCTGGCAGCTCTAGTGCTGCTAATCATCTTTGGCGCTTGGGCGTTGCAAGCGAGGTAGCCACGGGAGGGGCTGGGGATGGG
>Ga0207868_1001500_pt1 | contig 16469 bp, 18 predicted proteins | sample Passage237B_FD_187370 | JGI IMG/M metagenome (GOLD analysis project Ga0207868, IMG submission 187370) | Cellulose adapted compost microbial communities from Newby Island Compost Facility, Milpitas, CA, USA - Passage2 37B (SPAdes) (version 3) ... | reverse complement strand
CCGCCGGCCGGTGCCGTCCACATCTTCCAGGCGAGCCAGGCCAGATAGGCCACGCCCGCCCATTTGATGATCGCGAAGGCGAACAGGAAGGTCTGCGCGACCACTGCGAGCCCGAAGACGGCCAACGACAGCCATGCTGCCTCGCCCACCCACATGGCCGCCAGAAACGGCAACACGTCGCGCACGCCGCGCGCGATCACGCGCGCGACGAGCGCCGCGATGCTGGGTCCCGGAGAGCCGGCCGCCACGATCAGCGCACCGGCGAAGATCGCGAGCGAGACGGCGTCCACGCCTTACGACTTTCTGTTCTGCCGGTTGGCGATCAGGTCGTCGACGACGCTCGGATCGGCCAGCGTCGAGGTGTCGCCCAGCGAGGAGAAATCGTCCTCCGCGATCTTGCGCAGGATGCGGCGCATGATCTTGGCCGAGCGCGTCTTGGGAAGACCCGGCGCAAACTGGATCTTGTCGGGTGCGGCGATCGGGCCGATCTCCTTGCGCACATGCGCGATCAGCTCCTTGCGCAGCTCCTCGCTGCCGGTCTCGCCTTCCACCAGCGTGACATAGCAGTAAATGCCCTGGCCCTTGATGTCGTGCGGGTAGCCGACGACGGCGGCTTCCGCCACCTTGTCATGCGCAACCAGTGCCGATTCGACCTCGGCGGTGCCCATGCGATGGCCCGACACGTTGATCACGTCGTCGACGCGGCCGGTGATCCAGTAGTAGCCGTCCTCGTCGCGGCGGCAGCCGTCGCCGGTGAAATACTTCCCGTTGTAGGTCGAGAAGTAGGTCTGGACGAAGCGGTCGTGGTCGCCGAACACGGTGCGCATCATGCCGGGCCACGGCTCGGCGATGCACAGGTTGCCGGAGCCTTCGCCCTCGATCACGTTGCCGTCATTGTCCACGATCTGCGGCACCACGCCGAAGAAGGGGCGCGTGGCCGAGCCTGCCTTGAGGTCGGTCGCGCCCGGCAGCGGCGCGATCAGGATGCCGCCGTTCTCGGTCTGCCACCAGGTGTCGACCACCGGGCAGCGCTTCTCGCCGACGACCTCAAAGTACCATTCCCAGGCTTCGGGGTTGATGGGCTCGCCGACCGAGCCCATCACGCGCAGGCTCTTGCGCGAGGTCCTCTTCACCCACTCGTCGCCTGCGCCCCTTAGTGCGCGAATGGCGGTCGGCGCTGTGTAGAAGATGTTGACCTGGTACTTGTCGACGATCTCCCAGAAGCGCGAGGGGGTGGGATAATTCGGCACTCCCTCGAACATCAGGGTCGTGGCGCCGTTACACAGCGGCCCATAAAGGATGTAGCTGTGCCCGGTCACCCAGCCGACGTCAGCCGTGCACCAGTAGATGTCCCCGTCATGATAGTCGAAGATGTACTGGTGCGTCATCGACACGTGGACGAGATAGCCGCCGGTGGTGTGGAGCACGCCCTTGGGCTTGCCGGTCGAGCCGGAGGTGTAGAGGATGAACAGCGGATCCTCCGCCTTCATCGGCTCCGGCTTGCACTCGGCCTTCACCGATGCGGTTTCCTCGTGCATCCAGTGGTCGCGCCCTTCCGTCCAGCCGATCTTGCCGCCGGTGCGGCGCACCACGAACACCTTGCGCACCCTGGTGCCGGCCCTGGCCGCGATCTCGATCGCCCGGTCGGCATTTTCCTTGAGCGGGATCGGCCTTCCGCCGCGCACGCCCTCATCCGCGGTGATCAGCACGTCGGACTTGCAGTCCTCGATGCGGCCCGCGAGAGAGTCAGGTGAAAAGCCGCCGAACACCACCGAGTGGATGGCGCCGATGCGCGTGCAGGCAAACATCGCATAGGCCGCCTCGAGGATCATCGGCATGTAGATCGTTACGCGGTCGCCCTTCTTTACGCCGTGCTTCTTCAGGACGTTCGCCCAGCGGCAGACGTGCTCGTAGAGCTCGCGATAGGTGATCTTCCTGTCGTCGTAGGGGTTGTCGCCTTCCCAGATGATGGCGACCTGGTTGCCGCGCTTCTTCAGATGGCGGTCGATGCAATTGTAGGAGACGTTGGTGACGCCGTCCTCGAACCATTTGATCGAGACCTTGCCCTGGAACGAAGCGTTCCTGACCCGTGTGTAGGGCTTGAACCAGTCGATGCGCTTGCCGTGCTTGCCCCAGAACCGGTCCGGGTTCTTGACGCTCTCGGCATACCATTTGAGGTAGGTGTCGTTGTCGATCAGCGCATTCTTCTTCCAGGCGGGCTTGACCTTGTGGACGTGGACTTCGGACATGTCTCCTCCCCTCGAATGCCAACCACGGCGAGATGTCGCCGCCGACTTTTTAGTATCATATGGCGGGCGACCACAATGTTGCCGCGACCTTGTGCCGCGCTCAGCAGCGGGCGAGCGCATCGGCCGAGTGTTAGCACTCGCTGCGCCATGCTGCCAACATCTTGAAAGAAAAGGAGAAATCTGGAACTGATAGTAGACGGTCAACGTTTCCTGTTGCACACTTGCGAACGGGAGGAACAACGTTCGAGGGAAACGGCCGCCATGAGTAACCATGCCGAGACCGAACTGATGCTCAAGGGGTACGGGCTGACCACCGCGCAGATCCTCTATCACATGCCGGACCACCCCCATCTGCTGCAGACCTTCCTGTGGCAGCACTTCGATATCGCGCCGAAGTTCCCCGCGCTCTTTCGCTTCCTCGATTTCTGGCAGAAGAAGCTCGACGGGCCGCTGCATTCAGTGACCTACACGCACCGCAGGCTGATCGCGCCGAACGAATGGCGTCGCGTCGACGGGGAACTCCTGCTGCACTGAGCGATGAGCCAGGCGCGGAGGCTCAGGCCCGCCAGGGGTTGATCACCGCCGCGCCAGTGTCGGCGAAGTCGGCCACGTTGCGGGTGACGACGGTCAGGCCGTGGACGACGGCCGTGGCCGCGATGAGGGAGTCAATGTCGCCCCGGGGACGCCGCGCAGCAATGCGGCCCCATTCACGGGCGATGTCCTCCGTAACGGTGAGGATGCGGTCCTGACAATCGTCTCGCAGAGCGTTCAGCCAGCCCGCAAGCTCGCGCGCCTTACCAGGTTTTGTCGTCCGGACCAGTTCTATCCCCCGTTCGATCTCGCCCAGCGTGATGACGCTCACGTAGATCTGCCACGGATCGGCATCAGCCAACCAGCGTGCCGGCTCCGGGACGCCCTTGTGCGCGTCGGAAAGAACGTTCGTGTCCAGAAGATACATCAGAGATCGAGCGGGGTTCGGCTCGGCGTCTTTCGGCGCCTGGTGACCTGCTCGACCATTTCTTCTGGCCATTCAGGGCCAGACAGAATGTGGTCGACGATCGTCCTCTTCCTTCCCGCTTTGAGGCGGTCATACTCTTCAGCGGACAGCACCACAGCCGCCCGCTTGCCGCGCAGCGTCAGGGTTTGTGGGCCTTCGTTGATCGCCTTCTGCACGACTTTGGACAGATGGTTCTTGGCGTCCTGAAGATGCCAGTTCATGGGCGAATTCTCAGCTAGCTATCTGGCTAGCTAGCTAGGGCGTGCGCAGCCAAATGGCAAGCCTTCCCCTAACGAAGGCTGGACGCATGTCGCCGAATGTCGCTACTGCCAGGACAGCTTGCGCCATCGCTTTCACGAACAACTGACATGTCCGCACTTTCGGCCATGCCGGAAAGATGGCGTCGTCGGCCGCCGACTTCACCCCTGACGGCGCGCCATGAAGGCGAGCTTCTCGAACAGGTGAACGTCCTGCTCGTTCTTGAGCAGCGCGCCATGCAGCTTCGGCAGCGCGTTCTTCGCGTCGCCGCGCAAATCCTCCGGCGCGACGTCGTCGGCGACCAGCAGCCTGATCCAGTCCAGCGCCTCGGAGGTCGAGGGCTTCTTCTTCAGGCCCGGCACCTCGCGCACCTCGAAGAACTGGGCAAGCGCCGCCCGCACCAGTTCCTTCCTGATGCCCGGATAGTGGACCTCGACGATTCTGGCCAGCGTCTCGGCGTCCGGGAAACGGATGTAGTGAAAGAAGCAGCGGCGCAGGAACGCGTCGGGCAGCTCTTTCTCGTTGTTGGACGTGATGATGACGATCGGCCGGTGCCTGGCGCGGATCGTCTCGCCGGTCTCGTAGACGAAGAACTCCATGCGGTCGAGTTCCTGCAACAGGTCGTTGGGAAACTCGATGTCGGCCTTGTCGATCTCGTCGATCAGCAGCACGACCTTGCGTTCGGCTGCGAAGGCTTCCCACAGTTTGCCGCGCTTGATGTAATTCCTGATGTCGTTGAAGCGCTCGTCACCGAGCTGGCTGTCGCGCAGGCGGGTGACCGCATCGTATTCGTAAAGGCCCTGCTGGGCTCGCGTGGTGGATTTCACGTGCCATTCGATCAGCTCGAGGCCGAGGGCGGCCGCCACCTGGCGGGCGAGTTCGGTCTTGCCGGTACCCGGCTCGCCCTTGACCAGCAGCGGCCGCTCCAGCGCGATCGCCGCATTGACGGCCACCATCAGATCCTTGTCGGCGACGTATGCCGCCGTACCTTCGAAACGCATTCGCTTCACCCCGTCTGTCGTGGGCGGACCCTAGGGAGGCGCCGCGCGGCGCGCAAGCACCCAAGTTGCCTCTGGCGGGCTCAGCCGGGCTGTCCTATATTGGCCAGCGGCGTACTGCGCTTCCCGACAGGAGTAACTTATCCCCGGGGCCTTATTGATCCTGAGGGAGCTGTCCCTGGTCCGGCTCGTGGGCTGGATCATATGGCGCCCACCTACTTTGTAGGCACCCGGGATCAATCTCTCCATCGGTCGTCGCGGTTCGCCGCTCCATCTCCCGTCCGCCGCCCTCCCGGTTCTTTCTCCCCGTTTGCCACAGGATGCTGCGGCGCGACTTGCAATCTCCCGGACGATCGTCAAACAGGGCATGATGACCAGCCCGAAGGAACTCAAGAAGGCGCTGCGGGCAGAGGCGCTCGCCCGCCGCGACGCGCTCGATCCGCAATGGCGCATCGCGGCATCGCTCAAAATCGCCGAGGCCGCCGACACGCTCGCCATCGAGCCCGGCGCCATCGTCTCCGGCTTCTGGCCGATGCGCTCGGAGGTCGACGTACGGCCGCTGATGGCGACACTGCGCGACAGAGGCGCCCGGCTGGCGCTGCCCGCAATCCTCGACAAGACCACCATCGTCTTCCGCGAACTTGTGCGCGGTGCGCCGCTGGTCGAGATGGGTTTTGGTACCTGGGGTCCGCCGCCGGAGGCGCAAGATCTCGACCCGACACTGATGCTGGTGCCGCTCGCCGCCTTCGACCTGCGCGGCCATCGCATCGGCTATGGCGGCGGCTATTACGATCGCGCGATCGGGCGGCTGCGTGCGGCCGGCCACGCGCCGCGGCTGATCGGCATCGCCTTCGACTGCCAGCAGGTGGAGCGTGTTCCGGATGAGCCGCACGACATCGTGCTGCCGGAAATCCTGACCGAAAGCGGCTTGCGCGCTTTCGGTCCGGCCCTGTAGGAGACGGGGCATGCGAGTTCTCTTTCTGGGCGACATGGTGGGCCGCACGGGCCGCACCGCGGTTTGGGAGCGGCTGCCCGGGCTGATCTCCGACTTCCGGCTCGATTTCGTCATCGTCAACGGCGAAAACGCCGCCGGCGGCTTCGGCATTACCGAGGAGATTTTTCGGACGACGCTGGAAGCCGGCGCCGACGTGGTCACCACCGGCAACCACGTCTGGGACCAGCGCGAGGCACTGAGCTTCGCGCCGCGCGAAGTGCGCTTCCTCCGGCCCGCCAACTTCCCGCAGGGCACGCCGGGACGCGGCGCCGGCATCTACGAGGCGCGCAACGGCGCCCGCGTGCTGGTCTCCAACATCATGGGCCGCGTCTTCATGCACCCGGAGCTCGACGACCCTTTCCGGGCCGCTGAGCAGGTGCTGGAAGCAGCCCCTCTCGGCCAGGCCGCCGACGCCGTTGTCATCGACTTCCACGCCGAGGCGACCAGCGAAAAGATGTGCTTCGCCCATTTCGTGGACGGTCGCGCCAGCGCGGTCATCGGAACCCACACCCACCAGCCGACCGCCGATCACCAGATCCTCACCGGCGGCACGGGATACATATCGGACGCCGGCATGTGCGGCGACTATGATTCCTCGCTCGGCATGGACTGGGACGAACCGCTCAACCGGTTCCTCTACAAGGTGCCGAAGGGCCGCTTCGAGGCGGCGGACGGTCCGGCAACGGTCTGCGGGCTTGGGCTGGAAATTTCCGACCGCACGGGGCTGACCGAGGCGATCGCGCCGCTGAGGCTCGGCCCGCGCCTCGAGGAGACCGTGCCGGCGTTCTGGCGATAATCGGCGCGGCAACATTGAAGCCAGGCCCGCGTCGGCCTATTTCTGCGCGACCCCTCCCGTTCCCGCGGACGAGCTCTCGCCGATGATCGACTTCTTCGCAGCGCATCTCGACTGGCTGGCCGACCCGACTGCCTGGGTCGCTCTCCTGACGCTCGTGGTGCTCGAGGTCGTACTCGGCATCGACAACCTGATCTTCATCTCGATCCTCACCAACAAGCTGCCCGAAAAACAGCGCGGCCCGGCCCGCAGGATCGGCATCGGCGCAGCCCTCGTGCTGCGGCTGATCCTGCTCGCGACCATTTCCTTTATCGTGCAGCTCACCGAGCCGATCTTCGAGGTCGCCGGCCACGACTTCTCCTGGCGCGACCTGATCCTGATCGCCGGCGGTCTGTTCCTGGTGTGGAAGGCGACGAAAGAGATCCATCATTCGGTGGATCCCGAGGACAACAAGGAAGACCTGGTCGGCAAAGCGCTGGAGGTTTCGCTCGCGGGCGCGATCTTCCAGATCCTGCTGCTCGATCTGGTGTTCTCGATCGATTCGATCATCACCGCCGTCGGCATGACCGACGAGATCGCCATCATGTATGTGGCGGTCATCGTCGCGGTCACGGTGATGCTGGTTGCCGTCAACCCGTTGTCGCGCTTCATCGAGAACAACCCGACCATCGTCATGCTGGCGCTGGGCTTCCTGCTGATGATCGGCATGACCCTGATCGCCGACGGCATGGGCTACCACGTGCCCAAGGGCTACATCTACGCTGCGATGGGCTTCTCCGCCTTCGTCGAAGGGCTCAACATGCTGGCCAGGCGGCGCAGGGCGCGCGCCAGGGTCCGGGCGAAGAAATAGAGGCCGCCCTACACGCCCTGCAGCACGACGATCGTGGGCAGCCGGGGCAGGTCGCGCAGCGAGAGCGTCAGGCTGCGCGAATCGCGATAATCGACGGCAAAGCCCTCGCCCATCCGCGCGAGGAATTCGCTGAGCGGTGTGGCGTGGCGGTGCATCGGCAGGATGACGGACGAAAACAGGCGCCTTGCAATCTCGCTCATGTTGGCGAGCGACTGCGTCATGCCGCCATCGACCGGCACCATGAGGACGTCGAGCCGCCCGATCGCCGCGTAGTGTGCGGGCGTGAGGTTGTGGTGCAGATGGCCGAGATGGCCGATGCACAGGCCCGCGACCTCGAAGATGAAGATCGAGTTGCCGTCCTTCTCCATTCCGCCGCCCCAGTGCCGGATGTCGGTCGGCACGTTGCGGATGTAGACGTCGTCCACCACCAGCCGATGCCTGGCCGGCCCGCCTTCGGCGTTCCAGCCGCGCAGCACGTATTCGATGCCGGGGTCGGGCGCCGGTGTGTAGTGGGTGGAGTGGGCCTTGTTCATGGTAACGATGCGCGGCAGCGGATCAGTGCCGTAGTGGCCGGAGAAATCGGTGGCGATGCGCACGCCGCCGGGCGTCTCGATCACGTAGGTCGAGTGGCCGGCGTAAGTAATGGTGACGACGCCCTGCTCGGCTGCGGCCGGCGTGTAGTTCGCATAGATCACCTTCGGCAGCGACTGCGCCACCGCCAGGCACTGGCTGGGAACCGGCTCGTCATCTTCCTGCGCAGAGGCCGGTACGGCCAGGGAAAGGACCAAAGCAGCGATTGCAGCAGCATGGCTTCGCATGCCGACCTCCCGTCGCGTTCGCCCCCGCTCACGATAGGCACGACCCGCCGTGCCGCCAGCCATTTCCTGAAGCCGCGTTTTCACGATTGCGCGAGCGACGCAGCGGGCGGCAGACGCCCGTCACTGGACCTTCGGTCGGCCTTTCACTATAAGGCGCGCCATTCTCGACAATTCTGAAGCCTTTCGCAGGAGTGCCATGGCCGGCCATTCACAGTTCAAGAACATCATGCACCGAAAGGGCCGCCAAGACGCGGCCAAGTCCAAGATGTTCTCCAAGCTCGCCCGCGAGATCACCGTCGCGGCCAAGCTCGGCTCGCCGGACCCGGACATGAATCCGCGGCTGCGGCTGGCGGTGCAGGCGGCCAAGGCGCAGTCGATGCCCAAGGACAACATCCAGCGCGCCATCAACAAGGCGGCGGGGAACGACACCGAGAATTACGAGGAAGTGCGCTACGAGGGCTACGGCCCGGGCGGGGTCGCCGTAATCGTCGAGGTGCTGACCGACAACCGAAACCGCTCGGCATCCAATGTGCGGGCCGCCTTCACCAAAGCGGGCGGGTCGCTGGGCGAGACCGGCTCGGTGTCGTTCATGTGGGACCGGGTCGGCGAGATCTACTATCCGGCGGGCGCGGGCGACGCCGAGAAGGTGATGGAAGCGGCGATCGAGACTGGCGCCGACGACGTCGAATCCGACGCGAACGGACATACGATCTACTGCGCTTTCGAGTCGATCGGGGACGTTTCGAAGGCACTGGAGGCCGCGCTCGGCGAGGCCGAGTCGGTGAAGGTCATCTGGAAGCCGAAGAACACCGTTCCGGTCGACGAGGAACGGGCGCAGTCGCTGATGCGCCTGGTCGCCACGCTCGAGGACGATGACGACGTGCAGAACGTCTATGCCAACTTCGAGGTGGACGACGAGACCATGGCGCGGCTGAGCGCGGCCTGAGGCGTCCGTGGCCGAAGCAGCCGGCAAGCCGCGCATCGCCATCACCTACTGCACCCAGTGCAACTGGCTGCTGCGGGCGGCCTGGATGGCGCAGGAGCTGCTGTCGACCTTCGGCCAGGACATCGGCGAAGTTGCGCTCGTGCCGGGCACGGGCGGGGTCTTCGAGATCAGGGTCGGCGACGAACCGGTCTGGGAGCGCAAGCGCGACGGCGGTTTTCCCGACGCCAAGGTGCTCAAGCAGCGGGTCCGCGATCTTGTCTGGCCCGATCGCGAACTCGGCCACGCCGACCGCTGAGGCTGGCCCAGCGGCCAGAGCCGGCTGAGGACTTGCGAAGCAGCTGCGGCTGTTGTTTGGATTCGGCGCGCACAGCCGATCCGGACTTTCCATGAACCAGCCTGCGTTGCGCGACGCAACCCGCGCCGACCTTCCCGCGATCACCGCCATCTACGCCGACGCTGTCAGCCGCGGCACCGCGAGCTACGAGCTGGAGCCACCCAGCCTGGCGGAAATGACGTCGCGCTTCACCGCGCTCGAGAAGGGCGGCTTTCCCTACATCGTCGCGGAACTGAACGGGAAGATCGCCGGCTACGCCTATGCCGGGCCGTTTCGGCCGCGGCCGGCCTACCGCTTCATCGTCGAGAACTCGATCTACATCGACCCTGCCATGCAGGGTCGCGGCATCGGCCGCCTGCTGCTTTCCGAGTTGGTCGAGAGGTGCACGGCGCTGGGCTTCCGCCAGATGATCGCCGTCATCGGTGACGGGCACGACGACAATGCCTCGGTCAAGCTGCACTCGAAACTGGGGTTCCGCCATGCCGGGCGGCTGGAAGGATCGGGCTACAAATTCGGCCGCTGGCTCGACACGGTCATCATGCAACTGCCGATGAACGGCGGCGCGGGCACCCCGCCCGACCGCGATTCGCTCCCCGAGCGGCGGTTTCGCGGCGGCTAGGCCTTCACCAGCTTCAGCTTGTTGTCGAACACACCGAGCACGCGCGCAAGTTCGTGCCCGCGCTTGAGGATCTTGCCGGTTGCGGCGACCACGGAATAGGCACCCTGCCGTGTCCTGAGCTTCGGCGCCTTGACGATGCGGAACAGCGGCACCTCGCTGGTGCGCCGGTAGACGGAGAAGATCGCATGGTCGCGCATGTGGTCGATCGCGTAGTCCCGCCATTCGCCGGCCGCAACCATCATGCCGTAAACGCCGAGAATCTGGTCGAGCTCGCGCCGGTTGAAGGTTACCGGCAGGTCGAGGCGCTCCCGGCGTACCTCGGCCAGCGGAATGAGTATTCCGGAATCGTCCCTATCCTCCGTTCCGCCTGCTCGATCCATGATCCGCGACCGTCGTTGATTGCACCTGAACCTTAGGGTCGCCCGAGCCGGTTCGAATTGCAAGTAGGTGCGCTCGGTGACGGGCCTCACGAAAATCGGACCGATGTTTGAATTGGTGATGCGTCGCCACATTATGGCCAAGAATAAACCAAGCTCGCGCCCCATTGCGCGGCGACCATCCCCTCGTTGCCTGAGACGGTTCGGTCCGGCACCGGTCCCGTAACCCCAAGCCCCCCGCCCACGGGGCCATCGCCGGATCGAACCAACCCGGGCCCTCCCCGGAAGGCAGACGATCCCAAAGCAGCCGGAGCCGGCTTCCCGTCGGCTCCGGTTTTTCCTGCGGACTGCAGGCCTCAGCTGTCGACCATCGAGACCAGCGTTGCGCCGAGGATCGGGCCTGGCAGGCCGTTCTTGTCGACTTTCTGCAGCAGGATCGCGCAGCCGCCCGCGCCGCGCTGTTCCATCTCCGCGACTGGAACTTCGAGCCGCTCCTGCTTGCCGTGCCACATGCCGACGGTCTGCACCGAGGTCACCGAGTTTCGGTAGGTGATCGTGCGGCCGGAATTTTCACCGCGGCTGATGGCGACCGTGCTCTCCGGCTCGAAATAGGCGAGCACGACGTGCGCCTTCTGATTCTCGGCGCCGTCGCCGAGGCGAATCACGATGGTTTCGCCCGAATAGACGGCCGAAACGTCGATCGTCATGCCTTCCCCGGCGCCGGCCATGCGGCTAATCGCCCCGAGCATGCCCTCGCGCTCGGCGCCGCTCATGTGCTGGCGGCCGTTGAGGACGGCCTGCGGCGTATAGACCGAGCGGCCGCCGAAGGAGCGGCCGTAGGCATATTGCCGTCCTGTATTGGCCGGCGTCGCCAATGTGTCGTGCCACCCGAGATAGTCCCAGTAGTCGACGTGGTAGGAGAGCGCGACAAGATCGCCGCGGTCGGCGAGTTCGGCGAGCACCTCGTCGGCGGGTGGGCAGGAGCTGCAGCCCTGGCTCGTGAACAACTCGATCACGCCGACCGGACGCTCGACACTGCCGGCAAGCGACACGTTCCCCGCCAGCAGCACGGAAGCCGCAGCAGCCGCCAGCGCGAGAAGATGGTTAAGTCGCATGATCGTCCGATTGTCAGATGCGCTGCCGGCCGCTCCGCCGCGGGAGGGCATGCGTTTGTGCCATAAGATTAGGCGGAAGGGACAGTCAATCGGAAGTCACGTTGCGGTGAGACATCGCTGCGAATCAGATAGGCTTTCCATAGCGCATCGCCGGACGGAACAGCCATGAACTCAGCCCTGTTCGAGGCCATCGACAACTATTGCGAGCGGACCGGGCCGGAATTCTGGTCCGAACCGCTTAATGCGCTGACCAACCTCGCCTTCATTGCCGCCGGCATCTGGGGGATCGTCTTGGTGCGCAGGCACGAGACCGGCGCCTTCGCGGCGCTGCTGGCCTGGTGGGCGATCGTGATCGGCGTCGGGTCGGCGCTCTTCCACACCTTCGCCAACCGGCTCACGGTGTGGGCGGACGTGGTGCCGATCGCGCTGTTCATCTTCATGTTCGCGCTGTTCAGCATCAACCGTTTCCTGGGTTTCGTCTGGCCCAGGACGATTGCGATCTTCGTTGTCTTCATCATCGTGACCGGGGCGATCACCTGGGCGGTGCCTGACTGGCTGCGGGTTGCCACGAACGGCTCGACCGGCTACCTGCCGGCGCCGCTCGGGCTGCTGTTCTTCGGCGCGTGGCTGGTCGCCCGCGGCCATCCCGCCGGCATTTACGAGCTTGCCGGCCTCGCCATCTTCGCCATGTCCGTGACATTCAGGATCATCGACCCGCGTGTGTGCGAGCTACTGCCGATCGGCACGCATTTCCTCTGGCACACCCTCAATGGACTGCTGCTCGGCGTGCTGCTCACGGCGGTGGCGCGCTACGGCCACGCGCGGCAGGGCACCGGACAGCCCGCTGCCGTCAGCCAGCCGGCTTGAAGGGCGGCCTCTCGCCGAAGATCGCCGAGCCGACGCGCACGGAAGTCGCGCCGAAGGCGATCGCCTTCTCGTAGTCGGAGGACATTCCCATCGACAGTTTTTCGACGCCCGACTCGCGCGCAAGCTTTTCCAGCAGCGCGAAATGCGGGCCGGGGTTCTCGTCGACCGGCGGGATGCACATCAGCCCCTCGATGGCGAGGGCGTGCACGTCACGGCAGCGGACGACGAAATGCGCCGCCTCGCGCGGGTCGATGCCTGCCTTCTGCGGCTCCAGACCCGTGTTGACCTGCACGTATAGCCGCGGCCGCCGCCCCTGCCTGGCCATTTCCCTGGCCAGTTCGGCCGCGATCTTCTCGCGGTCGACCGTCTCGATGACGTCGAACAGCGCCACGGCCTCCTTTGCCTTGTTGGACTGGAGCGGCCCGATCAGGTGCAGCTCAATGTCGGGAAACTCCTCCTTGAGCCGCGGCCATTTGCCGAGCGCTTCCTGCACCCGGTTCTCGCCGAAAACGCGTTGGCCGGCCCGGAGCACCGGACGGATTTCGTCCGCGTCGAACGTCTTGGAAACGGCAACCAGCGTTACCGAGCCTGGTTCGCGACCGGCGGCCCGCTCTGCCTCGGCGATCGTCGCGCGGACCGCGGCGAGCCGCTCCACGGCCTCGCTCATGCGCCCACCCAGCCCGATTTCGCAGCCCGCCGGAGGCCACGCAGTTGACGCTTTGCCGAAAGCATGTTGAAGGTCCGCGACTTCATTTCCGGTCCCCTTTTATGTGAAATCCGGCGCATGGCAATCGAACGCTACAATCCGCGCGTCTCCGAGCCGAAATGGCAGAAAGCCTGGGAGGACGCAAAGCTCTTCGAGACGCGGAACGACGACCCCCGGCCGAAATATTATGTGCTGGAGATGTTCCCGTATCCATCGGGCCGCATCCATATGGGGCACGTTCGCAACTACACGCTGGGGGACGTGGTCGCCCGCTTCCACCGCGCCAACGGCCTGAACGTGCTGCATCCGATCGGCTGGGACGCCTTCGGCCTGCCGGCGGAGAACGCCGCGCGCGACAACAAGGTCGACCCGCGCGAATGGACCTATGCCAACATCGCCACGATGAAGGGCCAGCTCAAGACCATGGGCCTGTCGTGGGACTGGTCGCGCGAGATCGCCACCTGCGACCCGAGCTACTACAAGCACCAGCAGAAGATGTTCCTCGACTTCTGGAAGGCGGGACTCGCCGAGCGCCGGCCGGCCAAGGTCAACTGGGACCCGGTCGACATGACCGTGCTCGCCAACGAGCAGGTGATCGACGGCAAGGGTTGGCGCTCCGGCGCCCCGGTCGAGCAGCGCGAACTCACGCAGTGGTTCTTCAGAATCACCTCGATGAGCCAGGATCTCCTCGACAGCCTGGACAAGCTTCCGCGCTGGCCGGAGAAGGTCAAGCTGATGCAGGCGAATTGGATCGGCCGGTCGGAGGGCCTGCTGATCCGCTGGCCGCTCGATGCCGGCACGACGCCAGCCGGCGAGACGGAGCTTGAAATATACACGACCCGGCCCGACACGATCTTCGGCGCCTCGTTCATGGCGATCGCGGCGGACCATCCGCTCGCCAGGGAGGCGGCCAAGTCGAATCAGGCGCTGGCTGCCTTCATCGAGGAGGTCCGGCGCCGCGGCACCTCCGCCGCTGAAATTGAGGCCGCCGAGAAGAAGGGCTTTGATACCGGCATCCGCGCGGTGCACCCGTTCGATCCGGACTGGAAGCTGCCGGTCTACGTCGCCAACTTCGTGCTTATGGACTACGGCACCGGCGCGATCTTCGGCTGTCCGTCCGGCGACCAGCGCGACCTCGACTTCGCGCGCAAGTACGGCCTGCCGGTGATCCCGGTGGTCATGCCGGAAGGCGCCGACGCGGCGACCTTCTCGATCGGCGACGAGGCTTATGTCGACGATGGCGTGATGATCAATTCGCGCTTTCTGGATGGCATGAGGCCGAAACAAGCCTTCGACCAGGTGGCGCGACGGCTCGAGCAGGTGAAGGCGGGCCGCAACCAGCCGATGGCCGAGCGCAAGGTGCAGTTCCGCCTGCGCGACTGGCTGATCTCGCGCCAGCGCTGCTGGGGTGCGCCGATCCCGGTTATCTACTGCGACGATTGCGGCGCCGTACCTGTGCCGGAGAACGATCTGCCGGTCGAGCTGCCGCGCGACCTGTCCTTCGACAAGCCCGGCAATCCGCTCGACCATCACCCGACCTGGAAGCATGTCGCCTGTCCGAACTGCGGCAAGCCGGCGCGGCGCGACACCGACACGATGGATACGTTCGTCGATTCGTCGTGGTACTTTGCGCGCTTCACCGACCCGTGGAACGAGAAGGCACCGACCACGCTGTCGGCCGTCGACGGTCCAAACGGCTGGATGCCGGTCAACCAGTATATCGGCGGCATCGAGCACGCGATCCTGCACCTGCTGTATTCACGCTTCTTCGCGCGCGCCATGAAGGCCACCGGCCACCTCAACACGGTCGAGGAGCCGTTCGACGGCCTGTTCACGCAGGGAATGGTCGTGCACGAGACCTACCGACGCGGCAGCGGGGCGGGCGCGATCTGGATCACGCCCGCCGAGGTGCGGATCGAGGAGGCCGACGGCAAGCGCCGTGCGGTGCTGATCGACACCGGCGAGGAAGTCGAGATCGGCCCGATCGAGAAGATGTCGAAGTCGAAGAAGAACGTGGTCGACCCCGACGACATCATCGCTCGCTACGGAGCCGACACGGCGCGCTGGTTCGTGCTGTCGGATTCGCCGCCGGACCGCGACGTGATCTGGACCGAAGCGGGCGTAGAGGGCGCACACCGGTTCGTGCAACGACTGTGGCGGCTGGTCGCGGAAGCGGCGCCCGCACTGGCCGAGGTCCAGCCCGTGGCAGCCACGACCGGTGGTGCGGCAGCAATCTCCAGGGCGGCGCACCGGACGCTGAAGGCCGTTGGCGACGACATTCGCAAGTTCGTCTTCAACAGAGCCGTCGCCCGCATCCACGAACTGACCAACACGCTCCAGCCCGCGCTCGCCGATGCGGCGGCCGGCAGGGCCGACGAGGCGACACGCGCCGCAGTGCGCCAGGCGCTCGAATTCCTGATCATCATGGTCTCGCCGTTGATGCCACATCTGGCAGAAGAATGCTGGGCGGCACTCGGCGGGAAGGGGCTGGTCGCGCAGCAGAACTGGCCCGAATTCGACGAAACCCTGACGGTGGATGACGAGTTCGTCTATCCGGTCCAGGTCAACGGCAAGAAGCGCGGCGACTTGACGATTGCGCGCGACGCAGATCAAGCTGCGGTGGAGAAGGCGACGCTTGCGCTCGATTTCGTCCAGAAGGCGCTCGACGGTCGTCCACCGAAAAGGGTGATCGTGGTTCCGCAAAGGATCGTCAATGTCGTCGGCTGAGCGTGATCGACACGCTCGATCTCCGCTGCCTGGAGCAGCGCTCGCGGCTGTCGTTGCCGTGCTTGCGCTGGTCGCAACTTCGTGCACTGTGCAGCCGCTCTACTCGCAAGGCCCGGTGCCCGGCGGCGCTGGCGCCGACATGGCATCGGAACTCGCCTCCATCGCGGTGAAGCCGGTCGGCACGCGCGAGGCGCTAGAAGTGCGCAATCAGCTCATCTTCCTGCTCTCGGGCGGTGCGGGCACCCCGGCCAACCCGGCATACAATCTCGATCTCGTGGCGTCGGCCAGTTCGTCCGCTGCCGCGATCATACAGGTCTCGTCCACGGAACAGGCCCCAACTTCGTCGCTGTTGACCATGGCCGCCTCCTACACTTTGCGTGACGCGGCAACCGGAGCTGTGATCGGCAGGGGCAGCCGGCAGGTCTTCGCGGCTTATGATGTGCCCAGTCAGCAATTTGCGGCGGTCAGGTCGCGCCGTGACGCGGAGAATCGGGCGGCGCGGGAGCTCGCTGAGCAGCTGCGCCTCGCCATTGCGCAGAATCTCGCGAGGCGGCGCTAGCGGCAGCGGGAACCTTGGCACGCCGCGGCCATTGTTAGCGGGGTGCTGTTCCGGGCATCGTGGAATGCGCGTAGAGAGCGTCACATAAGGACGGCCGGTTTCTGGATGCCTTACTCCTTTGCGCCACTGATCGGCTCGCGCACCGAGCTTCGTGACGGTGCCGGCGGTCCGCACATCGTCGACCAGTTGATCGCGGAGCGTGCCAGCGGGCTTTCCTCGCATCCGCTTTGGCCGATGATGCGGCCAGCGCTCTACCGTTTCC
>Ga0207868_1001499_pt1 | contig 16469 bp, 15 predicted proteins | sample Passage237B_FD_187370 | JGI IMG/M metagenome (GOLD analysis project Ga0207868, IMG submission 187370) | Cellulose adapted compost microbial communities from Newby Island Compost Facility, Milpitas, CA, USA - Passage2 37B (SPAdes) (version 3) ... | reverse complement strand
AGCCGACACGCTGGAGGAGCTCGCTGCAGCGGTGGGGATTCCAGCCGAGGCGCTCGTGGAGACCGTCCGCGCCTTCAACGAAGCGGTCGAAGGCGAGGCCGCACCGGGCGCCAACCCGCCCAAGGCGGGACTTGCACTCCGTATCGACACGCCGAAATTCTATGCATTCCACCCGCTCGCGCCGGGCATCACGCTGACCTTCGGCGGCATCATGATCGACGCCAGGGCTCGGGTGCTGGAGCCGGACGGGCGCGTCATCCCGGGCCTCTTCGCAGCGGGCGAAGGCGCGGGCGCCGTCTTCTTCGACGACTATGTCGGTGGAGGTTCGCTCACCAACTGCCTGGTGATGGGCCGCGTCGCCGGGCGGGAAGCCACTGCCACCTGACCGGGCCAGGGCCGGGAAAGTGTTCAGTGTTTCCCGGCCCTCTGCTCACGGTACCTCAGGCGTGGGTAGCCAAGTACCAGACATAGGCGGCGTAGGTCGCGACAAAGGCAGCGCCTTCCCACCGCGTCAGGCTGAAGCCCGAGCGCCCGAAGAAGACAAGAAGGCCGGTGGCGGCCACCATGACCCAGATGTCCAGCCGGGCAATCTGAACGGGGATCGGGATCGGCTGCACCGTCGCCGTCACACCCAGGATGAACAGTATGTTGTAGATGTTCGAGCCGACGATGTTGCCGTAGGCAATGTCTGCTTGCCGGCGATAGGCGGCGACCAGGCTCGTGACCATTTCCGGCAGCGACGTTCCCACGGCCACGATCGTCAGCCCGATCACCGTCTCGGATACCGCCAGCAGCCGCGCGAGCTCGATGGCTCCACTCACCAGCAGCCTGGCGCCGAGGATCGTGGCGGCAATTCCCGCGCCGGCGAGAAGGACGGCGAGTCCTGGACGCAGGGGTTGCGACAGCGCTTTCCCGCCCCGTGCTTGCCTTGCCGTGGCGGTAACGTCCGGCTCCGCCGGCTCGCTGCGGGCAACGCGCACGACATAGACGACGATCGCGGCGATCAGGGCGATGCCGGACGGCCGGTCCATGTCGCCCCACAGCACCAGTGCCAGCAGGGCTAGAGACGCCGCCATCAGCCACAGGGCGTCGCGACGAAATCCTTTCGGATCGATCCCCAGAGGATGAACGAGCGCGGCAAGCCCGAGAACGAGCAGGATGTTGGCGATGTTCGAACCGACGATGTTGCCGGCGGCAATGCCCGGCGAGCCTTCCAGTGCGGCCACGACACTAGTCACCAGTTCGGGAGCCGAGGTGCCGAACCCCACGAGGGTCAAGCCGATGAGGAGCGGCGTAACCTTCAGCGCCCGAGCGACGCTGACAGCGCCCCTGACGAGCATCTCGCCACCGCCAATGAGCAGCACGAATCCGCCCGCAATCGCCAGACATGTTTCCATCTGTCGCCCATAGCTCGCCCGCCTTGCCGGCCGCTTGATCTCGCGCAAATCGCCGGCGGGCCGCTGCGGCTATTTCCTCACATTCCTAGGCAGGAAGGCCGGACGAGGAAACAGCGTGGCCATGACGCGACAGCTCAGGATCAGGCGAGGGCTCGACATCGCTCTTCCCGGCAGGCCCAGGCAGGTGGTGCGCGAGGCTGGGCGTGTGCGCCGGGTTGCCATTTCCGGCCACGACTTTCCGGGCATCAGGGCGGACTTCCGGGTGGCGCCGGGCGATCACGTGCAGGCCGGCCAGACCGTGTTCGTGGATCGCCGGCGTCCCGAGATCGCCTTCACCGCGCCAGCGGCGGGCACCGTCGAGGCGATCAACCGCGGGCAGCGCCGCGTGCTGGACTCTCTGGTGATCCTGCTGGAGGGCGATGATGCCGTGCGGTTCCACGTGCCGGCCTCCCCTTCGACGGAGGAAATCCGCTCTCTGTTGCTCGCGAGCGGACTGTGGCCGGCCTTCCTGACACGGCCCTTCGGCCGCATCCCGGCCCCCGATGCGACACCGGACGCCATCTTCGTCACGGCCATCGACACAAATCCGCTTGCCGCCGATCCGCGCATCGCGATCGAACTTCACGCCGAGGAATTTGCGCGCGGTGTTTCCGTTCTTCCTCTGCTGACGGATGGGCCGGTCTATCTCTGCCGCGCCCCCGGGCCCGAACTTTCTGGCAACGCCAACGCGCGCATCGAGGAGATCGAGTTCGTCGGTCCCCATCCTGCAGGTCTCCCCGGCACGCACATCCACCACCTGGCGCCCGTCGGGAACGGCCACACGGTCTGGCACATCCTCTACCAGGACGTGATCGCGATCGGTCATCTGCTGCTGACCGGGCGCAGGATGACGCATGGCGTCGTCGCGCTGGCGGGGGCGGGCGTGCGCGATCCGGCGCTCGTACGCCTGCCCGTCGGCGCGTCGCTCGACGAGGCGCTGGAGGGCCAGTTGCACGACGGACCGATGCGCGTCATCTCCGGCCCGGTGCTGTCTGGCCGCGAGGCGGGTTTCCTCGGCCGCTACCACAATCAGGTGACAGTGATTCCGGACCGCGAGGCGGAACCGGCGGGTCGCGGCCTCGCTGCCCGGCTCGGTGCGCTGTTCGCCGGCACGCCTGGTGCGGCGATCATCCCGCGCGAGGCGTTCGAGCGCGTCATGGCGCTCGACATCCTTCCCGTGCCGCTTTTGCGGGCGCTCTCGATCGGCGACGTCGAGACCGCGCGCGACCTCGGCTGCCTGGAGCTGGTCGAGGAAGACCTCGCCCTGCTTTCGCATGTCTGCACCACCGGCACCGACTACGGCGCGCTGCTGCGCGACGTGCTCGACCAGTTCGAGGCGGAAGGCTAATGGACGCAAAGGTCGAGTTTCCGCAGACGACGCTTGCCGCAACGAGCCGGCGCGCGCGCCTGCCCCGCCGCTGGACCGGAGACCGCGTCACCAGCGTCTTCACGCTGGCGCTCACCTTTCCGCTTGCAGCCGCGCTCTACGATACCGGCGCGGCATTCCTGCCCCTGCTTGCCGGCTCGCTCTTCGTCGCCGTTGGCTGGACCATGCTGTTCACGCGTCTGCGCGGCAAGGACATGAACTGGCATGCGGTGCCCACCGCGATTCTCTTTTCGCTGCTCGTGCCGCCGGAGGTCGCGCTCTGGCAGGCGATGCTGTCCCTGAGTTTCGGCCTCGTGTTCGGCGAGCAGGTGTTCGGCGGCCGCGGCTATGCCTTCCTCAATCCTGCGGCGGCCGCGCTTGCCTTCCTGTTCTTCTCCTTCCCGGAAGCCGGGGGCGATACTGCATCGTCGCCGCTGACGGCGGTGGCCGTGCTGCCCGGCGCCCTGCTGCTCCTCGCCTTCGGCCTGATCTCCTGGCGCATCCTGCTCGCCGTCGCGATCGGATTCCTGGCCTGGATCGCGATCAGCGGGCTCGCAGCGCCCTCCCCCGAACTGCTGACCGCGAGCCTCGCGCTGGGCGTCGTACACATCGTGGCCGAGCCTACGAGTGCTGCCGCCACCAATGCCGGCCGCTGGGCCTATGGCCTCATGGTCGGAGCCCTGCTCGTCATTCTCGGCATGGCCGGCCAGGGCATCGGCTCGACAGCTTCCGTCGTCTTGGCCGCGTTGCTCGGCAGCATCTTCGCGCCGCTCATCGACCGCATCGTCATCTTCGCCAACATCAATCGCAGGAGGCGCCGGAAATGGCCGACCTCAACCCGCTGAGCTGGTGGCGCCGGTTCTGGGCGCAGCCGAATGACAGTCGCGCCAAGACGTTCGCGGTCGCTTTCCTGGTGGCCGCCGTGTCGGCAGCCGCCGTAACGCTGACCGCCGTTAGCCTGAAGCCGCTCCAGACCGCAAATGCCGAGCGCGAGCGCAGCGAGCGCATGGCCGAGATGCTCGCGTCCGTCCCCGGCCTGAACGACATTCTCGGCGACGTCGACGCCTCGTCGGTCGAGACCCGCATCGTCGATCTTGCCTCCGGCACTTATGCCGAGGACGTGGACCCTGCCACCTTCGACGCAACTGCAGTCGCCGCCGATCCGGAACGCTCGAACGCCCTTGCTCCCGAAGCAGACATAGCCGGCATCGGCCGCCGACCGAACCTCGCGCCGGTTCATCTGGTGCGCCGGGATGGCGAGCTGCTGCTGGTCGTGCTTCCCGTCTACGGCACCGGCTACCAGTCCACCATCAGGGCCTATCTGGCGCTGGAGTCGGATCTCAACACCATCGCGGCGATCTCGATCTATGAGCACGGGGAGACGCCGGGCCTGGGCTCGCGCATCACCGACCCCGCCTGGCAGGCGCAATGGGCCGGCAAGCGCGTCGCCGACGAAACCGGCGAGATCCGCATCGCTGTCGTGCGTGGTGCTGCGGGCGAATTCGAGGTGGACGGCGTCACGGGTGCTACCCGCTCGTCCAACGGTGTGTCCAATCTCGTCCGCTTCTGGCTGGGTGAGAACGGGTTCGGTCCCTTCCTTGCCAACCTGCGCGACGGAAAGGTCTGAGCCATGGCGCGCCACGACTTCCGCAACATTCTGGAGCCGATCCTCGATCGCAATCCGATCACGCTGCAGATCCTCGGCATCTGCTCCGTGCTCGCCGTCACCACTTCGCTCGCCACGTCGTTGACGATGAGCGCGGCGCTGACATTCACGGCCGCGACCTCCTCGCTGCTCGTCAGCATCCTGCGCAACCACATCCCTCCATCAATCCGGCTGGTCATCCAGCTCACCATCATCGCCTCGCTGGTGATCGTCATCGACCAGCTTCTGCGCGCCTATGCCTGGGGCATCAGCCAGCGCCTTTCGATCTTCGTCGGCCTCATCATCACCAACTGCATCGTGCTCGGCCGCGCCGAGGGCTTCGCCATGCGCAACCCGCCGCTGCCCGCCTTTCTGGACGGACTCGGCAACGGGCTCGGCTATAGCCTGATCCTCCTCGTCATCGGCACGATCCGCGAGTTGCTCGGCACGGGCCGGCTGCTGGGTTACGCCGTCCTGCGGACGGTTGACACCGGCGGGTGGTTCCAGCCGCTCGGCCTGATGCTGCTTGCGCCCAGTGCCTTCTTCATCATCGCGCTTCTGATCTGGGCGCTGCGCACCTGGAAGCCGGAACAGGTCGAGGAGCCGGAGTTTCGCCTGCGCACAACAGAGGGGCGGAAGTCGGCATGATCGAGCTGATCCAGCGCGCCATCCTCGAGGAAAACCTGGCGCTCGTCTTTTTCCTCGGCATGTGCACCTTCCTCGCCGTTTCCCAGCGGCTCGAGACGGCGATTGGCGTCGGCATCGCCCTGATCGTCGTGCAGTCGGTGACCGTACCCGCCAACTACCTGATCCAGACCTTCCTGCTCACCGAAGGTGCGTGGGCGTGGGCCGGCCTGCCCGAAGTGGATCTCACCTTCCTCCGCTTCATTGTCTTCATCGGCGTCATCGCAGCGGTGGTGCAGATCCTCGAAATGTCGCTCGACCGCTATGCGCCCGCGCTGCACGGGGCACTCGGCATCTTCCTGCCGCTGCTGGCGGTCCACTGCGCAGTGCTCGGCGGCAGCCTGTTCATGGTCGAGCGACGCTATGACTTCGCCGAGAGCGTGGCTTATGGCGTGGGCAGCGGCATCGGCTGGGCGCTCGCCATCGTCGCATTCGCGGCAATCCGCGAGCGGCTGCGCTATTCCGACATCCCGTCCGGCCTGCAGGGGCTGGGGGCTGCCTTCATCGTCACCGGGCTGATGTCGATGGGCTTCTCCGCCTTCGTCGGGGTGCGTCTGCCATGAACGAGATCATCCTCGGCAGCGTTCTCTTCGTGGCCATCGTGCTCATCCTGTCGTCGGTGGTCGTGGCGGCCCGCGCCCTGCTGTCGCCGACAGGTACCGTGCGCGTTCGGGTGAACGAGCGCACCGAGATCGAAGGCAGGCGTGGCACCAGGCTTCTCGACGTTCTTGCCGACGGCGGGGTCCCCATACCCGCCGCCTGCGGCGGCAAGGGCACATGCGGGCAATGCCGCGTCGTCGTGAGGGAAGGCGCCGGCGCGCCGCTGCCGACCGAGGCCGTCAAGCTTACCCGCCGCGAGTTGCGCCGGGGCGTGCGGCTCTCCTGCCAGGTCACAGTCCGCGACGACCTCCAGGTCGGCGTCGCCGAGGAGATCATGGGCGCGCGGAGCTGGACCTGCCGCGTCGCCTCCGCCCGGCTTCTTTCGCCGCTGATCCGCGAGATCGTGCTGGAACTGCCCAAGGGCGAGACGCTGGACTTCCGCGCCGGCGCCTTCGTGCAGGTGATCGCGCCAGCCTATGAGCTGCATTTCGCCGATTTCGACATCCCGCCCGAGCACGCCGCCTATTGGGACCGGTTCGGCCTGCGCGCCATGACCTCGCGCAACACGGCCCCGGCATCGCGTGCCTATTCGGTCGCCAACCGGCCCGAGGATCGCGGCCGCATCATTCTCCTCATCCGCCTTGCGCTGCCGGCCCCAACGGCGGAAGGCGCGCCGCCCGGAGTCGTGTCTTCCTGGCTGTTCGGCTTGAAGACCGGCGACGCGGTCGAGGTCGCCGGACCCTACGGAGAGTTCGGCGCGCACGCGACCGACCGCGAGATGGTCTTCATTGGCGGCGGCGTGGGCATGGCGCCCTTGCGCGCCATCATCTTCGACCAGCTGGAGCGGGTGGGCACGCGGCGCAAGATGAGCTTCTGGTATGGCGCGCGCAGCAAGGCCGACCTCTTCTACGTCGAGGAGTTCGACCAGCTTGCCGCGCGTCATCCGAACTTCACCTGGACGCCTGCCCTCTCCGAGCCGGCGCCCGGCGATGACTGGAAAGGCGAGACCGGCTTCATCCACGACGTGGTGTTGAGGCAGCACCTTTCCGGGCACCCCGCTCCGGAGGACTGCGAGTACTATCTCTGCGGCCCGCCGCTGATGATCAAGGCGGTGCTCGCCATGCTGGACGAGGTCGGAGTCGATCCCGACAGCATCTTCTTCGACGATTTCGGAGCCTGAGCCATGGGCATTTCACGACGCGATCTGATCATCTGTGCCGGAGGCGCGCTCGCCGCCTCCGCGCTGCCGGCTCGGGCGGCCGGAACCACCGTGCTTTCCGGCCCGGCCTTCGGAACATCCTGGACGCTTGTCGCCCCGTCCCCGCTGGACGAGACGGTTGTCCGCCCCGCGATCGAAGAGATCGTTTCGTCGGTGGATGCGGCAATGTCGCCCTTCCGCGCCGACAGCGAGCTGACCCGCTTCAACCGCTCGCCCTCGACAGACTGGCTGCCGCTTTCCGCCCCGACCCTGGCGGTGGCTGAAGAGGCGCTGAGGATCGCAACGAGCACTGGCGGCGCCTTCAATCCGACGCTGGGGCCGCTCGTGGGCCGCTACGGCTTTGGCCCGATCAAAGAAGGAGCTACCGGCCGCGCCGATGAAATCTCGGTCACGGAAGGCGCAGTGCGCAAAGCGCGCTCCGGTCTCACCCTCGACTTCAACGGGATTGCCAAGGGATACGCACTCGACCGCATTGCGGCATCCTGCGTGGCGCTCGGCGTCAACGATTTCCTGCTCGAGCTCGGGGGCGAGGTTTTCGCAGACGGCCGCCATCCTACCGGCAGGCGCTGGCAGATCGGCGTCGAGCGTCCGTCGCCAGAAGGCAGCTTCCAGCGCGTCGTGGCGGCCGAAGGCGCCGCGCTTGCTACCTCCGGCAGCGCTGTCAACGCCTATGCCTGGCGCGGGCATCGATACGCGCACATCATCGACCCGGCGACCGGCCGGCCTGCGGCCTGGCCGCTCGCTTCCGTGACCGTGGCAGCGATAACGGGCATGACGGCGGATGCACTTGCCACCGCGCTCTACGCCATGGGCCCCGAGCGCGGCCCCGATTTCGCGTCGGGCGCGAGCATCGAGGCGCTGTTCGTCATGGACGACGGGCGCGAGGTGGTGACAGCCGGCTTCGAAAAGCGGATTCTCGCCTAGGAGGTTGTGATGGAGACATTCCTGCTTGCGCTTGGCCTGATCCTCTTCTCGGCCGCGGGGCTGGCAGTGGGCCTGTTCTTTGGCCGCAAACCGGTCGCCGGCTCCTGTGGCGGGCTCGCCGCGTCGGGCGGCTCGACCTGCTCGGTCTGCGGCCGCAGCGAGGGGTGCGGACAATGACGACCAAACCTCTCGTCTCCGACTACATGGCGACCGAACTCATCACGCTGTCGCCCGACATGGAGATCAACAAGGCGATGAAGGTGCTGCTCGACGAGCGCATCTCCGGCGCGCCGGTGGTGGACGCGAAGGGAAAGCTCGTCGGCGTGCTTTCGAAGAAGGACTGCCTCAAGGCCGCGCTCAATTCGAGCTACTACCAGGAATGGGGCGGCAGCGTCGCCGACTACATGTCGGCCGAGGTGGAGACGCTGGAAGCCGACATGGAGCTGGTGCAGGCGGCCGAGCGCTTCCTCGCCAGCCACTACCGCCGCTTCCCCGTCATGCGCGACGGGCGCCTCGCCGGCCAGATCAGCCGCGCCGACGTGCTGCACGGGCTGACCGAGAACTGGTGGTAGCGCTTATGTGGGTCGACCTGCGGCACGCCGGAGAATTGTACGTGCATCCGCCGGATCGTCGGCGGCCCAGGCGACGAACTGGTCGGGCCTGACCAGAACGTAGCGCGCCTCATATCGATCGCGTCCGTCCCGCCGGTCGTCTTCGACAATCCTGAGCGGCACGCCGGCTGCGGCGGCGGCCTCGCGGAAACGTTCTATCGCGACGGAGTCGCCATCGAACGCAAGCAGGGCGAAGCCGGACCCGAGTTCTTCGTAGACATTGCGGCCCGAAGACAACGTCACCGGCGCCAGGTGGTGCCCGGCGCGCGCCGCAAAGCGGTGGTCGCCCACGGCGCTCGGCTCGCCTGGCGCACCGACCAGGACGCGAGAGCCCTCGTAGTGCGGCTCGAACGCATGCACTTCCGCCGTCGCGCCCGATCCGCGGCGCTTCCATTCCGCCTCGAAGGCCGCGCGATCGCGTGCTGGATCGAACTTCTCGAGGAAGGAGCGATCGTTCTCGATCGCCTTCTCGATGAAATCCCGCGCGGTCGAGGCGAAGACCGGCCGGCGCTCGGCATCGTAGCTGTCGAGCAGGGCAGGTCCGCCCCAGCCGCGCAATGCGGCCGCGAGCTTCCAGCCGAGATTGCGGGCATCCTCGAAGCCGGTGTTGATGCCGTATCCGCCGTAAGGTGGATGGCTGTGGGCGGCGTCCCCTGCGATGAAGATGCGACCGCTGCGATAGCTGTCGGCGATCGCGAAACGCAGGTCCCAGAAGCCGATGTGCTCGAATTCGGCCGCGAAGGACGCGCCAACCGCACGATGCAGGTAGGGCAGGAAGTCGAAATTGTCCTTCGTGGTGCCGGGCGGCACGGGCGCGTGGAAGAACCACGTCTCGCCGAGATCGACGCGGCCGAAAAACTGCCAGTAGCCGCGAAGGTCCGGATGCAGCACGTTGTAGTAGGACTTGCCCGGAAAACGCTCGAGAAGCCGGTGCAGCTCGGTCGAGCGGAAAACCAGCAGCACCATCAGCCGGTCGTGGTCCGAAAGTGTTTGCGTGATGCCGGCGCTCTCGCGCACGAGCGAGCGGCTGCCGTCGCATCCCACCGCATAGCGGGCTCGAATGCGCAATTCGCCGTCCGGACCGGCCGCATTGAGCGTGACGCCCTCGGCATCCTGGCCCAACCCGGTGGCAGTCCAACCGTAGAGTACCTCGACCGTAGCAAGCTCGGCGGCGCGGGCGCGCAGCACCGCCTCCGTCGCATATTGCGGCAGGCGCTCGTTGTCCGTGAAGTAGAACGGCCTGACCAGCGAGCGCTGCAGCCAGTCATAGTGATAGGCGCCGAGCAGGGCGCCGTAGGCAGTCAGGCCGCCGATGCCGTATTCCTTCGGGATGGTGCGCGCCGCCCGCAGAGACTTTTCCGCGCCCCAGAAGTGGAAATGCTCCATCGTACGCTGGGTCAGGTTCTGGCCCTTGGGCACGCGCTGCGGCGTCGCATGCCGCTCAACCACGATCGTGCGTATGCCGCGCTGGCCAAGTTCGATGGCAAGTCCCATGCCGACGGGACCTCCGCCGACGATCGCAACTTCGGCGGACTTTTCCTGAATCCCGCCCATCAGTGCTTGTCCGACCTCGCCACCCTGACGTCGAGCAGCGCAGCCCGGCGTTCGACGCGGATCGCATGGAGCGCCCGCTCCAGCGCGCCGGGCAGGTCTTCTGCCCGCTCGACGCGCTCGGCATAGCCGCGGCTGGCTTTCGCGATCATCTGGAAGTCGGGCGACGGCTCAAGCGAGATGAGCGGCATCTCGTTGGCTGTGACGGCCTTGCCGCCCGGGTATGAATTCACGACCGAGCGGCGCACCGCGTTCCAGATGCCGTTGTTCTTGATGAGGGTCAGGATCGGAAGCTGCATGGCCTCGGCGATCAGGTGGCACGCGACCGGATTGGCAAACATGTAGGAGCCGTCGCCAACGCAGGCGACACAGAGGCGGTCGCGATCGACGAGCTGTGCGCCGAGTGCGGCCGGCACGGCCCATCCGAGGCCGCCTGAATGCGGCGCCGTGAACAGCCGGTTCGGTCCCTTGAGGTCCATGGCCGAAGGTACGACGCCCAACTCGGAAAAGACGATGCCATCCTGCCCGAGAACGTTGGAGATGCAGAGGCTCATCCATTCCGCCGTCATCGCACCGGAGGCATCGCCGGGCTCCGGGCCGACTTGGGCATCGCGGCGCGCGGCAGAGCGCGCCTCGACTGCCTTGCGACGCCCTTCGACGCCGGAAATCTCCTGGCGCGACAGCGCATCGTGGATCAGCCGCAGCGTCGCTGCGGGATCGCCCGCGAGCGACAGGTCCGTCTGGTAGCTGCGCACCGGCATGCGCTGGAACAGCGGATCCGCCCCGGCGCTGATGATGGCCCTCGCCGCCTTCGGCCGGTGCATCTTCTCGATCCACGGTACGCCGCTGTCGACCACCAGCACGACGTCGGCGCCGGCGAGCGCGTCCTTCACGTCGTAGCCGAGCAGCATCGGATGGGCCGAGGGCAGAACGTTGCGGACGGTGAACGGCTCGGCCACGGGAATGGCGAGGGCTTCGGCCAGCTCCGCAAGCGCGGCTGCGGTGGCGCCCGACGGGTCCGAGCGCTGGCAGATGATGAGCGGCGCCTTCGCTTCAGCCAGAAGCCGTGCCGCTTCCCCGATCGCCTCGGGCCGCGGAACCGTCGGGACCGACGGCGCCTGCGGGGCTGCCGGAAAGAAGTGATCCGCAGGGAAGGCTTCAGCCAGCGGTTCGCGCGGCAGGCTGAGGTAGACCGGCCCGCGCGGCTCGCTCATCGCAATGCCCAGCGCGCGAGCGACCAGGCTGCCACCCTGCTCGGCATAGCGCATCTCATAGCTGTACTTGGTGACGTCGCGGACGATCGACGCCTGGTCGTACATCTCCTGGCCGTACTGGATAGGCGTCGCGCGCGCGCCGATGCGCCCGTGCTCGGTGATCGGCGTGCGGCCGGACATGACGAGGATCGGAATGTTGTCACTCGCCGCGTTGATGACCCCCATCGCCGCGTTGGCAAGGCCGACGTTGACATGAACCATCACCGCCTGAGGACGCCCCGACACGAGATAGAAGCCATGCGCCATCGCCACGGCTACCGATTCGTGCGGCACCGTCACCGGGAGCGGCACACGGCCGCCGGGGGCGAGCGCGGCGAAGGCCTCGATGATTGACGGGAAATCGGTCCCTGCATTGGCGAACAGATAGTCAATCCCGCCGGCCTTGAGCGCCAGCAGCACAGCTTCGGCACCAGTTTCGGGCCGCGCCGCATCATTCGATTTCAGCATCCCTGCTCCTCGGCTGTCCGGCTCCGGGATTTTTCCGCTTGAGCCGCATCAAACGATGATTATGATAACAAATCTCATCTTGTGAGATTTTGCAACGAACGTTGCGCGAAGCCGGCGTTGCCGGCCCAAAGGGAGGATAGATGATGACAAAGTTTCTTGCCCCCATGCTGATGGCGGCAGGGCTGCTTGTTGCGGGCGGTGCCCAGGCCCAGACCGTTGGCATCGCCACGTCCAATCCGGGCTCGCTCTTCCACAATATCGGTACAGCCGTCGCAAAGGCGGCGAACGACGCCGGCATCAACGCGACGATCCAGCCGGCGACCAGCCCGAACCAGTACATGCCGCTGGTCAACAACAACGACGTCGAGTTCGGCGTCGGCAATCTGGAGGAGTTCAACTACGCGCTTACGGGCGAGGCCTGGTTCGAACCGGCCGGCGTCAACGACAAGCTGCGTGTCGTCGGCCTGATCATGCCGATCAAGGAAGCGATCTTCGTCCGTAAGGACAGCGACATCATGACGATCGCCGACCTTAAAGGCAAACCAATGGTCGACGGCTACACGGCGCAACAGACCATCCTGCCACAGCTCGACGCTATCTACGCCACCGCGGGCCTGACGCGTGCGGACATGCAGCCGGTGCAGGTGCCCAGCGTGGTCGCGGGGGCTGACGCCTTCGTCGCCGGCGACAGCGTCGGTTTCATCTTCGCCCACGGCGCAGGCAAGGTGCGCGAGGCGGACGCGGCCGTCGGCGGCATCCGGGCGCTCGGCGTTCCAGACACGCCGGAGGCCGTCGCTGCCATCCGTCAGCACTGGAAAACCGGTTACGTCGTCAAGATGGAGCCCGGACCCGCCAACCCGGGCGTGCTGGAGCCGGGCACCTACATAGCCTACCCGCAGCTCGTTTTCACCAACGCCGATGTCAGCGAGGACATCGTCTACGAGATGACCAAGGTCATCTACAGCAGCAAGGACTCCATGAAGGCAACCTTTCCACCCTTCGGCGCCTTCAATCCCGACGAGATGGTCGGCGAAACCCATGGTGCCGAATACCACCCGGGAGCGATCCGCTTTTACAAGGAAATCGGGATCTGGAAGGAATAGTCCGAGGTGGGCGAGACAGCGACGAGGGAGCCCTTCGGGGCTCCCGCTTCCCTCTGGAAGCCGGTTGCAGGCGCATTTGCCGGCGCGATCACCCTGTCGGTCGCGGCATGGTCGCTGGGCGTTCCGCGCATGCTGGGTGTTTCGTACTACCCTCAGCAGTTCCTGGCGGTCATCCTGGCCCTCGTGCTGCCGATCGTCTTCCTCACGACCACGCCTTCGCGGGCGAAGCGCGATGGCCCTCTTCCCTGGTATGACGCCGTGCTGGCGCTGGCCGGATTGCTGACCGCGGGATACATCGCCTGGGACTACGCGACCGTCGTCAATCTCGTCTTCCTCCGCCCGGCCACGACCTATGTGCCGGGTATCCTGATTATCCTTCTGGTCTTCGAGGCGCTTCGGCGCCTTACCGGCTGGACGCTGGTGATCATCATCGCCGCGTTCCTGCTCTACGCCCTGTTCGGCGACCTGGTGCCTGGCAAGCTTGCCGGACGGTCGCAGGACTGGCGGCTGCTCGCCGGCTACATGGCCTTCGACGTCAACGGCATCTTCGGGCTGCCGCTGGCTGTCGCCGCTACGATCGTAACGGCCTTCATCTTCTTCGGCGCGCTGCTCGGCGCAACCGGCGGGTCGAAGTTCTTCACTGACGCGTCGCTGCTCACGATGGGCGGCTTCCGCGGCGGCCCGATGAAGATCGCCGTCGTTTCGTCAGCACTGTTCGGTTCGATCTCCGGATCGGCCGTCGCCAACGTGGCTGCGACCGGGGTCGTCACCATCCCGATGATCAAGCGGGCAAACTATCCCGCGCACAAGGCCGGCGCCATCGAGGCCGTGGCCTCGACCGGCGGCCAGCTGATGCCACCCGTGATGGGCGCGGCCGCCTTCCTGATGGCCGAGTTCCTGTCGGTCCCCTATGCCGAGGTGGCGCTTGCCGCCCTCATACCGTCGCTCCTCTACTATGGCGCGCTGTTCATCCAGGCGGACCTCGAGGCTGCGCGGCTCGGCATCTCGCGCGCGCCCACGGACCAGATTCCGTCCGTTCGCGTGGTCATCGGCGGGCTGCATTTCATCCTCGCCTTCGTGCTCCTGATCTACGCGCTGTTCTGGATGAACTGGCAGCCCGAGCGAGCGGCGTTCCTGGCCTGTGCGGCCGTCGTCGTGACTGCGCTGCTGTTCGGCTATGACGGGGTTCGGGCGTCCATCGGGCGGCTGCTCTACAGCATCGTCGAGGCCGGTGAGCAGGTGGTGGAGATCACCGTGATTTCGGCGGCTGCCGGCATGGTCATCGGGGTGCTCAACATCACCGGCCTTTCCTTCAACCTCACCTATTCCCTGGTGCAGCTTGGCGGTGGTTCGGCGATCGTGCTGCTGATCCTGTCAGCTCTCGTCTGCATCGTGCTCGGCATGGGTCTGCCGACCCTCGCCGTCTACGTCCTGCTGGCGGCCCTCGTTGCGCCGGCCCTGGTAGAGGTAGGGCTGGAGCCGATGGCAGCACATCTGTTCGTGCTCTATTTCGGCATGATGTCGATGATCACGCCGCCGATCGCGCTGGCTGCGTTCTCCGCCGCCGCAATCGCCAAGGCGGATCCGATCAAGACAGGCTGGGCTTCGGTCAAGTTCGGCTGGCCCGCCTTCATCGTGCCGTTCCTGTTCGCCTTCTCGCCGACCTTGATCATGATCGGCGACACGGTCGCGATCACAATGGCGGCGGTCACGGCCTTTTGCGGCGTGTGGCTGGTTTCAGCCGCGCTTGCCGGCCATTTCGTTGGCCGGCTGTCGATGGTCATGCGCGTGGCATTTGCGATCGCGGGGCTGTTGCTGATGATCCCGGCGGGCGCTTTCGAAGGCGCGATCTACACGGACATCGCAGGCCTGGTGCTCGGCCTCGGGCTGATTGTCTACAGCTACGTCGTCCTGCGACGCCAACCGGTCTCGAAGGCGGCGGAATGAGCGAACGGAACAGCCTGGAGCGCATGCTCGGCATCCTCGCCGTGTTCGACGAGGCCCACCCGGAGTGGACGCCGGAGCAATTGATGCGGCGGCTGGGATACAGCCGCCCGACGCTCTATCGCTATCTGAAAACGCTGAAGGAAGCCGGGCTGGTCGTCAGCATCAACCAGGCTGCCTACACGCTCGGCCCCAAGATCGTGGAACTGGACTTCCTCCTGCGGCGGGCGGACCCGTTGATACTGCAGGGCCAGCCGTTTCTCGAGGAACTCGCGGCCCGGCATCCGGGAACGGCATTCCTGTCCCGCTGGTACAAGGACCGGGTGCTTTGCGTGACCTCGGTCCGGTCTTCCGACGAGGCCGTTTCCAGCTATCCGCGGGGCCGGCCGATGCCGGTGGGCAGAGGTTCGACCTCCCACGCCATCATGGCCTTCCTGCCACGCAGGCAGGCAATCCCGCTGATCGACAGCCGTATCGACGTCTATCGCCAAATCGACTTCGGAGCCGATCGCGACGCCGTACTGGCGCGCTTCCGGGCAATCCGGCGCGACGGCTACGTGATCGCGCGCGGCGAGGTGACGCCGGGCGTGGTCGGCACCGCCGCGCCCGTCTTCGACGATGGCACGGCGCCGATCGCCAGCCTCTGCCTGACCATGGCCGAACGGCACGCCGACGCCTACGGCCTCGAACGGCTGGGCCGCGATGTGGCCGAAACGGCCGCCCGCATCAGCGAGCGGCTTTCGGCGCACCGCGGCCTGCAGGCGGCGGAATAGCGAGCGCATCAGACAGTACCCAGGAGCGAGCAGCGAGCATCATGAAGAAGATCGACATTTTCACGCACATCTGGCCCGAGCCCTTCTACGATGCGCTGATCGACCACATCGGCACCATGACCGACATCACGCGGCGCTCGGGTGCCGTGCCCATGATGACCGACCTCAAGCGCCGCTTCGAAGTGATGGACATGTTCGGCGAGGAATACGTCCAGGTGCTTTCGCTCGCCTCACCCCCGCTCGAGAAGCTCGCCGGGCCGGAGAAGGCACTGGAGCTCTCGCGGATCGGCTCCGATTCGATGGCCGAACTGTGCGCGAAATATCCCGAGCGCTTTCCCGCCTTCATCGCAACGGCGGCCCTTACGGCCGGCGATGCAGCAGTCGAGGAGGCGCGGCGCGCCATCGAGAACCTCGGCGCGGTCGGCATCCAGATCTTCACCAACGTCAACGGAAAGCCGCTGGATGCGCCCGAGTTCGCGCCATTCTTCGAATACATGGCGAAGACCGGAAAGCCGGTCTGGTTGCACCCGGCACGCGGCCAGAACTTTCCCGACTACCTCACCGAGGACCGCTCGGAATACGAGATCTGGTGGACCTTCGGCTGGCCGTACGAAACGTCGGCGGCCATGGCCCGGATGGTGTTTTCGAGGTTCTTCGACCGCTTCCCCGGACTTAAGGTCATCACCCACCACGCAGGCGGCATGGTGCCTTTCTTCGAGGGGCGCGTGGGACCCGGCTGGGACCAGATGGGCAAGCGCACCACCGATCGGGACCTCGGCGTGGTCCTCAAGGAGCTCAAGCGGCCGCATCTCGACTATTTCAAGGAGTTTTACGCCGACACCGCGTCGTTCGGCTCGCGCAGGGCGATCGAGCACGCGATCGAGTTTTTTGG
>Ga0207868_1001498_pt1 | contig 16472 bp, 18 predicted proteins | sample Passage237B_FD_187370 | JGI IMG/M metagenome (GOLD analysis project Ga0207868, IMG submission 187370) | Cellulose adapted compost microbial communities from Newby Island Compost Facility, Milpitas, CA, USA - Passage2 37B (SPAdes) (version 3) ... | reverse complement strand
GCGGCGCTGTCGCTGTCTTCCGCCTCGAGTGTGATATTGTCGTCCTGATTGATAGTGGCGACCAGGCTTTCGATTGCGCTCTCCACGGCCGGCTCAACGTGGGAGAAGCCGCGAGTCTTGGTAAATTGTGCAACGGTGGCGCTGGTGAGATTCCCCTTGGCGTCCAAGTAGACAACGTGGGACGGGTAGCTCTCCAAGAGCTTTTCGCTCAAGTGGTTGTTGGTAACGAAAAGCACAGTAGCTTCAGTGCCTTTGGCTACGTGCGTCCAGACGTGTCCGGGCATCAAGAAATCTTCAACGGAAGTTTGCTCGTTCATGGTGACTCCAGGTCAATAAAGTTGTGAATGCGGAGTATCGATCTCCGTCGTATGTTATTTACGGTTTTCGTTTCTGCCGTTTACAGAGTCTATAGCGTCCAAAAGGAGGGTTTTTGCGTCTGAACAGGCCTGGTACAACTCTAACCAGGACAGTAAAAACAGACCCACTTCTTCTTCGTCCATATCCCTGTCCGGTGGACGTGGTAGTAAGGGGCAAGCCAGACGCGTCGAAGGGGATACGTAAATCGTGCCGGGGTCAACATCCTTTAGGACAGGGCGGTCATAGGTAGAGGCACACCCAGCCAGGACGACAGGAAGTAGTAAGGTAAGGATTCTCATTTCTTTACCTGCATATCCATAATTGTTCTCACCATGGAGGTAGTGGCCTGAGACACCCCGCACTGTCCGGGTACAATCTTGGTTTTCCACTCAACCTTAACGTTCTGAGCCGCGTCCTCAAGAGCAGCTTGGGCCTTGAGGAGTTCAGCCTCTTTGTCTTGAAGTTTCTGGTTTATGGAAGCTACGGACGCACGAGCGTCTTCCTGCTTTTGGTTATACTGGGCTACCAAGGCGTTTATCTCCGCCTGGCGGGATTGCTTCCCTGCCTTCGTTCCTTGGTAAAACCCGAGTGCCGTAGCCGCCCCAAGTGCGACCAGGATGCCTATTAATAACCAAGGGTTTAGTAAAGCTTTCATAACACATCCGTCAAAAGTATTTATTTGCTATGGACTGTAAGACGCTCTCCGGGCAATTTCCAGGATCCCACAGCCTACCCTTGTGTTTCTTTCGCTTGGCCTCCGGAAGTTTCTTCCACGCCAGGTATGGGGACCCTTCCCACCTCCATAACTCTAGGTCCACGGCGTGCATAAGTTGGCGTACGTCAGGGAGGATAAGGTCACTGGCGGACTTCCCCGCAGGATCGCCGTCCATTAGCAGCAGGACTTTTTGAACCCCGTGAAGTTCCAGTAGACGAGACTTGTTGGATGTCCATGTTTGTACCCCCAGTATAGACATGGCTGGTAGACCAAATCGTAAAAGGCGAAGGGCGTCACGAGGCCCTTCTACCAAAACCATTGTGGTGCTACCGAGGCGATTCATACGCTTAATAGCGTAGTCAAACGGGAAGAGGCCGTACTGTTTTGACCACGGCCCCTTCTTATTCAGGTAGGACGGAACTCCTTCGGTCTTATGAAGGGCAGCACGAATATACCCTCGCGTCCTTCCCCCTACTATAACTGGCATGTATACAAATCGCCGGCCGCTCCTGTAGGTACCCAGTTGGCACCCTACTTTACGGAGAAAGTTGGTACTGAACGTCCGCCAGGTTTTCCCTCGAGGGAGATCGGAAAGGTCGAACTCAACTTCGTCGGATGCCTGATCTTGAATTTCCTTTATGGCCTGGGCAAATCTGTCATCGGGCTTAACTCCAGAAAATGTCGGCAGTCCAAGATCCTTGGCAAGTTGATTCCATGTTCGGCGCGCCCCGCAACCAAGGCATTTATAGTAGCCTATAATCTTTGTGCCGTCCCCGTGGTATATTTGACCACTGGGGGTACTGTCGTCATGATAGGGGCAGCATATCATGGTGTAGTAAGAGGATTCTATTTTCCTACCGGAGTAGGACGCCATTGCCCCTCTTACTATCGACATCTGAGTCTGACGATCAATCAATCCCTTACCTCTAAGCGACGATCAAACAAAAGTAACTCCAGAGCGTTGAAGCACTTGAACAAATCGGTACTAAAATGCTTACGCCACCTGTACCAACGACTGCACAGAGCCTCCGTAGACCAGAACAAGGCCCCGTTACGAACTACGGGCATACGGTAAAGCCAGTACGCACCTGGGTTCAGGTTACGCAGCGCGGTAGCGCTCTCTTGGTCGCACACAACTAACGACTCTCCTGTGTTCCCAGCCACACCATAACAGAATAAAGGGGTAGCAGATAACAGTACGGCAGACCCGCAATGTGTTCCCTGTATATTTACAAAGTACAGATGCGGAGTTGAAAGTTCCTTTTGAAACTCCGCGTATTTCTGCGTCTGGGTCATTGACGGGAATGAGCTGTCCATTGTCTCCAGTACGGACACGGCTTGCGCAGGGAGGGGTGGCCCAAATAGGGTTATAGTCCTATCTCTGCTCGGTACGTATAGGGACTGACTTGCTAGATCGGTTGTAAGAGCAACACCAAGTCCCCGGCCGTCTATATGAGAAAATAAATGATCCGGCTGGGCTATTAATGGCAAGTTGCCGCGTAGGGTTACGTTAGCTAATAGCATATGCCTAACTCAAGAGATTGTACGGCAGCGTCACGGGCTCGCTCGGGGTCGGAACATACCCACCGGCAGAATGGTATAGAAGCAGAGGATTTTCTAAGGAAACCCCTTGCGTCAGTAGCATACAAGCCAAGCTGTATACCATATCTTCCGCCCAGTAAGCGTCACGCACCCACACGGTTGCTCTGTAGGTCTCCTGACCGAACTCGAAAAAACCACAGTGGCCGTCAAATAGCTCCACCAAGTGTATGAAAAGAGTATGGTCATGGTCCTGGAAATACCCCAGGAGTAAGTAGGTGTCGTCGGAAGTCGTGTCTATTAGGTAAACGAGATCATCTAATTGCGTTATGTTCGCTGCGATCATGACTAATAGCCTTCATAATTTTCTTGTAGCGGCGACGGTCGTCTGGGTCTTCTATAGTTTTTAGATAGTTTTGGTGCATATTGGCAATCGGTTTCCGCAAATCCCGGACGTTCAAAATAGGCCACCGCTTCTGCAGGGTCTTGCGGACACTTGCGACTTGATAAGGTTTCCAGATACATCTCATTACCTCTTCTGGATCTCGATCTAGTAGGCCCAGCTCCTGAGCATCCTGAACAGACTTGTCAATGATACGGACTAGGCCGGGCATAGTCCAATCCCAAGCGTAAGTCCTAGTGTCCTGGGCACCTATCTCTATCTCGATCTCTGGGGGCACCAAGAAATCCAAGTTAAATTCTTTCCCTAGCGCGGCGGCAAGGCCGAAGGTGGAGTGCCATTGTAGGATGTGGATGAATGGCAACACCATCTCGTAAGGGACAGCATGGTACAAGGCGTCGTGTACGATACGATTGAACTCAATCCAAAGGCGGCGGAGAGCTTCCGGTTCCGTGGAATAGCCTAGCTCTTCTGCAAGTTCAGGAAGTGCCGTGTAGTACGCGAGGGCAACATCCCTGGAGCTACGAACGCCGGATTCGGAAGCGTACCCTTGGATGGGGGCGTTGGACCCTTGACGAACGCCCGCGGCTATAACAGATCTGATGCCTGTGAGGGCAGACCACATACGACGCTTCCGGCCAAATGGGGAGTAGGCGTAATGCTCGGATTCAGCCAAGCCCCTCATCTTCTCTGTCCACTGCCCACCCTTACGGAACTCAGCAAACATTTTGTCGATAATGGACTGTGCGTATCGCGTATCCTCTTGCTCCTGCGTGGCCTCGTCGGCACTATGGATAAAACGGCGAAGGTCCTTCATCTTGGCCTTAATGGCTTTCCGTGCCTTAGGATCTTTTTCCGCGCGCAGTGATTTATCAAGTGCGGACAATTCCCTCTTAGCCGTAGCGTATGGGCCAACGTCACGACCTAGTGACGGAGCTCCCTTACCGTATAGAACGCCGAATACGACAGCCTTGATGGCGTAGCGCAGGGGATCGTCTTTAGTAACCCACTTTCCGAAGAATCGGAAAACGTTCTGGATGTGGATATCGCCCTTGGTTTTCAGATCGGACTTGATGGCCGCGACAACCTGGTCATCCATAGCGGAAATCAGTTGCTGGCGCAATTTCAGCCCGGCTGCAAACGAGTTAGCTAGCGCCTTATCTACGGCGGCGATTGCCCACATACGAACTTCGTGAGCGGAATAGTCGAACCGGATAAGTAGCTTACTCCGCGGTGCAACGAACATCGCCTTGATGATCTTTGCCAGCACGCCGCGACTGGGGATGTTCTGGAGGTTGGGGTCGGAGGAACCAAGGCGCCCCGTAACCACGTTGAAGAAATTATAAGACGCCCGGATATGCCCGTCCTTACGGCTGTCCAGGTCGATGTCGAGCCGCTTAAGCCAGCCGACACCATATGTACTCAACAGCTTTTGCCGCTTTGACCAACTGCCAAGGATAGCTACAGCCTTGCTCCGGGCCTCGTAGTGCTCGATAAATTCCTTGTCGATGGCCGGCTGCCCCCCTTTGGTCTCGGAAAGGGGCTCAAGTCCAAGAATGTCGAAAAACAGGAGGCGTTTATGGTCAGGCTTTGATAGCTTAAACACCCATTGTTCACTATCGTCCCCCCACAGGGAACCCGCGCGAAGGCCGTAAGACTCCAATAACCGCCTATTCGCCTCAATTACTTCAGGCAGTTTGCGTAGCTTTCGCTCCTGGATTTTGATCTCTTTACGGAGTTCGGAATCAGGCGCCAACATAGCTTTCAGGTACTCCCTACTCACGTAAGAACCATCTGCCTGCAAGTGGCTAATGGTGTGAGTGGTGGGGCCCATAATGTAGTGCATGTGGGCACGGAACCAAGGAAGGTAGCTCTTATTCCCAAGGCGCTCAATCTTGGCGCGCTGAAGTTGCTTCTTACGAATCCCCAGTAGGGATACTACGTCGGTGGCGGCATATCGAAGGAAGTTAGGGTCGTTGGCTTCCACAAGGCCAGACGACGCCCTATCAGCCTTAGAGAACGAGGCTGTATAGTAGAAGTCGTTTCCATACGACGCAAAAATAGCCGCCAAGTTACCCATGGCCGGACCAACCTTGTGCAAGCTACCAATGTTCTCATCTAGGTTATGCTCCCCAGCACGTATTTCCCATACGGGGAAGTACAGAATGGGAAGACGGAATTCCGACCTGATAACCGTGAGGTCGAAGCTACCGTTAAACGTTACTAGAGTCGGCAGGTCGGTCCGTCGATCAAACCAAGCCCCTAGTCTTTTGTGTATGTATGATATTTCTTTTGAAGAGAAGGGGGTCTTCGGGTGTTGAATAGGGAGAACCCAACCAACTGTGGGATCAGTGTCAAAGCAAAACTGGATGGTATATATAGCATTGCAGTTAGCACTGAGGTTCGCCGTTTCCGTGTCTACTGCGATCAGATTCTTAGAGTCCGTGGACTCCAATTTCTGCATTAGCACCTTGAATTCTTTTATGGTGCCGGCATACTTCGGGACCGCAACTAGATCCTTCAAATCGAAGGGATGTTTGCCAAGTAAAAGGTGGGACAGATGCCTGCACCATACGCCAAGTACGTCGGCGTTCTTGAAGCGTTCACCAAATGCCTTGTCTAAGTCGAACGTGGAGGAATACCGAAGTCCAGCTTTCTTGGTTACCCACCCACGTTTTCTACTAACTTCCGGTATGCCTATGAGGTGGGCGGCGGCTTGATCCCCACTGACGAATACGTGGGTAGGCTTAAGCTTGCGGATCATTTTGTTAATCCGCGCGGTAAACGAAACTTCTGCTTCGGCCCTAGCTGAACCCTTCAAGCTCAAGTGAGGATAATTGTTGAAGTTAGCTACCGCAAAAGAAAAGTGAGGAATGTCCGCTATATCGCGGGCCATTCTGCGCGCAGTCTTTATGCAGTTAGTTAACGTGTCCCTGACGTAATCCGTAGCCAATTCTTTCTTGCGCAGAGAGATTTGCGGCACGGTCTGGAGGACTATTAGTACCCTGTGTTTGGAGCTCTTCCAATCGGAATCCCGGCACAACTCTAGCGAGTAGTCAGTTTCGGAGTTCGTAAAGTCGAATGCGTAGTCTAGCATGTTCTTATATATCCGATTCGTTGGCTAGGTTAGGGAGTTTAGGGTCCCCTCGATCCCCCGGAGCGTAGTCGCTATCAACGGTGGTGACACGGCTGTACTGCATCTCTATCTTGATGGTAAATGGGTAATCCTTTTGGTTACGAGCCTTAATCTGCTCGACCCGACGAAGCCCACTTTCCTTGTCGTCTCTATCTGCGGTAAACGCCCACATATTGTTAGCGTGCTCTTTCATTGTCTGGCTATACTTTAGACGGCCCTCGTCACTCAACTGGGCTACCAAAATGTTAAGCCGGTTATTTATTTCCGCATCAATTTTGGCGTAACGAGCCATGCGGCCAAGAGCGCGCCACTGGTCATCCCCGTCTGCCCCCGAAAGTAGGGATATGTAGTCGATAATAACGACGTCTACCCCGTAAGTGGAGGCGCCCGCCAAGGCTTCTTCAATTGTGATATCCGAGTCAGGTTTGTAGATAGCGAAGTCACCACCGCGCTTGCGGCACAGCTTAATCCAGCGGTTGTAGCACTTCTCTACGCGCTTGCGCTCCTTGTCACTGAAATCCTTACCTGACCATATTTTTAGCGAGTCAACTTTGGCTAAGTTGGCAAGTAGGCGACTACTACATTCCCGCTCGTTCATTTCCAGCGGAATGAACAAAACCTTGTACCCGGCCGTGGCCATGTTCTTACCTACAGCCATAGCGGTATGGGATTTCCCAGCGCCACTATTACCGGCAATAAAGTGCAGGCCGCCACGGCCCAGGCCGGAATTCATGTCGTCAAATCCCTTTAGGCCAGTAGGGATCAAGTCTACGGACTCTTCTCCGTAAAGGAGATCATGGACGAAGTCCTTAGAGTTGTTGTACTTACCAAAGTGCAAGAAGGACTTAGCAGTAGCCTTTGACTGTCCTACTTTTTGCAGGGACTCGGATGTTTCTTTCAAGAGGGCGGCTACATCCCCCCGCCCGTCCTGTAGACCCTCGTTGATTCTGTGCATGATGTCGTGGAGGCCACGACGAATCCTATACTTGCCCAGGGTTTTGACAGCTCTTTTGGCGTCCAGGACAGACGTAACGACCGGCTGCGACTCCCTAAGGAATTCGCGGGCGCTGTCCGACAACTCGGGATCGCCCAAAAATAGCCTGTATTTGGGAATCGCCCCATCCTCTCGGACGGCGGCTACAGCGCGTTCGTAAATCTCCTTAGCCTCGTCGGAGTAGAAGTAGGAGCTATCTACACTCGACAGGATGGTCCCGGCTACCTCTTTCTTTTTATGGAATAAAGCTCTCAAGACCGATAGCTCGGCCTTGACACTGTAGATTTTTGTAGCCATCAGATTACATTAACCTTAGTTCGCACTTGAGACTCCAAGAAATACGCCAGGCTGTGAAGGGGCATTCGGAGCTTTGTAGCGAAAAACGATATTGGGTCAGTTCCACAGCATACTACTATACGGGGGATGTCCGGGAAAGCTTCCAGAACATCACGCGCCTTCTCTATACGAAAGTTTGTGCTATCAACAGTGAGGTTGGACAAGATTATAAGGGACGGCTTAGTATGAGCCCCCATAACCTTGGGGACGTCCCAGCCGCCAAAAAGGGTTACCCACTCTACGTGGGCTTGTACGCCACATCTAGCTATATGGTGGTACGCTAGGTAGGCGGCGAACAGCTTGGCCTTAGAATCATCGGGGCTCCCGCTTACTCCATAAATCACTGGGAGCTTCGGATCTTCCATCCACCTATCTAGAGCAGCAAGTTGGATATCCTCATCGAGAATCCTCTCTTTTAGGGAGTCCGACTCGGTGACAAACGTCATAGGGTTGAACTTGAAGGGTCGAGTGCGCCAAACGTGTCCGGGAACTACTGATCGCAGGACATCCGATTTTGGTATCTTGATGGTAGTCATAGATTATACCCAACGAGTTACAGCTCAACTTTACCAAACCCCGTGTCCCCACGGAAGTACTGGAGAAGTTGGGCCTTCACCTTATTATTTACGTTGGGCTTACACGTTGGAACCAGGCAGTTCCAATACTCGTTTTTCATGCAGTTCCTACGCACCTTCATATTATCCAGGAAGTAGCGAACCATAGGAGGCGGCTTATCGTCGTACGGAGTTAAAATCCGCTTGAACCTCTGTTCAGCATTGGGGATATTGCTAGACAGGGTGACCTCGTATAGGCAGGAGGCACGAGGTATGTTGATGCCCGTGCTAATCATTTTGATGAACCCGACGAGGACGCGTATTTTGTAATCGCGGCATTTCTGAATTGTTGCAATACGGGTATCTTTGGACACTCCGCCGTGGAATTCTGCCGCTATTTGTTTTCCCGCGATACGATTTATCGCCATCGTCAGAGCCTTTACAGCCTTCACCCTGGTGAGCGGAATCAGAATCATGTGCCCGGCCTTAGCGTCACGGATAGCTGTTTCCGCAATCAGTCGAAGGCGCTTAGGGTTGTTGTCGAGGGACGATACAATCTGATCCCATCGCGGGCGTTTTGCAGTGTAAACGAATTTGGTCGTGGTCAGTGCTACTGTTGGCCGCAACTGCTTGACCTCTGTCTCGTGGATGATGGGGCCAAACAGATGCTCTACAATAACTTCCCTTTTATCTTTGCGCTGAGGTGTACCAGAAAGCCCCCACTTGAAATAGCTATTAATAGAAGCTACCGTGTGAGCAAACTTGTCGGCATTTGATGTATGAACCTCATCAACCACTAGTACGCTAAACATGCTTGCAACTTTAGCAAGTAGCGCCTGCCCAGCCTCAGACAGGAAAGTCTGATAGGTACAAAGACAAACATCGAGTTTGTGAAAATCCTCAAGTGTCTTAGCGAATCCGATGGTTCTATGGGGCCGCCCTGCTTTTACCCACTCACGAATGGCCGCAGTATCTACCCCCGCGCCGGTGGCGTCGGTAAATCGTTTTTGCGTCTTCGACCCACAGAAGGTTTCGTAAAACCCTTCTAGCCACGTACGCTGGGCTGCTAGGATGAGGGTTTTGCCACCGACTTTGCAGATAGCAGCGGTGGTCATCACTGTCTTGCCAGTACGAGGCGCGGATTTCAATACTCCCTTACGTTTCTCGATTAGGGATTTATACGCAGGGCGTTGGTAATCTTTGAGGAGTTTGTATTTGAAGCGTACAGGGCGTTTGAAGGGCACGTCTTCCGGTTTCGTTTGTTTATAATTTATTTGTATCGAATCGGATTGCTTGGCAAGGTCCTTTAGAACCTTTTGCTCTGCCCCAGCTGGAAACTTCATGTAAGAGGTTGACCCCCGCTTCACCTGCGAGGCCAATTGCACTACGCCCAAAAAGGCGTTGCAGTTGTCGCAGATGTCGCAATGCCGTTCCAATAGGTATTCACATGAACGGCAAGCACTCTCGTTGTAGAAACGAAAGGTATACTTCTCTTCAAGACGTCTACGAACTTTAGGTTTTATGTTCGCGCTTTTGACGTACAGAGCCTCGCGGGCAATAATCTTCATTAGGACCTACCAACTTTAGACGAATCCAATAGCTTATGTATCTCTACAATATGCCGAACGCCGTGGCCTGCTTGATCTATGTCCTTAATAAACGTATCAAGCATCTCAATTAGGTTATCGACCTCCGCTATAAAGTCCAGTATAGGCCGCATGGGCCGGTCGAGTAAGGAATCTTTCTGTTCCTTGGTCTTGTAGCCTGTGAAGTCGTAGTTGGCTAGGCAGTACCGTCTGAACGCAGTACAACCTTGGTGCAAATACGATATGTGCTCCGAGGCCCGACTGCGTATCTCCACAAGACGACTTCGATTTGCCTGTAACTGGGCGGTAGCTAACAGTACTTTCTTGGTACTGAAAACCTGCTTGCCGTAGAGCTGGCGTACCAGCAATCCAGAGTGCATGGCAAACGCCTCATTACGGTCCCGGGCTACGTCGATCCTGGACTGGGCCACCTCCAGTATATGGAGGAGTTTCTTGTAGCGCTTGTCTGTTTTTATTTCTCTGGAGAAGGACATTACTGCTCCATAAATATGTTCGCTATGGCGTCATTGATCTTAGGACTAATTGCCAGAGCCCCCGCATTTGCAAAATCGCAAAGTACCAATTCCGGCAAGCGCAAGACCACAGAGAAAGATGTAGGTCGGGTGATCCGCTCTGCGCGGGTCAATAAATACCCCCCTCGGTTCTCTACGTAGAAGGCAGAAGAAAACCCGTAGCCTACAACCTCTTGATCTACTACAGCCTTGTAAACCCGAAACATACATGATACTGGCAGGGGCTCCAGACTCATAATCGTCCCCGCCTTGATTGGGCGCGTTGGGAGAACGTAGCGGTTCTCCAACTGGGCAAACACTCCGTCGGACAGGTCTATTGGGCTATCCACCGTGATAAGCTTCTGGACAAATAGCCCCATGGTTACGCCTTGTTGAACGTGGACACCATCGTCGCCTTCGCAGACGTGCAAACAAGGAACGTCCCGGCAGCCTTCATTTTCAGTTCGTCAGAGGACCTCCGAACCATCTCGTCAAAGAATTCATGGTCAATAGAGAACTTCACTTTGGCCGAACACTTCATTACCTCTTTGACCGTACCGTTAACTGTAGTGACGGACATGGTTAGTTTCTTACCATCCCCTGCTACGTCAACGGCAGCGCGCTCTCGCTGGGCTACAGCCTTGCTGTTTTCCAAAAAGGCAACCACTGCAGCCTTACTAAGGACCATTTCGGTGCCGTTCGTCTTTTTGATTTCCTTGGCTTTAGCCATAACCATCGCCAGCGAGGGTCCTTGCTCGTCCAGTTCCGGCAGGTTCAGGCGAACGCGGTACAGCTTATTCGATACCTCAATGGCCACCGGGCTGATGTGAAGCACAAAGGGCTGTTTACCGAAGGCATCCAAAACACCGGATAGGAGGTCAAGGGGGACAACGAACTGGGCGTCACCTTGAATCTCCTTGCTAGAAGTAAACGACATATGAGCGTCGTCAAAGCAGGACACAAAGGCCGATTTGCCAAAATTAACCCCAACCGGCATAAACTTATCGGCCACGGAGGTATACTTCAATGCGCAAGCACCAACTGCGTGGTGTAGCCAGGCTGCGTGTTCGGCGGACACCTTGATTTTCTTGGCATCAGGGAGTTCCGCAGCCTCGATCTGGTTCGGGTCAGTGGTGGCCAGTTGGGCTGTGTAGCCCTTACTTTTGACGGATAGAACTGTGTTCTTCATCGTCATCTCGATGTCGCCCCGACCCTTTGCCACTTGATCCAGACTTTCCAGACTAACCCCGAACTCTGATTTGCCGGATACCTCCCCCGGGACAATTAGCTCGCAGCTGTTAATCTGGTTGACCGAACTGATGACGAATTTCTTGTCGTCGGTGCGGACAGTGACGTTCCCGTCCGTAGGAACGCACAGTCGGCGAATAACCCGTAGGCTATCGCCAATGGATGAGGCGTCAGTGGAGAAGTGCATAGTTATTCCTGGTGACCTATTGTTGCTATTGTATTTACGATTTACACCACAGTGAGAGTCAAAGTTACCGCAGTAGAGGCTACGCGACCGTGGGCATCTGTGTAGGCAATGGTAAACCCGAAGGCGTAATCGTCGGGGGCGATAGTCTGCGCGAGGCGGATAATACGAACGGTGTTGTAGATAGTGGTATTGTTGGGTCCGATCATAGGGTGTTGAAGAACGGACGACTTGAAGGGCAATCCGGCGGGCTGGGTGGTAGGTACGATAGCCAATCCCGTAAGGCCCTCAATGGTAACACCAGCCGGGGGTTTTGCTTGGAATAGGTCAACCCAGTTAAAGTCGAAGAAGGCGCAGTCCAAGTCATCTGTAAGGCTGACCGAGGCTGCCCACTGCAATGCCCCGTTATCTGCCTGAGGGGGCACAGCGGCACTGGGAGTAGACCAAGTGTAGACGTCGAGGCCGTTCACCAACGCTCCGACAAGAACCCCCAGCCCATGCCGGTAGGTGATGAGGGAGGCAGGCATAATCCAGTCACTGTAATACCCAGCAGCATCAGCGGGAACGAAAGAAGAGTGCCCTCTCCAAGCCTCTTGATTTGCTTCGTGGTTAGAAAATCTGGCAACTAGATACTCCGGCTGTACCCCGTTTGCTGCGGGCAGTCGAACGCTGGTGGTGGCTACTTGGCCACTAGCCAACGCGACAGAGGTCTCCAAACCCGTGAACTCAGTGGGCGAGAGGGGATAAAATCCGACGATACAAGCAGACGCTACATTGCCGTTCCGCGTGGTACCAGTGATGATTTCCGCAACCGGAAGGATGGTTTGGGTTACAGGGGAGGCGAACTCTTGACCAAGGGTAAGGGTAGACATGGTTACTCCGATTTGACGGTTACATACTTTAGGTTCGTGCAGCTGGCACAGTATTGCTCCGGCACAGCCACCAGGGGAAGTTCGTGATACTGCTCTTCGGGGACTTGCTCTACCTTAATAGCATAGACCCCGGAATAGGTGTTTATAAAGGCCTGCACGGATTCCCCGCCCAACTTGAACGGGGTGTAGTCCACAGGAATCGGCGTATTAAAAAGCTTCAGCCACTGCTCCGATGAAGGAGGTACAAAATTGTAGTCCATATCCAAAACGAGATAGCCGTCCGGTATATCTGTTACAGCGGTGGATTCCCCGGACTGGGTGGTTATACGCACAGGCATAGGCAGTCCTTATTTATCCAAGCTAGCTCGAACAAAGTTGAGATCGAATACGTCTATACTGTACGAGTCGGCAACCGACTGCGTATCCTTGCTTTTTGCCTCCTTGAGTGCACAAATTAAAATTTGCGCACTTGGCCCTTGAAGAAGAGCTTTTAGCTGTGGCCCCCTAAGCGTTTTGTCCAATAGTAGGAACAAAGCCTTCCGAGAAATCCTGCCGTCCAGATACTGGAGCACTGCATGCTGTATCTCTTTGCGGAGTGCATAGGGTGTTATCTTGTAGACCAAGGTCTGAATGTCGCGTAGGAGGGAGGGCTTGCTAGCCTTATCCACGTAGTCCAAGAAGCTTGGCGCGTCCACCTTTACGGTCATGTTGGAATCCCATGGGGCGAGGAGCGCGGACTTCACTCGCTCACTCAGGATATCCGTTCCTTTACCGGGGAGGGGTTGTAGGCTGGTGTGGCGAAGGATATCCTCGCTATCACATACAAACAGGACATGCCGGTGATAGGAAGACTTGAACTTATTGATAGCATCCAAGCCAACACATATGACAGGGAGGGCGGGCGGCTCTGTACATTGGGCTTTTACCCGAGTAGTGCGATGTCGAAAAACTGAACGATCATACCCGCAGGTCAGATGGGAAATCGTCAACTGGGTAAGTGCCCGGCTAATATACATGGGGGCAATACCAGAAACCCCAAAGGCCGCAACCGTGGTCTGGGGCTTTGTTACCTTCCGGATCCGAGAAAACACATCCATGGTGATAACCTTATAGAGTTTGAGGGTGGCCTTCTACGATCTTCGATATGCCCTTGGAACGCACCACCGTAAGCGACCTTGCCCCGTCATAGAATTCTGACGACTGCGGGGTGATAACTACAATAGACGGAATTATGGATTGCAAGAGCTTCAGGGCACTCTTGAATGACTCCGCCGTCTCCGGGTGCATGTTTGTAGTAGGCTCATCCAAGATCATAAGGTTCGATCGGCTTTGCTTAGGAACGAATTGCAGCTGAGCGAACACCAGAAGATATGTGAACAACCGGGACTCTGCGCCACTAAGCTTGCGAACGTCCGTAGTTTTTACTTTACCCGATGGCCGATGACATTGAATAGATAGTTTTGACTTCTCCCAGTGGGCAGAGAATTTGTAGTTGTCCGGGAACACCATTGGACTATACTTATTTAGCTGCTGCTCCAACAATGAAGTTACAGCTTCAATCGCCAGTCGCTTCATTCCCTTTTCATTGTAGGCCTGTGCCAAAAGTTGTAAAGCTGGTTCGTCTCTCAAACTCTCTGCCAGAGACTCCTTACGGGCCAACAATTCCTTCATCTGGCGTCGATAGGAAGCACGGGCGGTGGCCTCTGCAGAAGCGCGGGCAAGTGTCTCATGCAGTTTCTCTATCTTCTTGGAGAAGTCTTTGGGTGGATTTGACAGCGCCCGTAGGAGTTTCACGTTGGGGAGTACCTGCGTTAGCGCGTACAAAACTTCCTTATCCCTATCTACCATTGATTCTACAACTTCTAACTGTAGCTTCTTCCCATGAAAAGGGGCGGGCTTTTCTGGAATGTTGCGCAATGCTTTGTAGAGTTGGGCGTCCTTACGAAGGAGTTTTTTCTTCTTGTTGATCTTGGTGTACTCCAACTTGGCGCCTTTCCATTTCCGCAATTCCAGCTTATAGTCAACCATATCCTCTTGATACTGGTTGAACTCGGCACGTTCCCTCTTAGCGGACTCCAGTTTCTTTAGGAGTGGGCGCAATTCTTCTTTAATCTTATCCTTGGGCCTGGCCTTAACAGCGGACCCACAAGTTGGGCACACCCCACGCTTAAACTTGTTGGCGTGATCTAGCTCGTGCTGTAGACGATCTACAGAAGCCCGTAGCTCTTCTATATTAGCCTTAGTGTCCTTAACTGGTTTGGGCGGAGTAGGAGGAGCCGGAACGTCGGGCAAATCTAATGCTTGGTATTTTTGATAGGCCTTCCGTAGCTCCTTGATTCGCGGGAGTGCTTCTAGCTGCTTAGGGGTTAATTTGGCGGTAGCCTTATCGTACGCTACTCTCTGCTTCTTGTATTCCTCGTAGGCCCTAGCGGTTTTTAGAACTTGGAGGTCATCGTTCAGGGCAGCCTTGGCAGACTTTATTAGGGCGCGGATGTTTTTTGTACTCAACTGCGCGGGGTCGGTGAGGTCTAAAATATCGCGGACCGCACGAAGTTGGGGGCGCAGCGATACGGCCAAGTCGGAAGCCCGCTGCCATAGGCTGAACCGGCGCTGCTTCTTTTGATACTGCGCCAGTCGCAAAGACATAGATTTGACATCTATTTTTGTACCTGCCGGCCTGTTCCCTCGCAGCGTCTGTATGGAGGATTCCACCTCTTCAAGTTTTGCCCGAAGACCCTTGATCTCTGAAAGGCGAGCGTTAATGAGTTTTCGCTCTGCGTCTATCCTATCGAGGTGGAAAAACTTGGTCAAGTAGGCAGCACGCTCGGACGATGTACCCATAACAAGTGGGTGCATACGACGGCTGTCCAAATAGTACAAGCCCAGGAATTCGTCCTCACTTATAGGCAAAGACGATACCCAGGCTTTCGTGTCCCGTACGTTCTTGAACAAGAGGTTTCCGTTCAGACTAACCTCTTGCTTTGTGCCCTTGGAGAAACAGTACCGGTTGTCCCCGATACGAACGTACAGTTCCCGCTTCCCTAATTTATTCTTGTCCTCGCGAGTTCCAACGACCTGTGTGTCCCAGATGGTTTCCGGAACCTGGGATAGCAAGTAGGACTTGCCCGCGAAATTGCCGTTACGGGAGGCAGTAGATAATTTGTTGAGGCCGTATACCACGGTAACGCCCGGCTTGAATTCTATCTCGGCGTTACCAAAGAGCGGGTCGTCTCGAAGTACAAGCTTCTCAAAAATCACAACTACTCCTTAATTTGTGCCTTATGACGCCTAGACTCCAGGGCTACGGAGTTAAGAACGCGTTTGGACAACCTCTCCACAAGCTTCTCGCGCTCCTCCTTAGAGACATCGGTATACGTCTCTTGAACGTCAATACGGAGGGTTTCGTAAGGGGCAAGGGAAACTGTCCGTCCTACAGTAATCGTAGTCTCCTTGAGTTTCATTTTCTTTTCTCCGTAGCCTGCAGATCGCGCAAGAGTTTAGACCATTGCCTCAGTACGGCCTTGCGCATAGACGATGGGGATGGCTCCTTGCAAGTCTGACACGCCCCTTGGAGAATTTCAGCTCCGGGTAGTGCCTTTATCGCCTCCTTCAACTTATCGCTATCTGGCAGGGAATCTGTGACCATCACCAGGCCGGCTAGCCGCACCAGCTGTGAGTTTTTCATACTGTGCCTTTATCAAAAAGGAGCCGAAGCCCAGTATCCTATACCTCGTAAAACTCCGGTTCTTGGAACGACGCGGATTTGAGGAACTTACCTACGGGGGCATCAGGTTGCTCCGCAGCACTCTTGAGGATGCGACGGGGGTACTCTCCTTCAAGATATACTTCGGTAACCCCTTTGGCTGCGTGCTTGGCGATGGTGGCAGCTTCATCAGCTTCGTCTTTGATGAACCTGGTCATAACCTTATCCACTACCTCCACCATATCCCGATCCGCGTCAATGCCCATGAGATGGTGGGCGCCGTAGCCGAATACGTGGATATCGCACAGACCATCGCGCACCTGGTTGAGTTCCGGG
>Ga0207868_1001497_pt1 | contig 16480 bp, 2 predicted proteins | sample Passage237B_FD_187370 | JGI IMG/M metagenome (GOLD analysis project Ga0207868, IMG submission 187370) | Cellulose adapted compost microbial communities from Newby Island Compost Facility, Milpitas, CA, USA - Passage2 37B (SPAdes) (version 3) ... | reverse complement strand
TGCCGTGAAGTGCTTTGCGCGAGCCAGACGTGGCCGGCTTGGAAAAAGCGCACGATGCAATTGGCGGCCTGCATGTGTCCCTGCCAGCGAAAGCCGCCTTGGTAACCTTGGATGAGCAGGTAGGCGTCATCGCGGCTGAAGCCGCCGCGCAGTGCGATTTTATCGAAGCCGCGTTCTTGTGGGAGCGTGTTGAGTCCGATAGCCTCGGGCAGCTCCCACGTTTCCGGCGCATTGATCATGTGACCGCGCGGTTCGATGTGCGTCGGCGGATGATTACTGATGCGAAATTGATGATCGCTGATCGGCAGGCAGGTGATGTTGCGCGCCGCGGGTGGTTCAACCGGCGCGAGCAAATCGCCGGTGTCGTATTTTTGCAGGAAGACCGGAACGTAGCGCAGAAAGAAGTAGCGCTGCGGAACGTCGAGGTTGGGCAGACGCTGCAGAATCCACTTCAACTCGCCGTCGCCGTAATAAAACGCGCTGCATGCGGTTTGTTCCGTCGCTTCCTGCTGCAAATACAAACCTTGGCTCTCGCCGTAACCGCCTTGGCCCGCGCCGTTGCCGTTGTTGTCATGCAGCGCGATGGAGCGATGCGCGACGAGTCGGGCGTTGCCGCTGGTGAAAAACGCATGGCGCTCCATGCCGAGCGAGTAACGGTAAAGCGTGGCAAGATTGTTAAGCGTGCTCTCATCGTCCTGGTCGTCGATGCGCGCGGCGGCGAGCGCATCGAGAAACGAGCAACACTCGGCGATCCATCGATCGCATTGCGTGCGCAACGCATCGGACGGATTGCATTGATAGCGCAGGTAGCGGGCGAGCAGGAGAAATTCGTATGTGCCTTTGCCTTGGTGGCGGTGACCGAACGGTGGCTCGCCGGTGCGCATGCGCCACCATTCAGTGTCGTTGCCCCAAGCCGTCAGCAAAAGCAGTTCGTCGGTGCGCCGGATGTCGTCGTCGTTGAGAAAGCCGCCTGCGATCAGCAGCGGAATCGCGCGCATGAAACGCTCGGCGAGATAATGCCAGTCGCCGTAGCCGTTGATCAGCGTGGCGTTGAGCCGGCGCAATGCGTCCACCGCGATTTGTGCGTAGCGTTCGTCAGCCGTCCACGACCACATGAGCGTGTAGGCGCCGATGACGCGAATCGGTTCGGTGTAAAACATGAGCCCGCGGCTGCGTAGGGCTTGTAATTCCGCGGAGTCATCCAGCGGCGTGTAGGGCCACTCGGCGAACTGCGTCACGAGTTGGGGGGCGAGTTCGATTTCGAGCAGGAAGGGCAGCGGTTTTCGCGCGGGCAATGCGAGCAGTTTTCCCGCGAGTAAATCCACGGCGCGCTCAATGCCTGTTGGCGTGCTGCCGCCGCACAGGATCACATTGGCGCCGGTGCCGTAGGGATTGACGATTGTGCGCAGGTCGTAGCCGTCGCCGCCGGGATAGGTTGCATCAGTCGAGCACCAATAATCGGCGTAGAGTGGCTGCAGCGCGCGGTTGAGCGCGAGGTTGCCGATCAAGACGAGCGGCTTCGTGCGCAGTTCCGCAGGCAGTGGTGTGCTGCGTTCCGGCATCAAGGCAGTGTCTTCGTGGCAAACCGGTTTCTTGCCGGTGTTTTTGCGAATGGCCACGGCGAGTCGGCTGGCCAAACGCCGCCATTCTTTGCCGACGGGGTGGATGATGGTGGCGCCGGCGAGATCGGTTTCGCGCCGAAGCACACGCGCGCGCAATTCGCTGTGGGGATCGCGTTGGGGAGTAGTCACGGGGTAGTGTGATTGGTAGCGATCTTCAGGCCCGGCCGACAAATCCTAAGTCGTCGAACGTGGCAGATTGTGGGTGATTATTCGTGCCCGCGGTTTTGTGGGGACTTCGGTTTTGACGGAGCCTCGATCGCGTCTAGGACTGTGCGCGGTGAAAACAGGAATGGAAGGCAAACCCCAGCCAAACCAAACCCAGCGAGTGATGACCCTCGCCGTAATTGTGGCGGTGGGACTGGCGTTAACCTTGATGATCGTGGCGGTGCGCGGCGTGGCCGCATGGCAGCGCGTCCGTGCGCCGATCGAATTGTGGCCGGAGAACGGCGCGGCGTTGGCGTGGGCGGAGAGTGACCAGCGTGTGGACTTTCAAACCGTGCTGGCTCTGCCGGAAACGGATTGGCGGCCGCTGGATGATCTCGAATTGGACGACGAGAGCGATCGCGGTGTCTGGCTGCGGGTCGTGCTGCCGCCTTTGAAGAAGCAGGGCAGCAGTATCGTTGCGCTGCCCACTATCGAGTTTTGGGGTGTTGAAGCGCATTGGCAGGATATCGAAGGATGGCGCAGCGAAGTAATCGGGGAGCAAATACCGTGGGTGGACCGAGCAGTGATGAGCGAGCACATGGCGTTGGTGCTCGAGCGACCGCCGCACACGCCGACAACGCTCTATTTGCGGATGATGATGAGCGACTATCCCGACGGATGGGTGAGATACTGGCCGGACGCGCGCTCGGGCCGCCAGTATCTGGAATTCAGCACCTATCTTTACGCGGGCTATTTCGCGGCGTGGGCCGTGATCGTCGGCTACAACTTCCTGCTCGGGGTGTTGCTGCGCCGCCGCACGATTTTGCTGTATGTGCTCTACGTCGTGGCGTTCGGCATGCTGACTTATTACGGCAACGGCGTGGACGGCATGTTCTCCGGTTCGGCGGAAAGCCGGGGGCGTTACTTGCAGTTGATGCTGCTGGTGCTGTTTCAACTTGCGACGTTGCTCTGGTTTGCTCGGGACCTGCTGCAAATTTCCGCGGGCACACGCGCGGCAAATCTGATGAACCGCTTGTTGGTGCTGCTGGGTGTCGCTGCGATTGGTTCGGTGCTGTGGTATTTGGATGTGCTGGAGGCGCAACCGCTCTGGTTGCTGCTTTCGCTGACCTTGATCATCACGGCGGTCGCCCTGCTGGGCTTGGCGGCCCGGCGTTGGTGGCGAGGGCAAGTGGTGGCCGGATGGTTCCTGCTGGCCTTCGTTCCCGTGCTGGTGGCGTTTGTGTGGATGTGGGTATTCATTCTCATCCCGCAGATTCCAATGCACTACACTACGCTTCCGTTTCTGATTGGGAGCATCACGGAGTTTGTGCTGCTGTCGGTGGTGTTGGCGTTTCACTATCGCGAAATCGAATTGGAGAACACCCGCATCAAGGCGGAGCAGGCGGAAAAATTGGAAGCCGAGGTTGCTGCGCGAACGCAGGAGTTGCGCGAACTCACCGACGAATTGAGCGCGTCAAATCGTTTCAAAGACCGGATCTTTTCCGTGCTCGGGCATGATTTGCGCGCGCCGGTGGCGACGACGGTGCAATTCGCCGAAGCGCTTGAGCAAAGTTCGTCGATGCTGCCGCCCGAGGAAATAGCGGAGCAGGCCGGTTGGCTGCGCCGGACCAACGAACAGATGCTCACGATGGTCGATGATCTGCTCGGTTGGGCGCGATCAGAATCAGGCGAATTGTCGCTGACGAAACGCTGCCTGCCCGTGAAGGATTTGGTTGGGCCGCCGGTCACAATGCTCAGCGGCGTGGCGCGCGCCAAGGGCGTGGCGTTGGAGGTCAATGTGCCCGACGATGTGAGCGTGTTGGCGGACGAAAAAACCATGCAAACGGTCGTGCGCAATCTCGTGGGCAACAGCCTGAAGTTCACACCCGCGGGGGGTCGCGTGGAAGTGCACGCACGGCGCGACGGTGATCGCGTGGTGCTGGCCGTGACGGACACCGGCAAAGGCATGGATGCCGCGCAAGTCGAGCGCTTGCGCAACGGCCTCGGCGGCATGACGACGATCGGCACCGCGAAGGAAAAAGGCACCGGTTTTGGTTGGGTGCTGTGCCGTCAGTTTACGCGCATGAACGACGGCGAACTCACAATCGAGAGCACGCCCGGCCGCGGCACCACGGTGCAAGTGAGCCTGCCTGTGGAAAGCCCAGCGAAGGTCAAAGTGTGAGGCAGCGATTTCGCGTTAGGATTGAATCGCGCCATGCCCGAGTTGCCTGACATCATCGTTTACATCGAGGTGCTCGCAGCACGCACGGTCGGTCAGGTTTTGGAAGAAATGCGTCTGCAGGATATGTTCGTATTACGAACATTCGCGCCGCCAATCGAGACGTTGGAAGGGCAGCGCGTGACCGCCGTGCGGCGACTGGGCAAGCGCATCGCCTTCGGTTTCGCCGATGGCAAGTGGTTGGTTTTACACCTAATGGTTGCCGGCCGGTTGCAGTGGACTGACGGAGGCGTGAAGCCGAAGGCGAAGAATGTGCTCGCGCATTTTGTTTTCACCAGCGGAACGCTATCTCTCACCGAAGCCGGCACGAAACGCCGCGCCGCGCTGCATGTAGTAGCGGACGAAGTGGGACTCGCCGCCCATGATCGGCGCGGGCTCGATGTATTTACAGCGACGACGGCGGAGTTCGGCGCGGCCCTGCGTCGCGAGAATCATACACTCAAGCGCGCGCTGACCGATCCGTGGCTCTTCGACGGCATCGGCAATGCCTATTCAGACGAGATCCTGCATGCGGCGCGGTTGTCGCCAGTCGCATTCACGCAGAAGTTGAGTGATGAAGAAATCGCGCGTCTGCACGAGGCAGCGGAAAGCACGCTCATGACTTGGACCGATCGTTTGCGCGTTGAGGCGAAAGGCGCGTTTCCGGCAAAGGTCACGGCGTTTCATCCCGCGATGGCCGTGCACGGCAAGTTCGATCAACCCTGTCCGGTTTGCGGCACGAAAGTGCAGCGCATCCGTTATGCGGAGAACGAAGTGAACTACTGCCCGCGCTGTCAGACCGGCGGCAAACTGCTGGCTGATCGTTCGCTCTCGCGGCTACTCAAATCCGACTGGCCGAAAACGATCGACGAATTGGAAGAGCGCTCAGCCCGCTGAACGGCGTTTGCACCACGCGGCGAAGGCGAGCACTAGTGCGCCGAAAATGGCAGCGTAGGTGGAGGGTTCAGGAACGGCAGAGAAGGCGTTGAAATCGAGGCTGAGGGAGTTGCCTTGGAGTGAGACGGACCAATTACCGCCGAGGAGGTCGTTGGCGAATCCGCTGGTGCTAATCGCAAAAGCGTCGGCGTTAAAACCGGAGATACCCTCGGAAGCCGTGGCGATGATGTAGGAATAATCGAGAGCGGCGTCGAAGTTGGTGAGCGCACCGGCGGAGTTGTCGCCGAGGAGCGAGATGAGTTCGATGATGAACGGATCGTGAGCGGTCGCGGCGATCGTGAGTGTGCCGGTGATATTGAGGAGGTCCCAGTTCGTGCCCGCTGTGCCGTAGGCGTTGTTGATTTCCCAGTTATACGAAGCGCCGCCGAGCCAGAGAGTGTTTCCGGCGTTCAAGGTGCCGGGAGAATTGCCCGGAGCGAGAATGCCGGCGAGTTCGAGATTACCAATGGCGCCGGAGCCGCCGAGCGTGGCACCGTGGCTGATGGTGGTGAGCGTGCTGGTGGCGATGGAGCCGTTTACGATGAGGGTGCCGTTTTGAACAGAGGTCGTGCCGCTGTAGGCGTGGGTGCCGTCGAGCATCGTGGTGCCGGCGCCGAGATGCGTGATGCGGCCGGCGCCGGAGATGTCGCCGTGAAACGCGGAGGCATCGGAACGGTTGAACGCGAGCGTGCCATTCGCGCCGACGGTGACGTTGCCGAGGATCGAGCCGGAAGTGCCGCCGTTACCGAGTTGAACCGTGCCAGCATTGATGGTGGTGCCACCGGTGTAGGTGTTGGCGCCGGCGAGGATGAGCGTGCCGGTGCCGGTGTTGCGAATGAGGCGGCCGTCCGCGAACAAGCCATCCGAGATCACACCGTTGATGAGGGCCGTGCCCGCGCCGTTGATCGTGAGTGAGCGGGTGAGTTGATTCGAAGTCGGCGAGCCGGTGATGACGATATCGCCGAAGGTAGTCAGGCCGGTGTTGCTGATCGTCAGCGTGCGGTTAGAGTCGGCGATGTTGGTCATCGAACCGGTGAAGGTGAGATCCTGAGCGCCGGCGACGGTCAGGTTGCCTTGCAGGTAGAACGTGTTGGCAAGCGTGCGCGCGGTGCTGTCGGCGCGGATCGTGCCGGAGTTCCAGATCACGGCGTTGGTGCTGAGCGCGGCGTCATTCCCGATCTCCAGCGTGCCGCCGAGCATTTGGGTGTAGCCGGTGTAAGTGTTGGCGGTGGTGATGGCGAGCGTGCCGCCGCCGAGTTTGGTCAGGCCGCCGAAGCCGTAGGTGCCGGAGTCGCTGATCGGCGTCGAAAGCGTGCTGGTGCCGCTGGAGACGTTGATGACCGTGGACGGATCAAACACGACGTTCACGTCATTGCCGACGACTTGGAGACCGAAGTTGCCTGCGCCATTGACTGCGTTGGCGAGTTCGAAGCCGGGCTGGGGACGGACGAGCAAGGTGGCGGCATCAAAGCCAACCACGCCATCGGTGGTCGTCGCGAAGGTCCACGCATGTGAGGTCGTGAAATCCGGATCGTAGGGGAAGGAGGTGGCGCCGACCTGAATCATGACCGGCAACTGAGCGGTCGCGGACGCGAAGGTAAGCTGGCCGTCGGTCTGGCCGGGAGAGTTCGTGATCTCCAAGAGATCGGTGGAGGCGGCATTGGTTGTGCCGTCGATCGGCTCGAATTCCCAGCGCGTGATGCTGCCGGATGCGAGCGTGACGCCGCCGCGCACCGTCAACGTGCCGGTGGAGTAACCGCTGGCGATGTCCAGGGCGCCGCCGTTGACGTGGAGCGGAGCGTTGAGCGTGCCGGAGGCGCCGAGTTCCCCGGCGTTTTGATGGAACGCGGTGGCGGTGATGGTGCTGTCGAAGACGTAGAAAACGTTGTGATTGGTGACCGCGCCGGTGGTGGTCAGGTGGGCGAGATTGTTGAGGTAAGCGTAGCCGCGATTGGTGAAGTCGCCTTCGGCGTTCCACTCACCCGCGGAGGTTTGGATCGAGACGTTGCCGTGATTGGTGAAGCCGTCGAACGTCGTGGTCAGCGCGTCCTGGACAGTGATGTTTTCGGCATTCAAGGCCGTCGTGATCGTGACGTCGCCGTAGCCGACGACGAAATTGCCAGCGTTGACGGTGCCGAAGCTCTGGCGATCCGGCGGAGGACCGCTGGGGCCGCGCAGCGGATCATACGTCATCGTGAGCGTGCCGGTGGTGCTGATGGCGCCGAGGTATTCGCCGGAGGTGTTTTGGTAGAACGTGACGTTGCGGCCGCCGAGATCGAGATCCGCGTCGGCGTCGGCACCGAGCAGAGAGCGAACGTAGTAAGTGGAGGAAACGTCGTCAGTGATCGCGAGGTGGCTGTTGGCGCCCTCGAAGACGAGCGTGCGATTGTTCAGCAGACTGAGGCCCGTCGTGAGCGTGCCGTCGCGCACGCCGATGCGCGCGCCGCTGTTGGCGTTGTCCCAACCACTGGTGTTGCTCTCGATGGTGAGATTGCCGGAGCCGACTTTAGTGAGGGACGCTTCGCCGTAGATCGAACCGGAGAGCGTGATGTCGCTGTCGCCGCCGATGAGCATCACGCTGCGGCGCAATCCGTCGCGTTCGATGAGGCCGAGGTCGGTTTGAAGGCGGATGGCACCGTCGGTGTTGTTGAGCAGCCCGACGGTGTCGCCACCGACATCGAGCGGAACGTTAATGCCGACGCCGATGTTCAGATCGCGAGCGGCGCCGGTGAGATTGAGCGTGCCGGTGCCGCTGAGGTTGACTTGGGCGAGATGAGAAACGGCGTCGAGATCGATGGACAACTGACCGGAGCCGACGTTGAGCGTGCCGAGGAGATTGCTCGATGCGGAGTCGACGCGCACGAGTCCGTCGGACGAAAGCGTGACCGAGCCGTCGCCACCGATAGCGTCGATCGTGCCGATGAAGTGCATGAGACCGTGGCCGGCGAGACCGAAGCCGTTGTCGATCGTGAGCGCGGAAGAAACGGTCACGACGGAAGAGGAACTGTTGGCAATCGTTACGCCTTGAGCGGCGAGGGCGGCGGACCAGCTGTAGCCGTTGAGATCGAAGGTGGAGCCGGAGTTGAACGACGTCGCGAGCGGATCGATTGCGTTGGCATGGCCGAGGGCGAGGGTGCCGTTGACGGCGATGGGGCTGGCGTAAGTTTCGGCCGCATTGAAGAGCACGCGACCGCCGGCGATCGTGAGGAGACCGTCGCCCGCGATCTGGCTGTTGAGCGTGAGTGTGCCGTTCGCGGAGAGTGAGCCGCCGCCATCGAGCGTGAGGCCTTGGGTCGCGGCGAGTTCGACCGAATTTTCGGTGCTGAGATGCCCGCCGCGCAAGGTTACCAAATCGGACTGCAGCGTGGCCGGAGCCGCACCGAGGTTGTTGGGGTGGGTGAGCGTGAGCGTGGCGCCAGTCTCGACCGAGTAAGCCGAGGCGGTGTTCGTGCCGCGGAGGGCGAGCGTGCCGGCGGCGACATTCATGCTGCCAGTGAAGGTATTGTCGCCTTCGAGGCCGAAGGCGCCGGAACCTGCTTTCACGAAATCACCGCTGCCGCTGATGACGCCGGCGTAGTTGGTGTGAGCCGATTGATTCAGCGTGAGCGTGCTGTCGCCAAGGGCGACCGAGCCGCCGCCGGACAGACGGTTGAGCGAGACGTCGTGAGCGGAGAGATCAAGGACGGCGTCCTCGGCGTTGGCGAGGGCGACGTTGCTCAACGTGCCGCCGTCAACGTGTGCGGTGCCGTGGTTGATGACGAGGTCAGTGATGCTGCCGTCGTTCGCGACCGTGAGCGTGCCGGCGTTGAGTGTGGAGGTCGGCGCGATGCTGGTTTCGACAATGGCGTGACCGTCGCCGTTGAAGTTGACCGCAGCCGCGTTGACGAGGCCGCCGGTGAAGGTGGCTTCGCCGGAGTTGATGAAGTTCACCGTGCCGCCCGGCGCGGAGAAGTTGAGCGTCGACGCGAGATTGCCGCCGATGTTCGCGATGCCGAACGGGCCGCTGCCGATGAAGATCGTGCCGGTGTGCGTGTTGTCGGCATTGAGCGTGAGCGAACGTGCGCCGGCGCCGAGGTCGTCGCCGAAACGAAGATCGCCATTGCCGGAGAGCGCGCGGTTAAGCGTGAGGACGCTGACCTTGGGCAAGAGGAGAGTGCCGCCGAGAATTTCGACGCCGCCGGAGATGCCGGCGTTGTTCAGGGTGATGTCGCCGAAACCGGCGTTGGCGCGGAGGAAGCCGCTGACGGAGACGCCGTAATCGTAGGTGCCGCTGTGGAGCACGAGCGTGCCGGCGTCCTGCGAGCCGACAGTGAGGTTCTCGTGGCCGGTGAAAAGGGTGTCCAAAACCATCGTGCCGTTGCTGACCGTGAGATTGTCGGCCGCAACGGATGGTCCGATGTAGAGTGTGCCCGAGCCGAGTTGAGTGATGGATCCGCTGCCGGTGACGACGGTGGCGAAGCCGAGCGTGACGTCGTCGGCGCGGTTAATTTCGAGCACGCCGGAGTTCGCGATGGAATTGCCGACCCAACCGCTGGTGCCGCCATCGCCGAGCGTGAGGCGGCCGGCGTTGGTGGTGGCGAGCGAGTTGCTGCCAGTGACGATGAGCGAACCGGTGGCGACGTTCGTCAGGCTGGTGGCCACGATGTCGTGGAGGCGTGAGCCGGCGCGACCGTCGGTGATGAGTGCGCCGTCGCCGACGATGAGTTCGCCAGCGAAGTCGAAGTTGTTTTCGAGGCGCAGATCACCCGCGAGGGTTTTCTGGAAAGTGCCGGAACCAGAGAGGCCGCCGCCGTGAGTGAAGCTGCCCGCGCGATTGAGCAAGAGCGTGCCCTCCGCGACGATTTCGCCGCCGACGGAGCCGGCAGTGCCGTCGGTGTTGCCGATTTGGAGAACGCGACCGGCGTCGACGGTGGTCGTGCCGCGGAGGTTGGGGTTGTCGGCGACAATACTGAGCAGACCCGAACCCATCTGGCGAATGCCGCCGAAGCCGCTGATGGAGCCGATTTGGTTCGGCGCGGAGACGTTGTAGGCGAGCGTGCCGTTGACGGTGATGTGGTCGGCGTAGAGGTAACCGGTGGTGTCGCCTGTGCCGATCTGCAGCGTGCCGTTCATGATGGTGACGCCGCCCGCGAACTCGCTGTTGTTGACCATCACGAGCGTGCCCGCGCCGCTTTTAACGAGGTTGCCCTGACCGTAGATGACGGAGCTGAAGGTGTTGGTTTCTCCCTCGTGGATGAAGGTGTTGAGCGTCGTGCCGTCCCTCAGGACCGTGTCGCCGGAGTAGGCGAGGTCACCGGTGATTTCGATCGCGCCGCCGCCGGAGAGGAGGAAGTTGCCGCCGCCGGTGATGTTGGCGGGAATGACGCGAGACGTTTCCGGAGCGGTGACGATCTCGAGTGTGCCGTGATTAGTAATGGTGCCTGCGATCGCGCCGTCGCCGGAAAGGGCGAGCGTGCTGTATTGCGCGATGGTGGCGCCGCCGGTGGCGGTGTTGGCCGCGGTGAGCACGACGCGTCCGGAACTGTCGACGAGGAACGATCCGGTGCCGTCAACGGTCGCGTTGAAGGTGTAGTAGTCGATGTTGTCGAAGTCGATCACGCCGTGATTAGTGACGTTGCCGGCCACGAGCGAACGATCACGCAGTGCGAGCGTGGCGTCTTCGGCGATGGTGAGTCGGCCGCCGGTGAGATCGATCGTGCCGGTGGTATTGTTATCGGCGCTGCCGGTGAGTGTGAATTTGCCGGACTCGATCGTCATCAGCCCTTCGCCGGAAATCGTGCGGTCGTAAGCGAGGTCGATCGCCGTCACGAGGCGAGCGACCGGGGCGAGGGCGAAGTCGGCGTCGTAGTGTGAACCGCCTTCGAGGCGGATCGTGCTCATCGAATCGATATCGATGCCGCCTAGGCGAGAGAAGGTGCCTCCAGTGAGGCGAAGAACGTCGCCGGTGTGGAAGAAACGACCTGCGCCACCGAGCGCGGAGTTGAAGGTGAGGTCTTCGTTGCGGCTGAGGCCGACGCGACCGGAATTGATCAGGAAGGCGTTGGTGTGATCCGCGGTGGCGAGCGTGAGATCGCCATCGGCGTTTTGCGCGATGGTGCCCGTGCCGCCCGGCGTGAGCGCCCACGTGTAGTTGCCGTCGCGATTGAGCGAGAGCATGCCGCTGTTGATGATCGTGCCGGTGAGCTCGGCGTCGTCGAAGAGGGCGACGGTGCCGTTGATCGCGTTGGTCACGCTGCCAGCGAGCGTGGCGTTGCCGGAGAGCGCGAGCGTGGCGCCGCCGGCCACGGTGGTGCCGCCAGCGTTGGTGTTGCTGCCGAGAAGCGTGAGCGTGCCGGCGTTGACGGCAGTTGCACCGCTGTAGGTGTTGTTGGCCGCGAGCGTGGCGTTGCCGGTGTTTTGTTTGGTCACGGAGCCTGCGCCAGTGATCGCACCGGCGATGGTGAGATCGTCGTCGTTGTTGAGGAGCAGCTGGCTGTCGTTCGTGAAGGCGACGCTGCCGATGCCGTCGGCGCCGGGGTCGAGGCGAAGCGTGCCGGCGGAGATGCGGAGATTGCGTTGGTCGTCGAACGGTTCGGTGTCGGCGATCGCGTCGTTGGTGAACGTGAGATCGGTGTTAACGATCAGCGTGCCGCTTCCGGCTTGTTGAAGATAACCGGTGCCCGTGAGCGTTTTGTCGAAAGTGACTTCCCCCGGCGCGTTGTAAGCGAGGCCGCTATCGGTCGCGGCGAGATGAACGTCGCCGACGATCGAGCCGAGTCGTGCGCCGTTGCCGAGAATGAGCAGACCGTGTTCGACGGTGGTGCCGCCGGTGTAGGTGTTGTTGCCCGTCAGTGTGATTTCCGCGCCGGCGCCTTCGTTGATGACGGCGAAGCCGCCGTCGCCGGCGATGTCGCCGTGGAACGTCTGGACGCGGGAGGCGGCGAGCGTGCCGGCCTGCACGTCGAAGTTGGTGATGCTGGATGCCTGGTTGAAATCGAGCAGGAGTGTGCCTTCACCGGTCTTGGTGAACGTGCCGCCGGTGGTGAGCGCGGTGTTGACGGTGAAGTCGCCGCTGACGTCGAGCGCGACGGCGGCGAGCGTGCCGGTATAACCGTCGCCGACGGAGAGCGTGGCGGCGGCGGAGTTCACGCTGGTGGTGCCGGTGACTTCGAGTTGTTCGACGGTGAAGTCGCCGTGATTCGCGAGGAACGTGCCGATGTGGAGCGTTCCGATAGTGGTGGTGTCCGCTGCGTAGCTGCTCTCGTAGGTGCCGCCGTGCACGTGCGTGGATGGCAGGTAGGCGCCGATGATGTTGTCGTAAGTGAGATCGCCGCTGCCGTAGGTCCACAGCGTGGCGCTGGAGCCGACCGCGATGGTGGCGGTGCCTTCGGCATTCGTGACGGAGCCGGCGATGTTCAGCTTGCCGTCGGTGACTTCCAGGTTGCCTGCCATCGTGCCGTCCGTGATGGCGACTTGCGTGGTGCCGGGGCCGGTGAAGCGAGCGGTGGCGTCCTTCGCAATGGCGAGGCCTTGGTAAACTCGGGTGGAGTTGATCGGATTGTGGATCGAGAGCGTGCCACCGAGGACGTTGAAGCTGAAGCCGAGCGAAGGCGTCGTGATGCCCAGAGAGCCCGCGCCGGTTTTCGTGAGGACGTTGCCGCTCGGTGAGTAAATGGCTTCGAGCGGGGCGAGGATGTTGGCTTGGTAAGGAGCGGCGCCGGAGTGGCCGACATTGATGACCGCGTTGCCGATGGAAACGCCACGCGTGGCGGCGAGATCGACGTTGGTGTCAAATTGAAGAATGCGTCCGTCGGTGATGGTGAGCCAATTCGACGTGTGCGTTTCCGGAGCGGCGCCGAAGGTGTAGTAGTCGCTCGTGACGATGCGGAGCGTGCCGGGCGTCGTGTAACTGTCGGGCAGGAGGCTGCTCGGAGTCGCGGTGTAGTTACCGAGAAAAACGCCGCCGACAATATCGTTGGGATTGAGCGCGGACTGAGCAGCGAGCGTAAGCGTGCCGCTGCCAAAATGGCTGAGGTGACCGGCCTGGCCCGTCAGTGAGAGCGTGAGATTGGCAGCGCTGAAGTTTTGGAAGTCGCCAGTCCCGTCGACCGCGAGTGAGAGTCCGCGTGTCGCGTCGGCGTTGATGAGTGCTACCTCGGCGTGGTTGGTAAAAGACGGAAGCGCGCCTGACGTGAAGCTGTTGGCGTTGATGAGCAGTGTGCCTTCGTCGACGGTGAGGCGATTGAGGAAGGTGCTGTTGGCGACCGTCATGACATTCGCGCCGAGCTTGGTGGTCGAGCCGCTGCCAGAGATGGAAGATTCCGCGCCGACGGTGAAGTTGTCGTAGCGATCGAAGATGAGCTGGCCGTTATTCACGATGGAGCCGGCGAGCGATGCCGTGCCCGCGAGCGTGAGCGAGGCGTTGCCTGCGATCGTGGTCTGGCCGGTGTAGGTTTGCGCCTGCGTGAAAGTGGCGTCGGTCGTTGCGCTGCTTTGGAACGGAAGTCCGATTTCAACTGCACCGGTCCCGCTGATGACGCCGGTATAGAGGAGCTCCGGCGAGTAGATGCGAACGGCACCATCATTGAGGATGGAGGTGCTGACGTTTTGAGTTTCGGTGCCGTTGAAAGTCACGAGGCCGTCGTGGCCAATCGTGATGGCAGGGAGTGTCCAATCGACTGTGGACGCGACTAGCGTGCTGTTGCCGCCGAGATAGAGGTAGGGGTTCGTGTTGCCTGATTTGAAACCGATGGTGCCGGTGCCGCTGAGATCTCCTTCGATCGTGAGTGAAGTAAGTCCAACCGTGAGATGGCCGTTTTGGAGATTGAGTCCGCCGGTGCCGCCACTGGATCCGACTTCAAGCACGCCTCCGATTGTTGCCGTGCCGCTGGCGCGAGAAACAAAGGGTAAATACGAGCCGGTGTTGCCGGCTTCCAAAAGCGCGCCGTCTTCGAGCACAACCCAGTTAGAGAGTGTGAGATTGTCGAGTTGCAGCGCTGCACCGGAGGCGACCGTGATGGTCGCATGTTGCGAAGTGGGGGCCGCAGTGAGATCGTTGTTCGTCTGGAGGTGGAGACGACCGGAGTCCACGAAGACCGGTCCGGTGATGTAATTGGTGCCGGTGAGACGCGTGTCGAACGCGAGACCGTCGAGGTCATTGATGCGGATGGTTCCCTCGCTCTGGAGGCTGGCGTCGACGACGCCGTAGAAATTGAGCGTGCCGGTGGAGAGGTTGGTGATGAAGGCGGAGTAGGAATCGTATTGTCCGGGCACGCCGGCGCGCGGCACTAGATTTTTGAAAGTCGATCCGCGGAACGTGAGCTCGCCGCGATTGGAGATGACGCTGAGGTAAGGCTGGTCCGTGTAGATGTTGAACAGGCTCAGTTCCATCGTGCCCAAGTTGGTGAGCGATCCGGCGGAGCCGCTGCCGATGAAGGTGGCGTCGGCTTCGTTTACGAGCTCGCCCGCAACATTCAGGCTGCCGGTGACGAGTCCGCCGGTTTCGTTCACGAACTTGCCGTTGGTGGAAACCGCGAGGTCGATTGTGCCGCGGTTGGTGAAGGTGCCGAGAGGACCATCGGAGAACAGTCGACCGTAGTCGTCGCCGGTGATCAGACCTTCGTTGGTGAAGTTGCCCGAGGTCGTGAGGATGCCGGTGTTTACCGTGACGGTGCCCGTAGCTTCGTTGAGAGCGAAATTGGAGAGCGTGTAATCCTGATGGGTGATCTCGACCGTCCCGGCGTTGTTGCGGAAGGCGAGAAGGTTTTGGCCGGCGGCGTTGCGGATGCTGGAGCCGTTCGCGAGGCGGATGTTTCCGTTGTTGGTGAAGTGCGGGTAGATATTGGTGAGGACGAGGTGAACGCCATCGAGACGAAGAGGGCTGCCCGCGGTGTAATTGAAGTTGAGGTCAACACCGTCGCGATTGACCGCGTGAGTTAGATCGAGGCCACCGTTGACCGTGACGAGGGCACCTGCGCCGTTGTTCAAGAAGTTCGTCGCGGTCGCGCTGTTGGAAAACACGCCGTTGATTTCGAGGCGACCGTTGGGGCCGACCGTGACGGTGCCGTTGGCGTCTAAGTCGCCGTTGATGCGGAGGCGGTCGACGTAGATGCCGTGCCAGAATTCGTTGGAGTAAATGTTACTCGCAGTCGTGAGATCATCCGTCGCGCCGGAATAAATCCGCGTGGTGCCGCCATTGATCGTGACGAAATCGTTCGAACTGCCGCTGCCGAACATCGCGTAGGCGTTGGAGCGGATGGTGCCGCCGTCAGCGGTGCGGGTGGTGAGTGAACCGAACTCGATTAATCCGTGATTCGTGATCGTCGTGCCGGGCGCGTAGTAGGCTTCATAGCTGCCGGCGAAGGTGAGTGTGCCGCCTTCGCCGACGAAAAACGGCTGTGTTTCGTCACCGAACTGCCACTGCGCATTCCGGCCATAAAGCGTGACGTGCGTGTGATCGAGATTGGCCGGCGCGTTGGGAGAGATGACGGTGCCGCCGATCCACAGGCTGGCGTTGGTCGCGGCGAGCGCGGTGTAGGTGGCGTTGCTCAAATCGAGCGTGCTGCCGGCGCGCACGACGATGTCGCCTGAGTTGCCGAACTCGGCGAGCCCGGTGTTGACCGTGAAGTTGGCGTTGTTGCGCAGTTCGAAGTGGCCCTGATTGAAGGTGAAGTTGCGCAGCGCGGAATTGCCGTGTTGGTCGGAGAACGTGTAGTTGCCGCCGAGGCGGATGTCGGCGGCGTTGACGACGATGTCGGCGCCGTCGAAGCGCAGCGTGCTGCCATCAACGTCGTAGCGTCCGCCGGTCAGCGTGTGACTGCCGGCGTTGTAATTGGTGAATTGCGAGCCGGTGATGGCGATGGTGCCGCCGTAGATCGCGGCGAGTTTGCCGTAGTTGGCGAAAGCCTCCTCGTCGGTGTCACGCGTGTAGACGGCGTCGCCGCTGATGCTGAGACCGCCCGTCTCGGTGATGTTGCGGATGCCGGCCTCGTTGAGGCCATCGGTGATGCGGGCCTCGGCGCTGTTGAAGGTGATCGGCACGGCGGCGTCGAACCACGAGTCGATCTGGGGCACGATCAACATGCCGCCGACGACGTAGGTTCCCTCGGTGAATGCGCCGTTGGCGACGGAAAGAAAATCGCCGTTGATGCGGAGAATGGTGCCGGTGTCGACGCTGAGCGTGCCGAGATTGCGGAAGCCGCCGCTGCCGGGCTCGATCGTGAGTTCGGCGCCGATTTCGCCGCCGAGCGAGCGGATGGTGCCGCCGACCTCATTGACGATCGTGAGCAGATCCACGCCGAGGTTGCCGCGGCCTTGGATGGTGTTGTCGACGTTCGTGAATGTCGTCTCGTTGCCACTGGCGGAGGTGATGAGACCGTAGCCAGAGGAGTTGCCGGATCCGTCGGTCCAGACGACGCCGAGTTCCGTGTAGGCGTGGCCGGCGGCGTCGACTTTGGGGACGGCGACGAGTTGGCCGCCCATTTGAATGAAGCCGCCGCCGGTGAGCGTCAGGTTGTCGGCGAGCTGCAAGACGCCGACGGACGGGTCATCGGAGGGAGCCGTGGCGCCGAGCTTGATGAAG
>Ga0207868_1001496_pt1 | contig 16481 bp, 13 predicted proteins | sample Passage237B_FD_187370 | JGI IMG/M metagenome (GOLD analysis project Ga0207868, IMG submission 187370) | Cellulose adapted compost microbial communities from Newby Island Compost Facility, Milpitas, CA, USA - Passage2 37B (SPAdes) (version 3) ... | reverse complement strand
TGGTGCTGGCCGACATCGATATGAAGCCGATGGACGGCATCACGCTCCTCAAGAATTTGAAGCAGTATGATCCGACGGCGGTGGTCATCATCATGACAGCCTACGCCAGCACGGAGAGCGCGATTCAGGCCCTCAAATACGGCGCGTTCGATTATCTGCAAAAACCATTCCGCGTCACCGAGCTGATTGAAACGCTCAAGCGCGGCATCGAATTCAAGAAATTCCAGAGCGAGCGCGCGGTTTCGGGCCTCGTGCCTAGCAACGATGCCAGCAGCATTGAGAAGCGTATCATCGGCAAGAGTCCCGCAGTGAAAAAGCTCGTGCAGCAGGTCAACAAGCTCGCGACGGTGCGAACGCCGGTGCTGCTGCAAGGCGAGAACGGCACGGGCAAAACCGCGGTGGTTGAGATTTTGCACGCGGCCTTGGGCTCCGAAGCCGGTCAACTCGTGCGCATCGATTGCTCGCTGAGTTCCGAAGCGAATTTCCGCGAAGGTCTTTTGGGTCAAAATGGAGTGGGCGGTGCTTGGATCGAGCAGGCCAAAGGCGGCACGCTTTACCTGCAGCATTTGCAATGTCTGCCGCCGGATGTGCAGGAGGTTTTGGTCAGCGTATTGCGCAACACTGCGCACGGTTTCCGTTTGGTCTGCACGACGGCGGACGACCTCGAGCGACTCGTCGATGAGGGCAAGTTTAACGATGAGCTGTTTTATCGCGTGGCCTCGTTTCCGGTCCTGATGCCGTCGGTGCGCGAGCGTCCGGACGATATTCCGCTCCTGCTCAAGCACTACGCCAGCCGCGTGGTGAACCCGCATTTTGATGCTAATTTAGTGGAATTTACCGACGACGCCGTGGCATTGATGTCCACTTATCATTGGCCGGGCAACCTGACCGAGCTGTTTCAAGTGGTTTCGAAGATCGTTTCGTCTTCCGAAACCCGCGTGATTACGTCGCAACAGCTGCCTTTGCGCCTCCGCGAAATCCACAACTGGCCGAGTTTGAGCGAATATCTCGCCGGTCAGGAAAAGCAGTATGCGGACATGGTTCTGCGCGCCTGCCACGGCGACAAAGCCCAAGCCGCCAAGGTGCTGGGGGTGGACATCTCGCGAATCGGGTAAAAGTCGCTTGCGACCACTTCCCGCTTGCGGCGTCGGATTGTGACCGCAACCCTCTTCGCAATCTACGTCCATGCCCAAACGCACCGACCTCCAGTCCATCCTCATCATTGGCGCCGGGCCGATTGTTATCGGCCAAGCTTGCGAGTTTGACTACTCGGGCACCCAAGCCTGCAAAGCGCTGAAGGAAGAAGGCTACCGCGTCATCTTGGTGAACTCGAACCCGGCGACCATCATGACTGATCCGGAGTTTGCCGATGTTACTTACATCGAGCCGCTTACGGTGGATATTCTGGAGAAGATCATCGCCACGGAACGGCCGTCGGCGCTGCTCCCCACGCTCGGCGGGCAGACTGCGCTCAACCTTTCCATGGAGCTCCACGAAAAGGGCGTCTTGGAAAAATACGGCGTTGAAATGATCGGCGCGAAGCCGGAGGCCATCAAGAAAGGCGAGGACCGCCAGCTGTTTAAAGAGGCCATGCTCAAGATCGGTCTGGATGTGGCGCGTTCGCACACCGTCAAGTCGATGGAAGAAGCGAAGGCTGCAGCCGAGGAAATCGGGACCATGCCGCTCATCATCCGCCCTTCGTTCACGCTTGGCGGTTCCGGCGGCGGTATCGCCTACAATATCGAAGAATTTGAAGTCATCGTGGCCAACGGTCTCGACCTTTCGCCCGTGCACGAAGTCCTCATCGAGGAATGTCTGCTCGGCTGGAAGGAATATGAGATGGAGGTCATGCGCGACCATAAGGACCAGTGCGTCGTCATCTGCTCGATTGAGAACTTTGACCCCATGGGCGTGCACACCGGCGACTCGATCACGGTGGCTCCGGCCATGACGCTGACCGACAAGGAATATCAGGTCATGCGCGACGCATCGTTTGCGGTCATTCGCGAAATCGGTGTCGAGACCGGTGGTTCCAACATCCAATTTTCGCTCGATCCCACCACCGGCCGCCAAGTCGTCATCGAGATGAATCCTCGCGTGTCACGCTCCTCGGCGCTCGCGTCGAAAGCGACCGGTTTTCCAATTGCGAAAATCGCGGCGAAGCTCGCTGTCGGTTACACGCTCGACGAGTTGAAGAACGACATCACGCGCCTCACGCCGGCGTCGTTTGAGCCGACGATCGACTACGTCGTCACCAAGATTCCGCGCTTCACGTTCGAGAAATTCCCCGATGCCGATTCCACGCTGACCTCGGCGATGAAATCGGTGGGTGAGGCGATGGCCATTGGTCGCACTTTCAAGGAATCCCTGCAGAAGGCGCTGCGCTCGCTGGAAACCGGCGCGCGCGGTTTTGGTGGCGGTGGCAAATACGGCCTCGATACGCCGCCGGATGAAAAGACCATCCGGGCCAAACTCGCTACGCCTAACTCGGAGCGCATTTACTACATCCGCTACGCGTTCATGAGCGGCATGACCGTGGATGATATTTTTGATCTTTCGAAGATCGATCCGTGGTTCCTGCACCAGCTGCGTGAGATCTACGAAATGGAAGTCGAGCTCAAGCAGACCACGCTGGAAACCGTCGATCCCGTGGTGCTGCGCCGCGCGAAGAAATTCGGCTTCTCCGACGTGCAGCTCGGCCACTTCTTCAAGCGCGATTTCACCGCGGTGCGCGCGTATCGCAAAAAGATCGGCATCAACACGACCTATCGCTTGGTGGATACTTGCGCGGCTGAGTTCGAGGCGTTCACGCCGTATTATTATTCGAGCTATGGCGACGAGAACGAGATTCTGCCGCCGAGCGGCAAGAAGAAGATCATGATTCTCGGCGGTGGCCCGAACCGCATCGGCCAAGGCATCGAGTTCGACTACTGCTGCGTGCACGCGAGCTTCGCGCTGCGTGAAGCCGGTTACGAAACCGTCATGGTCAACTCGAACCCCGAGACGGTTTCGACCGACTACGACACCAGCGATCGCCTCTATTTCGAGCCGCTCACGCTGGAAGACGTTTTGGAAATCTACGAGCAGGAGCGTTGCGATGGCGCTATCGTGCAATTCGGCGGCCAGACGCCGCTCAATCTCGCCTCCGCGCTCAAGGCCCATGGCGTGAACATTATCGGCACCTCGCCGGAAAGCATCGACACCGCCGAGGACCGCAAGCTCTTCGCCGCGATTCTTAACAAGCTCAACCTCAAGCAGCCTGCCAATCGCACCGCGATGGATCAGGACGAAGCGCTCGTCTTCGCTCGCGAGGTCGGGTTCCCCGTGCTGCTGCGCCCCTCGTTTGTGTTGGGCGGCCGCGGTATGTTCATCGTTTACAATGAAGCCGAGTTTAGCGCGGTGATTCGTCAGGCGTTCGAAGTGATGCCGGACAAGCCCGTGCTCATCGACAAGTTCCTCGAAGACGCGATCGAGCTCGACGTTGACTGTATCAGCGACGGCGAAACATCCGTCATCGGCGGTATGCTCGAGCACATCGAGTTTGCCGGTGTGCACTCTGGCGACGCCTCGATGGTGATGCCTCCGCACACTTTGTCGAAAGACATGCTGCAGGTCGTCCGCGAAGCGACTCATGCGCTGGCGAAAGAGCTCAAGGTCATCGGCCTGATGAACGTGCAGTTCGCCATCAAGGATAACCAGCTCTACGTTCTTGAGGTTAATCCGCGCGCTTCGCGCACCGTGCCCTTCGTGGCGAAGGCGATGGGCGTGCCGCTCGCCAAACTCGCGGCGCAGGTCATGGCCGGTCGCAAGTTGAAGGACCTCGGTTTCACGCGCGAACAAACGCCGAAGCACTGGTGTGTGAAGGAAGCGGTGTTCCCGTTTGTGCGTTTCCCTGGCGCGACGATTACGCTTGGGCCGGAAATGCGTTCGACTGGCGAAGTCATGGGTCTCGATGCCGACCTCGGTATTGCGTTCGCCAAGGCTCAGGCGGCCGTCAAACCCGGTCTGCCGGTCAGCGGTAATGTGTTCTTGTCGGTCAAAGATTCCGACAAAGCGCGCGCGGTGGATATCGCCCGCCAACTCGCGGCTTTGGGCTTTGCCATTTATTCGACCAGCGGCACCGCCAAGGTCCTTGCGGACAATGGTGTGCCGGTCATTCGCCTTGCCAAGATCAACGAAGGCCGCCCGACCGCGGTCGACATGATCAAGAACGGCAAGATCCAGATGGTGATCAACACGCCTGACGGCATGATTCCGCGCCGCGACGAAAACGCCATTCGTGCTGCGTCCTACGCGCACAATGTCTGCATCATGACGACGATCACCGGCGCTAACGCTGCGTTGCACGGCATCCAAGCCCTGCGTCGCGAAGAGGTCGGCGTGAAGCCCATCCAGCTCTACAAGAACAACGTCACCGTGCTTTAACGGTTACCTTGAGATTGGGGCGTGCATCTGTGGCTCGCCCCAACCTCAAGAGCGGATGATTTGCGGAAGTCGTTTTGGGGCCTTAGCGAGTGGGGATTCGGGCTACGCCAATCAAAGTTGGGCTAATCACTTGCATGGGATTGGATTAGAACGGGTTATGTGTGTCACACAGGTGTCTCCATGACATGTGATGCTTAAAGTCATGTTTTGTAGTGAATTACTGAATAAGGTTCGCGATTTCAGTGCATTAATAAAGTGTTAAAAATAGGGTGAAACACCCAATAATTTTGAAACTTTGGGCGGGTGGGTTACGTCTATGTAGTGGCTGAGGTGCACATGCACCGACTGCCATGTAACTACCATGATCACATTCCACTCAGGCTTCAGTTTCGCTCGTCGAGCTTTCCTGTTTCTCCTGCTCACCGCAGCAGGCGTGGTTGGTCATGCTCAGACGACGCTGTATTGGGATATTAACGGCAGCACGGCTGGTGCCGGCACATCGCCTTCCGGCACTTGGTCCACTTCGGCAAAGAACTGGACCACGAATTCCGCTGGCACTGGGTCTACCGCCAACTGGACGAATGGTAACACGGTCGCGGTATTTAGCGCCGGCACCGATGCCAACAGCGCTTACACCGTCACGGTTTCCGGCGGGGTCACGGTGGGGAAGATCAACTTCGAGGAAGGCGCTCCGACCATTACCGGCGGCACCGTCACCATGAACAGCACCGGCGAATTTAACGTGGCGACGGGTCGCGTTGGCACCATCAACAGCGTCATCGCTGGCTATAACGGCTTCAACAAGACCGGCAATGGCGAGCTCGTGCTCGGCGGCAACAATACCTTTGGCGGTGTCGTCAACGTCAACGCGGGCACGCTGACGCTGGCCCACTCGAATGCGCTCGGCACCAGCACGTGGGGCAACACCGTGGCTTCGGGTGCGACGCTCGCGCTGCGGGACGGCATCAGTGTTGCCGAAGGCAGCATGTTTTTCAGCGGCACCGGCTACAATGGCAGCGGCGCGCTGCGCAATATTTCGGGTAACAACACGATCAACAGCCAGCTTACCCTTAACGCCAACTCCACCTGGGTGTCCGATTCCGGCACGCTCACGGTGGCGGGTGCGAATCAGATCAACAACAAGGTGCTCACGCTCGATGGCGCCGGTAACTTCGTGTTCAGCCAGAACCTCAACAACGTCGCCGGATTGGTGGTCGCTGGCGCGGGTGATCGCACTTTCAACGGCCCGCAGCTCAACGCCGGTGGCGACATCGTCGTGAGCGGTTCCGGTAACACCGTTTTCAATACCACGGTTAACGCCAGCTCCAGCGGCTTCGTGCAGACTGGCACGGGCACGACCACGTTCGCTGGTCCTACCACCAACTATTTCAACACCGTAAACATCACCGGTGGCGAAGTCATTCTCGATAATAAGTCCGGCTACGCCATCCAGTCCAGCGGCGCCGTAAATATCGAGGGTGCCACCGTCACATTCGCTAGCGACAACCAAGTGGCCAACTGGATGGACGTCACGCTGAGCGATGGTGCGGTGCTCAACCTCAATGGCACCGTTCAAACTATCGACCAGCTGACGATCACTGGTAATTCGATCATCGATTTCGGTTCCGAGGAGTCGTTCTTCACCGTCAACTCGCTGTTGCTGACGGACGACGCCGTCCTGACCGTCGTCAATTGGTATAACGCTATTGATAACACCTTCATCGCCAAACTGGATCCCGGTTCCTCTTCGCTCGCGAAGATCATCTTCGCTGGTTCGGGTAACACTTCGTGGGATCCCTACGACCGCACGCTTACGCCCGGCGCTCCTTTGCCCTCGCCGGTGCCGGAGCCTTCGACCTACGGCATGATCTTCGTCGGCGCGGCCCTCGGCTTTGTTATCTGGCGCCGTCGCCGTGCGGCTGCGGCTCGCAGCTGAAGTGCCTGTTTCCGGCATTTACAGCAGGCGGCTCGTTTGCTTTGGTCGGGGTTTTCAAGTCAAACCACCCTGCGCATGAGCACACCCGCCAAGTCTCAAAAATCCGACGGCACCACCGCCGAAGTCAATGTCACCCCCGGCTTTGAGGAAAAGCTGAACCAATTCTGGGAACGCAACCGGCGTGGCTTGATCATCCTGTGCGCGGCCATTCTGGTCGCGATTCTCGCCAAGGGTGGATGGGATTATTTGGCGGCCGAAAAAGAGGAAGGCGTTCGCAAGGCTTACGCCTCAGCTGTGACGCTCCCTCAGAAGCGCAGCTTTGCCCAGACCCATGCCGGTCACGAACTCGCTGGCGTGGCATGGTTGCAGATCGCCGATGCGGCTTATGCCGAAAATAAATCGGCCGACGCTATCGCGGCCTATCAAGAGAGCGCCAAGGTTCTGACCGACGGTCCGCTGTCCGTGCGCGCTTCGCTCGGTCTCGCCATGGCGCAGATTCAATCCGGCCAGACCGAAGCAGGTAAGACGGCGCTGCAGAAGATCGCCGATTCGGCCTCCGCGCCGAAAGGGTTCCGCACCGAGGCGGCCTATCATCTCGCCAGTCTTGCGCACGCCGCGGGTGATGACGCCAAGTTTCAGCAACTCGCGCAGCAGGTTATGCAGATCGATCCCGCCAGCCCGTGGTCGCAACGCCTCATGCTGATGCAAGTGTCCAAGCATCCCGCTGCTGCCGCTGCCCCGATCCAACCTGCCGCTACATCGACAGCTGAAGAACCGGCGATCAAACTCAACCTCGGCAATTAACACTCTCCGTTAACCGAACGAGTTCACGAAAAAGGCCCGCTGTAACGCGGGCCTTTTTCGTGTGGGGAGAAAATCGAATTACGTCAGGCAACCTTCGCCCGTTTCCGTCTCCGCACCGCGACTACACTCACCAAAGCAACACCACCAAGAATCGCCGTGTAGGTGGAAGGTTCGGGAACAGGAGCGAGGCTAGTGGTGCCGTTAATTACAAGATCATTACCTGACAGATTTCGTATCCCGAATGTTGAGGTTCCGCTCGTGTCTCTCCAGCCATAGAGTCTAAACTCTATAGTGCCGGATATATTTTGTAGATTTGTGATGCTTGACAGCGTGATTGATTGATTTGGTGCGCCCGCTGTCGAGAATGAGTAGGTATGAAGAGTGTTGTTTACCGAGAATCCGGTGGCACTGCTCATTAAGGCGCCATTGAAATTTGTCACAGCAGTTCCGACTCCACTGTTGAATGAAATGGACGATATATTTATGCTATAACCTGTCTTTGATGTTAGGGTAAAACTGATGTAGTCATTTGTATCAATTGCTGATGCTAGGGATGTTGTGTTAAAGGAGCTGCCGCCAAATGTGCTGGCGGTGCCAGATGGTGTAACACCATCGCCAAGCCCTAGAGTGGCGCTTGATAGATTTTCATCTATATTTGCGGCGTTGAGTGGGTTGGAAGTGCTGGCGGTAATACCATTAACTTCCCAAACAGCCAATTGAGCCAATACCGGTCCTGTGGCAAAAATGAGTCCCCAAAGTAGTATGAAAGTCTTCATGATGGGATAAATTTGTTCCGAATCTGCTGTTTACCTCTCGGTGGAGCAAGGGGAAACGGTGACGATCATGTTACCACGCCCTTGTGCGAAAATGGTCGGGGCGGAGGGATTCGAACCCCCGGCCTCCTGGTCCCAAACCAGGCGCTCTACCAGGCTAAGCTACGCCCCGACAGCGCGCTCAAGGGGTAGGATAATTCTGCGCTTGTCAATGGTTGGCTATGGACGGTCCGAAATCGTGCGAAGTGTGTTCACACTCGGTGTGTTTGGCGTGCGCAAACTTGGGCAAGTGCTGGGCTGTTAATAATCTGTCCTTGCGTCAGAGGAGCGTTGGGATAGTCCTCGAAAGACCCTTCTTCTCCCATGGATACTATTTCTCGCGAAAACAACAGCATGTTGCCCGTCGGCGGAATCATCGTCGGCGTGATCGGCCTGCTGCTCGGCGGTTACTCCGCAATTAAACTTTCCAGCGTCAATCGGACGCTGGCTGCGCATGAAGAAAAAATGGCGCGCTTCGACACCTTGGAGTCGCAAGTCAGCACCGCTTCGGCCGCCAGCGAAAAAGCCACGCGCGACCTCGGCGCCCTGACGCGCTCGACGCAAGACGCGTTCAATCAGGTTGGCGCCGAGCTCGGCAACCTGCGTGGCTCAATCACCAAACTGGAGGAGTCTGCCAAGACCGCTCCGGTCCGGGCTCCTGCACAGGGTGGCGGTGCTCCCGCTGTGGCTGGTCCCGATGAATACATCGTGAAGTCGGGCGACACCGGCGCGAAGATCGCGCGCGCACAAGGCGTGACGCTCGCCGATCTGCTCGCCGTCAATCCTGACGTGAATTGGAACCGCCTCGGTGTCGGCCAGAAGATCAAGCTGCCGAAGAAATAATTCCGACGGCGCATTTCGCTTTCATGCCTCCTCGACCGCGTTGGTCAGGAGGCATTTTTTTTGACCAATGAACCAATCAACTGAGGGTCCGGCACGCTGGGAAAAACTGGATCACACCGTGCTCGCGAAGACGCGCGTGTTCGATTTGCAAAGCGTGCGTTATCGTCATCCGCGACGTGGCACCGAGCGCGATTTTGTGGTGATGCGTCCGCCGGGTTGGGTGAATGTCGTGGCGCTCACCACCGATCATCAACTCGTGCTCGTGCGGCAGTTTCGTTTCGGCGTGGATGATTTCACGCTCGAGATTCCTGGCGGCTTGATGGATGCCGGTGAAAGTCCGGTAGAAACGGGTGTGCGGGAGTTGCGTGAAGAAACGGGCTTCGTCGGTGCTGACGCTGTGTTGTTGGGCACGGTGCAGCCGAACCCCGCGATCCAAAGCAACCTCAGCCATGTTGTGCTCATCACCGGCGCCCAACGTTCGAGCGAGACCGAGTGGGATGCGGATGAGGAAATCGAGATCCGCACGCGGCCTGTCGATGAAGTCATGGCGGCGGCGCGCCGGGGGGAGATTGCGCACAGTTTGGTGCTCAGCGCCTTGTTTCTTTTTGAACCCCGCTGGCAGGAATTGAAGTCTCGCGGGGTTTGACTTCACTCGAACCACTCGTTTCCTGCCCCAAACGTCCGTTATGCCTGTCCCCGCCTTTGCCAACACCAGCCCCATGGTCAATTCCGTGGATCCGCAGCGCGTGCCGGTGGAACTGGAGACGGAGATCCGGCGTATCTATGGACGCAGTCCGCTTTACGCGAAACGCTTCCCGTTGCACACCGAACCGCTGCAGTGGTCGTGCTATCGTGAAATACCGGCGCTTTCCAAACAGGAGATCATAGAGCGCGGGCATCAGGCATTTTTTGACGACTATGCTGTGATCGAGCGTGGCCTGCAGGAACGGCGCTATGAATACGAGTCCACTGGTGGCACCACGCAGTCGCCGATGACGGTGATCATGGAGGATGGTTGGTGGGATGCGCAGACTGCGCGGGCTTATCAAGCCTCGCCGATTCTCCGCGAGTTTGTCGGCCGGCCTTATCGCAAGTGCGTCCTCGCACCGATTGGTTGTTCGAGTAATCTTTGTCCTTACGAGGATCATCCGTTTCCGCACCGCTACTTCAACGGCACGGTGTATCTCAATTTATCGAGCGATCCGTTTTCGTTTCCGGAGAGCGAATGGGACCGCATCGTGATCGAACTGCAGGCGACGAAACCTGAGGTCATCGAAGGCGAACCGGTTTATCTTTCGCTGCTCGCGCGGGCCGCGGCCAAGCGCGGCGTCAAAGTGCCGAGCGTGAAGGCGGTCATCCTGACCTACGGCAAGGCGAGCCGTCAGCACGCTGCGCGCATCGCGGAAGTTTTCCCGGCGGCACAAGTCGATCTCTACGGTTCGACCGAAGCGGGTTACCTCTTCGTCGGCGAAGCGTTCAAGGACAACAATCAAGTCATCGAGGAAAACGCGTTCATCGAACTCGTGCCGTGGCGTGCGGAGTTGAAAGATGTTTATCAGATTTACGTGACGACGCGCGGTCGTGAAGCGATGCCGCTCTTGCGCTACCACACTGGCGACATCGTGCAGAAAATGCCGACGGGTTACCGGCTGCTGGGCCGCGAGCGCGATTTGTATTTCCGCCCGGACGGTTCGCTGGTGTCGGTTTACGACATCGACGCCGCGTTGCCGAAGAACTTTGCATGCTGGCACTACAGCCTCGTGCAAACGAGCGCGAATCGGTGGGATTTCCATTACGTGGCCGACGAGACCGCACCGGCCGAAGTCGAGACCGCGCTGGCTGCGATGCTGGGCGAGGGTGTGCGCGTCAATGCGTTCCGCCGCCGGGTGATCGCGCCGACCGCCAGCGGCAAATTCACGCTGCTCAAACCGCTCGCTCGCTAAGCGACGGGGCTTCTTCTCGTTTCGGTAAGGCTCCCTAATATTCTGTCGGACGGGCAGGGGGCGCCTGCAGAGACCTTTACAAGGGCGCTCGTTATGACTTAACCAATGAAGCGGATAGCGTTAACCCTCGCTTCCAGACCCGTTCCTCATGAGTCCCCTCGCTAAACTTTTTCGTTCATCCATCGGCCGGAAGTTCCTCATGGCCGTCACGGGTGTCATTCTGGTTGGTTTCGCCATCGGCCACTTGGTCGGCAACCTCCAGATCTTTGAGCACCCTGACAAAATCAACGGCTACGCCCAATTCCTGCACCAGACCGGAGGATTGATCTGGGCCGCGCGCCTTGTGCTGTTGGCCAGCGTGGTCATTCACGTGTGGGCGGCGACCGTCCTGACCTTGGAAAACAAGCGCGCTCGCGGTGCCGCTTACGGCGCTGGCAAGCGCTGGATCAAAGCCTCGCTCGCGTCGCGTTACATTCGTTGGACCGGCTACGTTGTGCTGGCTTTTATTCTGTATCACCTCGCGCATTTCACATTTGGCGTGACGAATCCGGACGACTTCAAAGCGGGCCATGACTATGTGATGAAGAGCGACTATTCCGTGGCGGGTTTTCCCGTGGTCGCGGCCGGCACCCAAGTGGATAATGTTTATCTGATGGTTTATCGCGGCTTCGAAAGCGCGCCGGTCGCCATCTTCTACATCATCGCCGTCGGTTTGCTTTCGTTCCACATGCTGCACGGCATCGACAGCCTGTTTCAAACGATCGGCTGGCGCTCCACGACGTGGGCACACTGCTTGCGCAAGGCCGTCGCGATTCTCTGCCTTCTTTATTTTCTCGGCAATCTGGCAATCCCCGGCGCCATCCTGACGGGTGCGCTGCAAGCCCATTCCGACGCTCAGGTTCACGCCACCGCCGCCAAATAATCACGCAACGCCATGGCCACCCTCAATTCCAACATCCCGCCCGGCCCGCTCGCTGACAAGTGGCGCAACCACAAGTTTAACAACAAGCTCGTCAATCCGGCCAACAAGCGGAAATACGAAATCGTCATCGTCGGCGCCGGCCTCGCCGGTGCATCCGCCGCCGCGACGCTTTCCGAACTCGGCTACCGGGTGAAGTGCATCGTGTTTCACGATAGCCCGCGCCGCGCTCACTCCATCGCCGCTCAAGGTGGCATCAACGCGGCCAAGAACTATCAAAACGACGGCGATAGCGTGTATCGTCTTTTCTACGACACACTGAAAGGCGGCGATTACCGCGCCCGCGAAGCCAACGTGCACCGCCTCGCCGAAGTCTCGGCCAACATCATCGACCAATGCGTCGCGCAAGGCGTGCCCTTCGCCCGTGAATACGGCGGCCTGCTCGCGAATCGCTCCTTCGGTGGCGCGCAGGTTTCCCGCACGTTCTATGCGCGCGGTCAGACCGGCCAGCAGTTGCTTCTCGGTGCCTATTCCGCGCTTTCCAAGCAGGTCGGCGCTGGTGCGATCGAACTCGTTACGCAGCACGAGATGGTGGACCTCGTCGTCATCGACGGTCATGCGAAGGGTGTTATCACGCGCGATTTGGTGACCGGTGAATTTCACCGTCACTCCGGCGATGCCGTGGTGTTGGCGACCGGCGGTTACGGCAACGTTTTCAATCTCTCCACTTACGCGCGCGGCTCGAATGCCACTGCGATCTGGCGCGCCTACAAGCGCGGCGCTTGCTTTGCGAATCCCTGCTACACGCAGATTCATCCGACCTGCATTCCGGTGACGGGCGATTATCAGTCGAAGCTCACGCTCATGTCCGAGTCGCTGCGCAACGACGGACGCATCTGGGTGCCGAAGCGCGCCGAAGACTGCAAAAAGAATCCCAACGACATTCCCGAGGAAGATCGCGACTATTACTTGGAGCGCATCTATCCGTCGTTCGGCAATCTCGCGCCGCGTGACGTTTCCTCCCGCGCCGCGATGCGCATGTGCGACGAAGGTCGCGGCGTAGGCGAATCCGGCCTCGGCGTTTATCTCGATTTTGCCGATGCGATTCAGCGTTACGGCAAGCAGGCCGCTGCCCGCGCCAACATTGCGCATCCGACTCCCGAACAGATTCTCGAATTCGGTGAAGCCGCGGTGAAGGAACGCTACGGCAATCTCTTCGACATCTATCACGAGATCACGAACGAGAACGCCTACAAGCAGCCGATGCGTATTTATCCCGCGGTGCACTACACCATGGGCGGCCTCTGGGTGGACTATAACCTGATGTCCAACATCCCGGGTCTCTTCGTCCTCGGCGAAGCCAACTTCTCCGACCACGGTGCGAATCGCCTCGGCGCTTCCGCGCTCATGCAGGGACTTTCCGACGGCTACTTCGTGTTGCCGAATACGATCAACGGTTACCTCGCGACATTGAAGCCGAACAACAAGCCGCCGACCACTGCGGCGGAATTTGCCGAGGCCGAAAAGCGTTCGTCCGATGTGATCAAGCGTCTCATGGCCGTGAAAGGCAAAGAGCCCGTCAATCACTTCCACAAGCGCCTCGGTCATATCATGTGGAAACGTTGCGGCATGGCGCGCACCCGTGAAGGTCTCGAAGCTGGTATCAAGGAAATCCAAGCTTTGCGCGAAGAGTTCTGGGCCAACGTCAACGTGCCCGGTTCCGCCGATACGCTTAACCAAGCGCTTGAACGTGCGAACCGCGTGGCCGACTTCCTCGAACTCGGCGAACTCATGTGCCGTGACGCGCTGACCCGCGAGGAAAGCTGCGGCGGTCACTTCCGTGAAGAATATCAATATCCCGACGGCGAATGCCTGCGTGATGATGAAAAATTCTCCCACGTTGCCGCGTGGGAATATCAAGGCGAAGGCAAGGAGCCGCTCCGCAATGTCGAGCCGCTCAACTACGAATTCGTCAAGATGAGCGTCCGCTCTTACAAGTAACCGCCTCACGACCCTAACCGCATCCACTTAATCCGATGGTCGCTGACAATTCTTCCCAAAACATTTCGGTCACCCTGCGTATCTGGCGCCAGCCCGCGGCGAATCAGCCCGGCAAGTTCGTCGAATACAAGGCCACGAACTGCAATCCGAACATGTCGTTCCTGGAAATGCTCGACGTCGTGAATGACGATCTCGAGCGCCGGGGCGAGGATCCGATCGCGTTTGCACATGATTGCCGTGAAGGTATCTGCGGCACCTGTTCGCTCATGATCGATGGCAAGCCGCACGGTCCTCATACCGGCGTTGCTTCCTGCCAAACCTACATGCGCAGCTTTAAGGACGGCGATGTGATCACAGTCGAACCGTTCCGCGCCGAACCGTTTCCGGTCATCAAGGACCTGATCACTGATCGCTCCGCCTTCGACAAGATTCAACAGGCCGGCGGCTTCATCAGCATTCGCACCGGCGCTGCGCAGGATGCCAACGCCATTCCTGTGCCGAAGGAGAACGCGGACCTCGCGATGGACGCGGCGGCGTGCATCGGTTGCGGCGCTTGCGTCGCGGCCTGCAAAAATGCTTCCGCCATGCTCTTTGTCTCCGCGAAGGTTTCGCAATTGGCGCTGCTGCCGCAGGGCCAGCCCGAACGCGATACACGCGTGCTCAACATGGTGGCGAAGATGGACGAACTCGGCTTTGGCAATTGCACGAATCAATACGAGTGCTCCGCGGCTTGTCCGAAACTCATCTCGCACGATTTCATTGCGCGGATGAATCGCGACTACATCGCAGCGAGCTTCCGTGCGGCTTTCAAAGACAAGCCGGCGGCTAGCTCGGGCGGCGCGTAATCGATCGGTCTTCGCCGTAGGGTAGCGCGCCAGTAGGCGCGGGCGCTTTCACAACTTTCGGAAGTTTTCTGCAACTTTCCGAAAGCTGCCGGGTTTTCATGGCATCAACTCATCAAACCCATGAAAGCCAATCTCTACATCGGATTCATTCTTATCTGCGGTCTGGCCGCACTTGCCTTCGGTGGCGGTGCTCTAGCCGCCCTGTCCGCGGTATGCGCTGCCGGTATCCTCGGCACCGCGTTCGACGACTATTCCGTCAGCCGCGTTTAATCTTTAGATCGGCGGATTGATCGCCGCCGATCTGCACTGGAAGAGCGGTCCCTGGTTGTGCAGGGGCCGCTTTTTTATTGTAGCAAAGACGAGAGATCGATCGTGCCCGAGGTCTCGGCCGGCACGCGCTCGGTTTCATCGCCCTTCTGATAGATAAGCGTGCTCACCAGTTTGTAGCTGACGCTGCCACTGCGTCCCACTTGCGTGAGTTGGTTCAGCAACTGGGTGTTTTCGAAAAAGACCACGACATCTTGAGTGGCCGTGCTCGCCGGGGGCAGACCGACGGCGTCATTGCTGACCGCCTTGCCCACGTAAGTGCCGTTGAGATACAGCTTGTGCGAAGTGCTCGTGAAGGCGATGGGGATGACGTTCTCGTTAAAATAGCGCACGGTCATGACCGCGCGGGATTCCATCATCGAAGTGCCGGCCGGCCGCAGATCGACCACTGCCACAGAAATCTCACCGATACTGAAACGCGTCTGGCAGCCAGAAACAAACAGGCTGCAGAGCAGGGCGAACACGGACAAAAGGCGTAATGAGGTCATGCGGACATACAAGACCTACCCCCGGGGACCGCAAGACCGAGTCTTCGCCGGGTGCTCAGAAAACTGAAAGCGCCTTGGCGCTTTCGATGACCACCCAAACAAAGGCAACGATGGCCAGCATCACCAGACCTTGGCGCAACAAACGACGGCCACGCATCACGGTGTCGTGAAAGTGCGTGTCGAGCATCTTGCGGTTGTTCTGGCTCATGAAGCTCACAAACCTCGGGTCCCGCAGCGAGCGGCGACGATCCTGCGCCAACCCCATGCGGATGGCGGGACGATGCAGGAGGTTGAGCAGGGGGCGAAGCACGTGTGCCATTGGCAAAATTCAATCGGGGTATTTCAAGGTCAAACTCGCCAATCCCGTGGTTTTGACATCATTTTTCTCGGTCGGCCCATGCACCATTTTCACTATTCGAATCAAAACCTGCATTGTGAGTCGGTGGACTTGGCGGCCGTCGCGCGGCTCTACGGCACGCCGACCTACGTTTATAGCGCCACCACGATCGAGGAAAACTACCGCCGTCTCGTGAACTGCATGCCGGGGGTGGATGTCGGCATCTGCTACGCGGTAAAGGCCAACTCGAACCTCGCCGTGCTACGCCACCTGCACAACATCGGAGCGGGTTTTGATCTGGTCAGCGGAGGGGAGATTCACCGCGTGCGGGCCGCTGGCGGGGATTTGACTCGCAGCGTGTTTGCTGGTGTGGGCAAAACCGAAGCGGAAATTCAAGAGGCGCTCGCCGACGGTATCATGGCGCTGCATGTCGAGAGCGAGCCCGAGTTGGCGCGCATCAATCACGTGGCCGGCACGATGGATCGCGTTGCCCCGGTCGCGCTTCGGATCAACCCCGACGTCGACGCCCGCACGCATGCCAAGATCACCACCGGCAAGAGCGGCAACAAATTCGGCATCCCACTGGAGCAGGCTGCGCGGATTCACGACGCGCTGGGCAAACTCAAGCACGTGCGCTTGCGCGGCGTGCAAATGCACATCGGCTCTCAGCTCACGGAAGTCGGGCCATTCGTGGACGCCGTGAGCAAGGTGCTGCCGTTTGTCGCGGAGTTAAAACAGAACCACGACATCGAGTATTTCTCCATCGGTGGCGGCCTCGGCGTGGTTTACCAAGACGCGCTG
>Ga0207868_1001491_pt1 | contig 16506 bp, 11 predicted proteins | sample Passage237B_FD_187370 | JGI IMG/M metagenome (GOLD analysis project Ga0207868, IMG submission 187370) | Cellulose adapted compost microbial communities from Newby Island Compost Facility, Milpitas, CA, USA - Passage2 37B (SPAdes) (version 3) ... | reverse complement strand
AGGAGCGATGCGCCGCTACGAGACGTGGCGGTTGGCGGATACGCATCGCCGCGCGGTCGCCGCCCTGCCGCCGCATCCGGGTCCCGCCCTCGACGAGGCCACCCGCAGGCAGGCTCTCGAATTCGTCGGCAGCCTCGTGCGCGGCTATCGCGACCTGCGCTGGCACGAGGCCTATGCCCGCACCGGCCGCCCGTCGCCCTTCTACCTGCCCGACGACATCTATTTCGCCCTCGTGCTGCCGGCGCTCAACCCGGCCGACCGCACTGCCATCCTCGCCGACCGTAACCATCTCGACCGCATCGAAGGTTTCCCCCCGCTGCCTGCCACCGTCGGCCGGCTGGTGAAAGGGCGCCTTCTCGATGCGCATTTCCGTCCTGCCACCACCACCGAACTCACCCGTCAACTGCCGCGCGATGCCCGGCTGGTGGTGAAGCCCAGCCGTGGCTCCGGCGCCTTGGTCTTGGTCGAGGTCTCTGCCCTTGCCGGGGCACTCGATGGCCGCACCGACGCCATCATTCAGCTGCCGGTAACGCAGCATCGCGACCTCACCGTACTCAACGTTTCCACGCTCAACACCCTGCGCGTCATCACCTGGCGCAGGCTCGATGGCGAAGTGCTGCATCTCGGCACCTGCCTGCGCATCGGGCGCGGCGGCCCCCGCATTGATGCCGCCGGTACCGGCCATGTCTATTGCGGCATCGACAGCGAGCGCGGCCTGCTCCTTGCCGATGGCTGCAGCAACGACGGCACCCGGGTCTACCAGGCCCATCCCGATAGCGGCCTGCTCTTTGCCGAGCGCAAGGTGCCGGGCGCCACTGCCGCGCGTGATGCCTATGTCGCCGCCCACCGCCAACTACCCTGGATCGATCTCGCCGCGTGGGACATCGCCATCGACACCACCGGCCATTCGGTTACCCTCGATCTCGACTTCGCCCCCGCCATCGGCGTGCCGCAGCTTGCCCTCGGCCCCATCTTCGCGCCAGTCGCCGACGACCTGCGCCAGCGCATCGGCGTCCGTCGCCATTCTCGCCTCCTGGGCTTTGTCTGATCGGGCCGAACCCTGCGCCCGCGTGTCAGCGCGGGGGGCGCAACTCTCCCGTTGGGCAGGTCGTTTTGCCTTGCTTTCGTCCACTCCTTCGTTCTATCGCTCAAAGACGATGAATACGATGCTGGACGACGACATCGCCAACCTCATGCGGGCGCTCGGTCACCCCGTGCGGCTCAGCATCCTGCGCATTCTCGCCCAGCGCGACAGCGACTGCTGCTGCACCGACGTCACCCAGATGCTGCCGCTCGCCCAGTCCACCGTCTCGCAGCACATCAAGGTGCTGCTCGATGCCGGGCTGGTTGAGCGCCACGCCAAGGGCACCCGCAACTGCTACAAGCTCCGCACCGACCGGCTGGCTCAGTTCGGCTCGGCCTGTTCCGGCCTATTCAACGGCCTCGCGGCTGAGCCCGCGCCCATCAAAGAACTGGTCTGACATGGCTTCACATGGCGAGGCTCCGAAGCGTCCGACGGTTGACGCTGGCGAAGCCAATTTAGGGCGCACCGTCGCCAACCTGTGGCGGTACATGTGGCCTGAGGATCGGCCCGACCTCAAGTTCCGGGTTATCCTCGCCATCGGCGCGCTGCTGGTCTCCAAGGTGGCGACCACGCTCGTCCCCTTCGCCTACAAGGGCATCATCGACACGCTCGATGGTACCTCGCCCGACAACACCCTCGTCATGGGCATCGCCATCCCGCTGGTGCTGATCGTCGCTTATGGCCTCGGCAACGTCATCGATGCCGGCTTCCAGCAGCTGCGCGACGTACTCTTCGCCTCGGTCGGCCAGAACGCCGTGCGCAAGCTCGCGCTCGAAACCTTCGAGCACCTGCACAAGCTCTCGCTGCGCTTCCACCTCTCCCGCCGCACCGGCGGGCTGAGCCGCGTCATCGAGCGCGGCACCAAGGGCATCGAGTCGATCGTCCGCTTCACCATGCTCAACACGGTGCCGACCTTCGTCGAGTTCGCCATCGCGGCCGTGGTGTTCATCGTCTTCCTCGGCGTCAGCTATCTCGGCGTGCTGGTCGTCACCGTCTGGCTCTATATGTGGTTCACCATCGCGGCCTCGAACTGGCGCATCGCCATTCGCCGCGACATGAACGAGAGCGACACGGACGCCAACGGCAAGGCCATCGACAGCCTGCTCAACTTCGAGACGGTGAAGTACTTCGCCAACGAGAAGATGGAGGCCGCGCGCTTCGACAAGTCGATGGAGCGCTACGAGCGCAGCGCCATCCGCATCTGGACCTCGCTCGGCTTCCTCAATTTCGGCCAGGCGTTCATCTTCTACGCCGGCACAGTCGTCATCCTCGTGATGGCCGGCCTCGGGGTGATGAACGGGCAGCTGACGTTGGGCGATTTCGTCCTGCTCAACACCTTCCTGATGCAGGTCTACCGGCCGCTCAACTTCATCGGCTTCGTCTACCGCGAAATCCGCCAGGGCCTCACCGATATCGAAGAGATGTTCAAGCTCCTCGATCAGGACCCCGAGGTACAGGACAAGCCGGGCGCCCGTCCGCTCGCCATCACCGGCCCCGTCATCCGCTTCGAGGACGTGCATTTCCACTACGATGCAGATCGCCCCATCCTCAAGGGCATCAGCTTCGAGGTACCGGCGGGCAAGACCATTGCGGTGGTCGGCCCCTCGGGCGCTGGCAAGTCCACCATTTCGCGGCTGCTTTATCGCTTCTACGATGTCATCGAGGGCCGCATCACCATCGATGGGCAGGACATTCGCGACGTCACCCAGGCCTCGCTGCGCGCCTCCATCGGCATGGTCCCGCAGGACACGGTGCTCTTCAACGACACCATCGCCTACAACATTCGTTACGGTCGCCCGGATGCGACCGACGAGGAGGTGCGCCGCGCCGCCGAGCTGGCGCAGATCGGCCATTTCATCGAAAGCCTGCCCAAGGGCTACGACACCCCCGTGGGCGAGCGCGGGCTGAAGCTCTCGGGCGGCGAAAAGCAACGCGTCGCCATCGCCCGCACCATCCTCAAGGGCCCGCCCATCCTCATCCTCGACGAGGCGACTTCGGCCCTCGATTCAAAGACGGAGGAAGAGATCAAGTCGGCACTCGACCTCGTCTCGGCCAACCGCACCACGCTCGTCATCGCCCACCGCCTCTCGACCATCGTCAACGCCGACGAGATCATTGTCCTGCGCGACGGGCAGATCGCCGAGCGCGGCAACCACATCCAGCTGCTCCAACAGGCCGGCCTTTACGCCCAGATGTGGAACCGCCAGCGCGAAGCCTCCGAAGTCGAGGAACTGGCCCGCCGCGTCGCCAACGACCCCTTCGTCAAGCGCGGCTCCCCCGCGGCGGAGTAGGGGGGGAGGGCGACAGGCGGCGCGCGCTGCTAGCTGTAGGCGCTTGGATCAAACGGTTCGACGTGTTCGCGCAGCCACCGCTCCAGCACCTCCTGGCGGAAGGCGCCCGCGTCCAGGTTGCCGTAGATGAAGGCTTCCAGCTCGTCGTTTGTCGCTACGACATCAGCCCCGTTCGACTGCAGGAACATTTCGAGGCAGGCATAGGCCACCCGCTCGTTCCCATCGACGAAGCCGTGGTTCATCGCGAGGCTTCCACAGCGCGACGCCCTCTTCGATCAGGTCGTTACTTCCCCGGCGCCTCATAGAGCGACTTCTGCCGTTCGGAGCTACGCAATTGGTTCGCCAAAAGAAAAGGCCCACGTTTCCGCGGGCCTTCTCGTTTCACTGCGATGGAATCGCCTTACTCGGCGGCCTGGCGGCTCACCACCGTCACGCCGTCCTGCTCGGTCTCCACCAGCCCCGTGCCGTCCTTCTTGATGAAGCGCTGGGAGCTGTCGACATCGGCGGGGATCTCCACCGTCTGGCCGTCGGGCGTGACGGCCGTGACGGTGCGGCGGCGGCGGAAGATGGGGGCAAAGATGCCGCCCACCAGCCGGCCGATCCAGCCGGTGCGGATCACGCTGGGCGCCGTGATCATCACCGGCACCATCACCAGGGTGAGGGCAGTCGAGACGAACAGGCCGGAAACCAGCGCCGCCGACAGGTGCGTGAACCACGAGCCCGCCAGGCCACCCACCACGATCTCGCGTCGGATGAAGTCGAACTCGACGTTCAGCGCCATCGGGATCACGCCCAGCGCCGTCACCGTGGCGGTGAGCAGCACCGGCCGCACACGCTGGCTGGCGGTGATCAGCATGGCCTTGATGGGGTCCACGCCCTCGTCACGGGTGTAGTGGTTGTAGGTGTCGATGAGCACGATACCGTTCTTCACCACGATGCCGGCGAGCGCCACGATGCCGAGGCCGGTCATGATCGCCGAGAAGCTCATCCCCGTAACCACCATGCCGAGCAGCACGCCTGCCAGCGACATCACCACCGTCGAGAGGGTGACGAACACCTGGTAGAAGCTGTTGTACTCGATCAGCAGCACGCCGAAGATAATGGCCAGTGCCATGCCCATCGCCACCATGATGAAGGCGTTGGTGTCGCCGATCTGCTCGTCGGCACCGCCGAACACCACCTCGGTGGTCGAGGGGAAGTCCTGCTGGCTCACCCACTCCTTGAGCTGCTCGACCTTCTTGTCGGCCGGAACGCCCGGCAGCAGGTTGGCCGCAACCGCCATCTGGTAGTTGCCATTCTTGCGGGTGATGTTGGCCACCTTCGGCACCGGAGTGCGCTTGATGAAGTTCGACACGGGCACGAGGCCCTGCGCGGTCACGATGCGCAGCGAGTCGAGGCTGTCGAACGAACGCTCTTCAAGCGGCAGGCGCACCTTGATGTCGAGCTCGTCGTCCGCGTCGTCCGGCCGGTAGCTGCCGAGCTTCACGCCCGAAGTCACCAGCTGCACATAGGGGCTGAGCTCGCGCACGCCGATGCCGTACTTGGCCGCGGCCTCGCGGTCGATCGTCACCTGCCAGTCGATACCGGGCGAAGGACGGCCGTCCTCGATGTCGATGGTGTCGCCGAGCTCGTTCTCGATGTAGTCGACCAGCTTGGTCACCACCGGCACGAGATCGTCATAGACGGTGCTCTCGACGCTCAGGTTGATCGCCTTGCCGGCCGGCGGGCCGTTCTCCTGCGCCGCGATCTGCACCTCGAGGCCCGAAATCTTGCTCACCCGCTCGCGGATGTTCTGGAAGATTTCCTCGGCCTTCACGCGCTCATTCCACGGCATCAGCTGCAGGTTGAACTGGCCGATCGTGTCCGGCGGCGACGAGGAACCCAGCCCGCCACCCTGGCCCGCGAAGGTCATGATCGAGTCCTGGATGCCCTGCACCTGCAGGATCTCGTTCTCGACCTCGACCAGGTAGTCGCGGATCTGGCTGGGCGAGTAGTTGCCGCGCGCGATCACGTTCACCGTGCCGTATTCGGCCTCCGAAGCCGGGAAGGCTTCGACGCCGGTGGGGTTGGCGATGTAGACGGCGAACGATGCGATCACCAGCGCGACGCCCACCGTGAGCGTGATGATCGGATGCCGGATCAGGTGCTGCAGCGTCCGCACATAGGCGCCCGTCGCCCCCTTCACCTTCTCTACGGCGAACTTGTCGGCGTACATCACCACGTCGGCGGCTTCCTTGGCCTTCTGGTCGACATGGGTCGAAGCGATGATCGCGCCGATCACGGGCATGAACACCAGCGCCGAAAGCAGCGAGGCACACATCACCACGATCACGATGATCGGCAGGTAGCTCATGAACTTGCCGATGATGCCCGGCCAGAAGAGCAGCGGAATGAAGGCGCCAAGCGTCGTGAAGGTGGCCGAAACCACCGGCACGAACATCTTGCGCGCCGCGAGGATGAAGGCCTCCTTCTTGGAGACACCCTCCTGCAGCTTTCGTTCTGCGTACTCCACCACCACGATGGGGTCGTCGACGAGCACGCCCACTGCCAGCACCAGGCCGAACATGATCATCATGTTGATGGTCATGCCCATCATCTGCACGACGAGGAAGGCGATCATGAACGACACCGGGATCGAGGTGCCGATCATCAGGGCGGGGCGCACACCGAGCGTCGCCACGCAGACGGTCATCACCAGCGCCACGGCGGTCAGCACCGCGGCCTCAAGCGAACGGAACAGCGACTTGGTCGAGTCCGCGTAGTCGACGAGGAACGAGTGCTGGATGCCGGCCGGCCAGTCCTTGGTGAACTCGGCCGTAACCGCGCGCACCTGGTCCGACAGATCGATGATGTTGCTGCCCAGCTCCTTGATGACGCCCAGCGTGATGGCCGGCTGGCCGTTCACGTGCGAGTAGTTGGTGGCGTCTTCGAAGGTGCGGGTGATCGTCGCGACATCGCCGAAGGTGACGACATTGTCCCCATCGGTCTTGATCGGCAGGGTGTAGACGTCGTTGGCCGTGGCGATGAGGCCCGGCACCTCGACGTTGAACGAGCCGTTGCCGGTGTCGAGCGTACCGCCCGGAACCACCATGTTGTTCTTGGCGAGCGCGTCGAGCAGCTGACCGGCCGTGAGGTTGTAGGCCTCGAGCCGTTCCATGTCGATCGTCACCGCGAGCATCTCGTCGCGCGAGCCCGAGATGGTCACGCTCTGGGCAAGCGGAATCCCCTCGAGCCGCTCCTTCAGCTCCTTGGCGCGCTTCACCAGTGTGCGCTCGGGCACGTCGCCATAGATCGCCACCGAGATGGACGGCACGGCCGAGAACGAAATCTCGGTCACCGTCGGCTCGGTCGCGTCCCCGGGCAGTTCTGCCGAAACGCCGTCCAGCTTGGCGCGGATATCGGCCAGCGCCTTGTCCTTGTCGGCGTTCACGTTGAACTCGAGGAACACCGACACGTGGCCGGTCGTCGAATTCGAGGTGTAGTTCTCGAGCCCGTCAATGTCCTTGATGCGGTCCTCGATGGGCTTGGCCAGCAGGCGCTCCGCATCGCGCGGGGCCACGCCGGTCTGGCTCACCGAGACGTAGAAATAGGGGATGTCGATGGCCGGGAAGCTCTCCTTGGGCAGCGACATGTAGGACGAGAAGCCGGCGAAGAGCAGCAGCACCATCACCGTCAACACGACCCGCGGCATGCGCAGGACGCGTTCGAGGAAATTCATCATGACTGCACCCCTTCAGTGCCAGCGGCCGGCTGAGCCTCAGTCGCGCCCGTCCCTGTAACGTTCGTCGCGTTGACCTTCTGGCCCGGCACGACGAAATCCTGCCCCACGGTGATCACGTCCACCTTGGGCGGCAGTCCGGTGACCCACACGCCCTGGCGCGAGTCCGACACGATGGTCACCGGGTAGAACTTCACTTCACCGTCCTCGACCGCGCGGATGCCGATGGCGCCGTCATCGTCGAGCGTCAGCACCGACTGCGGCAGCAGGTGTGCCGGCAGCGTGCCCATCGACACCTTGGCCGTCGCGGTGATGCCCGAGAGCACCGCCCCGTCCGGGTTCGGAATCTCGATCTCGACCGGGAACGAGCGGGTCGCCTCGTCGGCGGTGGGGGCGATGTAGCTCACCTCACCCTCGAGGCTCAGGCCCGTCACCGTCTCGATCTTGGCCTTGAGGCCAAGCTTGGCGAGGCCGATGCGCGCCTCCGGCACCGTGCCGATGAACAGCATCGGGTCGAGCTCAACCACGGTCGCACACGGCGCGCCGGGGCTCAGCATCGAACCGACGGTGGTCATCGGGTCCTGCACCACGCCCGCCACGGTGGTCTTCACCTGCGTGCGGTCGAACTCGGCCTTGGCCTGGTCATACGAAGCCTGCGCCGCCTTCAGCGCGGCTTCGAGCGCCGCTGCCGTATTGGCGGCGGCAAGGCCCTTCTCACGCAGCGACTTGTTGGTCTCGAAATTGGACTCGGCCTGCGCCAGGTTGGCCTGCGCCGTAGCCACGGCCGCGGCGCGCGTGCCTTGGTCGAGGGTGCACAGCACATCGCCCACTTCCACGCGCTGGCCCTTGGTCACGTTCACTGCCGTCACAACGCCGCTCGTTTCGGGCGTGATGGTGGCCATAGACTTGGCCTTGGTGCGGCCGCGCAGCGGCACTTCGATGGGGAAGGCCTGGACCTGGAAGGTCTCGGTCCGCACCGACTGCAGTGTGCCCTTGGAGGTGGAGGCCTGGGCCACCCGCTCCGCAATGGTCAGGTGGGGGTCGACATCGCCGTGGTGGCCGCCGGCGCTGGCATCGGCATGGAGCGCCGGAATGATCGGCCGTTCCCCGTTGCCCGGCCCATTGCCTCCGGCCACGAGCGTACCGGTGGCGAGCCACGCTGCACCTGCAACGAGAATTACGCCGGCGACGCCGTAGGAGTAGATTGCACGCATAGGAAGTCCCTCTATTCGGCCGCAGCGGCTGCGCCCGTGTCGGGCTTTGCCAATGCGATCAATTCGCCCCGGTGCGCCGCGATATAGTCACGGGCCGCCTGCATACAAGTGCGGCCGTAATCGATGACCCATGCGTCGCCGGGATGTGTGTGTTGCTGTTTGAGCCGGTCGAATTCGGCGAGCGAAGCGTCGACTTCTGCGAGCCGTTCGCTCAGCCGCTGTTCCACCAGCGATTGCGGAAGTTCAGTGGCGAAGCGCAGGAAGAGTAGGAATTCACTGCGGAATTCATCCTCGCCCAGCTTTTCGAACAGGGACTGAATGAAGACCGAGCGCCCCTCCGGAGTGATCGAGTAGATCTTCTTGGCCGGCTTGCCGTCCTGCACTTCCACCCGCGAAGTGACGAGTTTCTCGGATTCAAGCCGCGCCAGCGCCGGATAGATCGACCCGTAGCTCGCATCGATGAAATACGAGTACTCGCCCTCGACCGAGAGCTTCCTGATCTCATATCCGGTGGCCTCACCATCGTAGAGGATGGCGAGGCAGATGGTTCTTACATTCATGATCCCCTATCCGTTCGGCATATAACGGACCAGCATATGTCGGGCCTATATATGTAGGCTCGATATGCAGCAACAAGGGCTGGTGAGGGTCTGCCATGCAGAATCGGCATGGCCTGCGGCGGTTTTGGATCCACCGGCCGCCACGCGCCGCGCTTCGGCCGGGTTCTTCCCCGCTGAGCAGGGGAGGGTTGCCCCTGCGGTGAGGCGCTGGATCGTCGTTATCTCCTCTCCTCCCTGGCCCATCCGGGGAGGGGGATGCCCGAAGGGCAGGGGTGAGGGGTAAGCCCTCGGCTAACCCACCAGCCGCCGCATCTCGTCCAGTGCGCGGCTTGCCAGTCCGGCGCTCGCCGCCGCGACGAAGAAGCCGTTGAGGAACCCCCGGTCGCGGTGGCCGCAGGTCAGCGCGGCACCATCCAGGTCCCATACCACGCCGCCGGCTGCTTCCAATACGGCCTGGCCTGCCGCCGTATCCCATTCCGAAGTTGGAGTAAACCGCGGGTAAAGCTGCGCCTCTCCCGTCGCCAGCAGGCAGAATTTCAGCGACGAGCCCACCGACACGTCGCGCTCCACCTTCAGCTGATCGCACAGCGAGGCCAGCGCCGCATGTCCGTGCGAACGGCTCGCCACGATGCGCAGGGGCCCCGCCTCGGCCACCCGGATTGGCCGCGCATCACTCACAGTCCCGTCGGTCACCTTCGCGGAGAACGCTCCGGCCGCGTCGCCCCAATAGAGCGCGCCCGTCGCCGGTGCCAGCACCACGCCGGCGCGCGGCCGGCCGCATTCGGTGAGCGCGATGTTCACGGTGAATTCGCCGTTGCGCTTGATGAACTCCTTGGTCCCGTCGAGCGGATCAACGACGAAGAACTTTCCGTCGAGCGGCGGTATGACCCCCGCTGCCACGCTCTCCTCGCCCAGCACTGGCACACCGGTTGCCCTCAGATGGTCGAGAATAACCACTTCGGCCCGCTGGTCGGCCTCCGTCACCGGCGACCCGTCGCTCTTGTGCTGCGCCCCGAACTCCCGGCCATAGACCGCCATGATCTCGTCCGCCGCTGCAATGGCAGCCCGGATCATCTGCTGGGTCGTCTCGTCGCTCATCCCCTGCCTCCGCCGGACACCCCCGGCCGTGCGACGATGTACGCGGCAGCTTGCGTAAAGTCCATGAGCACTCGTGAGGCGCTGAGCTCCTCGGCGGTCCTCCACCGCGTCAGCGGGGGAGGGGGGACCAGCGTAGCTGGTGGAGGGGCGGTCCAGACGCAAACGTATGGTCAGGCGTCCCTGGCACCTAGCGCTTCTGGTTGAATCCGCCGCTCACCTGCTGGGCGGGATCGTCCTCGTCGCGCTTCCGCTCACGCTCGAGACCTGCCTTCCGGGTCACTTCATGGGCGCGTTCGTTCTTCTCATCCTCCCGCTCCGTCTTGTCCACCGTAGCCCTGTCCCCAATCCGGTTCCCCGGATCGTTCACGTCCCGGCCGAACTCGTCCTGGTTGTCGTCGATCTGCTTATCGCCCTGTCCGGGCTGATCCTGCTGCGTGTTCCGTTCCATGGTCCGTCTCCTCGAGGGGCGTTTCGACTGACCCAACGCCAGCCCCACCCCGCGGTTTCATCCGCCCGCCACGTTGCGTTTTGCCCCGGCCCATCACATTGTGCCGCTGACAAGCAGATGAGCCCGGTCAACGGGCAGGGGACTTCATGCAGAAGATCATCGCCGCGCTGGAGCAAAAGCGCGCCGAAGCCCGCCTCGGTGGCGGCCAGCGTCGCATCGACGCCCAGCATGGCAAGGGCAAGCTCACGGCCCGCGAACGCATCGACGTGCTGCTCGATCCGGGCAGCTTCGAAGAGTATGACATGTTCGTGACCCATCGCGCCGTGGATTTCGGCATGTCCGAAACCATCATCCCGGGCGATGGCGTCGTCACCGGCTGGGGCACCATCAACGGCCGCCCCACCTATGTCTTTTCCCAGGATTTCACCGTCTTCGGCGGCTCCCTCAGCGAAACGCACGCCCAGAAGATCTGCAAGATCATGGACCTGGCGCTGCAGAACGGCGCCCCCGTCATCGGCCTCAACGACTCCGGCGGCGCCCGCATCCAGGAGGGTGTCGCGGCTCTCGGCGGCTATGCCGAGGTGTTCTGGCGCAACGTCCAGGCCTCGGGCGCCATCCCGCAGATTTCCGTGGTCATGGGCCCCACCGCCGGCGGCGCCGTCTATTCCCCGGCCATGACCGACTTCATCTACATGGTGAAGGACACGTCCTACATGTACGTGACCGGCCCGGACGTGGTGAAGACCGTCACCTCCGAGATCGTCACCCACGAGGAACTCGGCGGCGCCTCCACCCACACCAGGGTCAGCTCCGTCGCCGACGCCGCCTTCGACAACGACATCGAGACTCTGCTCGAAGTCCGCCGCCTCTTCGATTTCCTCCCGCTCAGCGCCTCGTCAAAGCCTCCCGTCGTCGCCGTCCACGACAGCATCGACCGCGAGGAACCGAGCCTCGACACCATCATCCCCGACAGCGCCAGCCAGCCCTACGACATGCGCGAGATCGTCGAGAAGCTCGCCGACGAGGGCGACTTCCTCGAGATCCAGAAGGACCATGCCGGCAACATCCTCGTCGGCTTCATCCGCCTCAACGGCTCCACCGTCGGCGTCGTCGCCAACCAGCCGCTGGTGCTGGCCGGCTGCCTCGACATCAACTCTTCGAAGAAAGCCGCGCGCTTCATCCGCTTCTGCGACGCCTTCTCCATCCCCATCCTGACCCTGGTGGACGTCCCCGGCTTCCTCCCGGGCGTGGCGCAGGAATATGGCGGCATCATCAAGCACGGCGCCAAGCTCCTTTTCGCCTATGCCGAAGCCACCGTGCCCAAGGTCACCGTCATCACCCGCAAGGCCTATGGCGGCGCCTACGACGTGATGGCGTCCAAGCACATCCGCGCCGACGTCAACTACGCTTGGCCTACTGCCGAAATCGCCGTCATGGGCGCCAAGGGCGCCACCGAGATCCTCTATCGCTCGGAACTGGGTGACAAAGAGAAGATCGCCAAGCGCACAGCCGACTACGAAGCCCGCTTCGCCAACCCCTTCGTCGCCGCCGAACGCGGCTTCATCGACGACGTCATCATGCCCCACGGCACCCGCCGCCGCGTCGTCCGAGCCTTCGAGATGCTGAAAACGAAAAAGGTCACGGTGCCGCTCAAGAAACACGGGAACATTCCGCTGTGATGTTCCGGCGCGCACCATTGCTCGAAGTGGGCCACCCACCCTCCCGCTTGCGGGGAGGGTACCGCAGCTTGGCGCGTCAGCGCCTAGCGAAGGTAGGGAGGGGGTCGGCAGTACGCCCCAATGAATCCTCGGCGAACACCCCCCTCCTGGTTCCGCTAGGCGCTGAAGCGCCAAGCTCCACCACCTCCCCCGCAAGGGGGGAGGTTGGCCTGGGCGCGCGTTGCAGGGTCACCGCGCCGATCAGACGGGGGAGGGGGTAATTGCCCACCCTCGCGCAAAAACTCCGCGCCGACCCAACCGCACCCGAGCGCCGGATGTGGAACCTGCTTCGCCCCTTCCGCGCCGCCGGCTACCACTTCCGCAAGCAGGTGCCCCTCGGCCCCTACATCGCCGACTTCGCCTGCCTCCACGCCCACCTCGTCATCGAGGTCGACGGCGATACTCACTACACCGCCGAGGCTCAGCACCATGATGCGGAGCGTGATGCGTTCCTTCGCTCCCGCGGCTTCACCGTCCTGCGCTTCACCAATGACGACGTGAGCCATAACCCGGACGGCACACATACCGTCATCGCCAACTACCTCGCCGGCTACGCTCCGCGCCTTCGCGCCCTCGTGCCGCCGCCCATCGAGAAGCCCCTCTGATGTTCTCCTCCCTCCTCATCGCCAATCGTGGCGAGATCGCCTGCCGCGTCATCCGCACCGCAAGGCGCATGGGCCTGCGCACCATCGCCGTCTATTCCGACGCCGACCGCGATGCGCTCCACGTCAAGCTGGCCGACGAGGCGGTGCATATCGGCGGCTCGGCCGCTCGCGACTCCTACCTCTCGATCGAAAAGATCGTCGCCGCCTGCAAGCAGACCGGCGCCGAGGCCGTCCATCCCGGCTACGGCTTCCTGAGCGAAAACCCCGCCTTTCCCACCGCGCTCGCCGAAGCCGGCATCATCTTCGTCGGCCCGCCGCCTTCCGCCATGGAGGCCATGGGCGACAAGATCACCTCCAAGAAGCTCGCGGCCGAAGCGGGCGTCTCCACCGTTCCCGGCCACATGGGCCTCATCGCCGATGCCGACGAGGCAGTGCGCATCTCGCGCGACATCGGCTACCCCGTGATGATCAAGGCCTCGGCCGGCGGCGGCGGCAAGGGCATGCGCATCGCCTGGAACGATGCCGAGGCCCGCGAAGGCTTCGACCGCTCGCGCTCCGAGGCCCAGTCCTCCTTCGGCGACGACCGCATCTTCATCGAAAAGTTCGTCACCGAGCCGCGCCACATCGAGATCCAGCTCATCGGCGACCAGCACGGCAACGTCATCTACCTCAACGAGCGCGAATGCTCGATCCAGCGCCGTAACCAGAAGGTCATCGAGGAAGCCCCGTCGCCGTTCCTCGATCCCGCCACGCGCAAGGCCATGGGTGAGCAGGCCGTCGCGCTCGCCAAGGCCGTTGGCTACTTCTCCGCCGGCACCACCGAATTCATCGTCGATGGCGACCGCAATTTCTACTTCCTCGAGATGAACACCCGTCTGCAGGTCGAGCACCCGGTCACCGAGCTCACCACCGGCCTCGATCTCGTCGAGCTGATGCTCCGCGTCGCCGCCGGCGAGAGACTGCCGCTCACGCAGGACGAGGTTCCCCTCAACGGCTGGGCCATCGAATCCCGCATCTATGCGGAGGACCCCTACCGCAACTTCCTCCCCTCCATCGGCCGCCTCACGCGTTACAAGCCGCCGGCCGAAAACCTGCCCCATGTCCGCAACGACACCGGCGTGCAGGAGGGCGACAAGATCTCGACCTTCTACGATCCGATGATCGCCAAGCTCTGCACCTGGGCGCCCACCCGCCTCGAGGCCATCGACGCCATGGCCGATGCGCTCGACGAGTTCGAGCTCGAAGGCGTCGGCAACAACATCCCCTTCGTCTCCGCCGTCATGGCCCAGGAGCGCTTCCGCGAAGGGCGCCTCACCACCGGCTACATCGCCGAGGAATTTCCCGGTGGTTTCAACGGCGTAGAGCTGTCTGCGGAATCACTTACTCATCTCGCGGCGCTCGCCTGCTGCTCGGCTTTCGCGCTCGATCACCGCGTCTATCCCGGCACTCCCGAACGCCGCGCCGTCCTCATTGACGGCCAGCGCTGGGATTTCTCTGTTCGCGCCGATGGCATCGAGTATTGGCTCACCGCCCCCGACGGCAAGAAGCTGCTCGTCGAAAGCGGCTGGAAGCCCGGCATGAGCCTCTGCATCGCTCGCGTCGATGGCGAACTGCACCACGTCAAGATCGACCGCGTCACTGGCGGCTTCCGCCTGCGCTGGGCCGGCGCCGACCTCATCGCCAAGGTCCTGCTGCCGCACGTCGCCGACCTCATGCCGCTGATGCCGGTCAAGCAGCCCCCCGACCTTTCGAAATTCCTCCTCTGCCCCATGCCCGGCCAGATCGTCCGCATCGACGTCAGCGAAGGCGACATCGTCGAGGACGGCCAGACCCTCGCCATCGTCGAAGCCATGAAGATGGAGAACGTCCTCAAGGCCGAAAAACGCGCCCGCGTCAGCAAGGTGCGCGTCAAGCCCGGCGCCGTGCTGGCCGTGGACGAAGTGATCCTGGAGTTCGAGCCGGTATGAACTCGCTCGTCGCTGATACCCCCCTCCTGGCTCCGCTACACCGCTGTGCGGCTAGCTTCGCCACCTCCCCCGCAAGGGGGGAGGCGGGGCACGGCGTTCGACTGGGCCACCATACCCTCCCCCTTGTGGGGAGGGTAGCGCAGCTTGGCCGCGTCAGCGGCTTAGCGAAGCTAGGGTGGGGGTACGCAGTAGGAGTACGGTTGAATGCCTAGCCCCACCTTCGCCGAATGGGCCAGGCTCGCCGCCCGCGACCTCCGCGACACCCCCGTCGAGAGCCTCAACCGCGACTACGGCGATCTCCCCATCCGCCCCGTCTACTTCGCTGACGACGTAGACCCCCAGGCCGCTGCCTCCCTCCCCGGCGCCCCGCCATTCACCCGCGGCGTGCGCGCCACAATGTATGCCGGCCGTCCCTGGACCATCCGGCAGTATGCCGGCTTCTCCACCGCCCGCGAGTCCAACGATTTCTACCGCAAGAACCTTGCCGCCGGGCAGAAGGGCCTGAGCGTCGCCTTCGACCTCGCCACCCACCGCGGCTACGACAGCGATCATCCGCGCGTCACCGGCGATGTCGGCAAGGCCGGCGTCGCCATCGACAGCGTCGAGGACATGAAGCTCCTCTTCGACGGCATCCCGCTCGACCGCATGTCGGTCTCCATGACCATGAACGGCGCCGTCCTCCCGGTCCTCGCCATGTTCATCGTCGCGGCCGAGGAACAGGGCGTGAAGCAGGCCCAGCTCGACGGGACCATCCAGAACGACATCCTCAAGGAGTTCATGGTCCGCAACACCTACATCTACCCGCCCGAGCCCAGCATGCGCATCGTCGGCGACATCATCGCTTACACCGCCGAGCACATGCCCAGGTTCAACTCGATCTCGATCTCCGGCTACCACATGCACGAGGCCGGAGCGACGGCGGTGCAGGAGCTGGCCTACACCATCGCTGACGGCATCGAATATGTGCGCTCGGCCCAGGCCCGCGGTCTCGATATCGACACCTTCGCGCCGCGCCTCAGCTTCTTCTTCGGCATCGGCATGAACTTCTTCGTCGAGGTGGCGAAGCTGCGCGCCGCGCGCACGCTGTGGCACAAGTACATGGCGCAGCTCGGCGCGAAGGACCCGCGGTCGATGATGCTGCGCACCCACTGCCAGACCTCGGGCGTCTCGCTCACGGAGCAGGACCCGCACAACAACATCGTCCGCACCACCATCGAGGCGCTTGCCGCGGTGCTCGGCGGCACCCAGTCGCTCCACACCAACTCTTTCGACGAAGCCATTGCACTGCCGACGGAATTTTCCGCCCGCATCGCCCGCAACACCCAGCTCATCCTCCAGCACGAGAGCCGCGTCACCGACGTGGTCGATCCCCTCGGCGGCTCCTACTACATCGAGGCGCTCACCGCCGATCTCGTCGAGCGCGCCAGCGCCTTGATTGCCAAGGTGGAAGCGCAGGGCGGCATGACCGCTGCCGTGCAGGCCGGCACCCCCAAGCTCGAGATCGAAAAGGCAGCTGCCCTGCGCCAGGCCCGCGTCGATCGCGGCGAGGACGTCATCGTCGGCGTCAACCGCTACCGGCTGGACAACGAAGAGCCGATCCCCATCCGCGAGATCGACAACAACAAGGTGCGCGACGAGCAGATCGCCCGCCTCGCGGACCTCCGCCGCACCCGCGACCCGGACGCTGTAGCTTCCGCCCTCAACGCCCTGCAGGAACAGGCGAAATCTGGCGGCAACCTTCTCGCCGCCAGCATCGAGGCGGCCCGCGTCCGCGCCACCTTGGGCGAGATCTCGGCCGCCCTC
>Ga0207868_1001490_pt1 | contig 16511 bp, 20 predicted proteins | sample Passage237B_FD_187370 | JGI IMG/M metagenome (GOLD analysis project Ga0207868, IMG submission 187370) | Cellulose adapted compost microbial communities from Newby Island Compost Facility, Milpitas, CA, USA - Passage2 37B (SPAdes) (version 3) ... | reverse complement strand
AGGGCGCGAAGCGCGCGGGCTCGCCGCCGATGATGGCGAGTGCCAGCGGGAGGCCGAGCCCGCCGGCGCGGGCCACCGATTGCGGCGTGCCGCCGACGGCGATCCAGACCGGCAACGGACGTTCCGGCCGCGGATAGACGCCGCGACCGGGAACGCCGGGCGTGTGCTTGGTACCCGGCCAGTCCAGCTTCCCGCCCTCGCGCAGCTTGAGCAGCAGCGCCAGCTTTTCAGCGAAGAGGTCGTCGTAATCGTCGAGGTCGTAGCCGAACAGCGGAAAGGATTCGATGAAGGAGCCGCGGCCCGCCATGATCTCCGCGCGGCCGCCGGAGAGCAGGTCGATGGTGGAAAATTGCTGCCAGACGCGGATCGGGTCATCCGATGACAGGACCGTGACGGCGCTGGTGAGCTTGATGTTCTTCGTGCGCGATGCCGCGGCAGCAAGCACGATCGGCGGCGCGGACACGGCATAGTCCGGCCGGTGGTGCTCGCCGAGGCCGAAAACGTCGAGCCCGACCTGGTCGGCCAGCTCGATCTCCTCGACGAGGTTGTTCAGGCGCTCGGCCGGGCCGACCTTGCGGCCGGTCTTGGGGTCGGTGCCGACATCGCCGAAGGTGTAGAGACCGAGTTCCATGCTGGCGTCCTTTCCATGGAGGAGGCCCTGCACATAGAGACGACGGCGGGCCAGCGCCAGTGCGGGATGGTGAACGGTGTTTCTTGCAACGCGGACTTCTGGCACCGGAGCTCGCGATCCGGGTTGGGCTCCCTTTTCCCTGCGGCCTCTCAGCCTGCGAGGTTGAGCGACCAGTAGCGGGCGCCGTTGCCGTCGGACGCGTATGCAAGACCAAAGCGCGTGAAGCGCGGATCGAGCATGTTCTTCCTGTGCGGCGGCGAGTTCATCCAGGTGGCGAACAGGCGGTCGAGGTCCATGCGGCCCCAGGCGAGGTTTTCGGCAGCGGGCGGCTCGATGCCGGCTTCACGCATGCGCGAGACGAAATCGCGGCCGCGCATTGCGGTGTGCTCCATCCGGCCGCTGACGGCCATGTAGCCTGCCTGGCGGATCGCCGCCCGCTCCAGGCGAGCATGAGGCGCAAGGGGCGCAAGGCCAGCGTCGCGGCGAAATGAGTCGAGGTAGCTGGCCGCGGCGGCCGAGGCGCCCGCACCTGCGACCGTCGGCAGGACCGATCGGCACGAAGCCAGCGCCGCAAGTCCCACAATGCCGCTACACAGAATGAAGTGTCGGCGCGCAGCGCTGAAGCAGATTTCAGGCATTTCCCCTCCGATGAACCGCCGTCCACGGGGATAAGGCGAAATCGGGCAAAAATGAGTTTCGGCGAGGCGCCGGCTGGCGTAGAAGGCTGCCCGGAAACAGACGACCATGCCGCACCTCACGACCATCGGCTTCGACGCGGACGACACGCTCTGGCAGAACGAGCAGTTCTTCCGGATGAGCGAGGCGCGCTTCGCGCAACTGCTGGCGGACCATGCCGATCCGGAGCATCTCGGCGCCAGGCTGCTGGAGGCAGAGAAGCGGAACCTTGCCCACTACGGTTTCGGCATCAAGGGCTTCACCCTGTCGATGGTCGAAACGGCGATCGAGGTGACGGAAGGCCGCGTGCCGGCGGCGACGATTGGCGCGATCCTCGACATCGGCCGCGAAATGCTCTCCCATCCGGTGGAGACGCTGGAGGGTGCGCGCGAAACGCTGGAGGAACTGGCCGAGACACACCGGCTGGTGCTGATCACCAAGGGCGACCTGTTCGACCAGGAGCGCAAGCTGGCAGCCTCCGGGCTGGGCGAACTGTTCGACGCGGTCGAGATCGTCAGCGACAAGGCAGCGGAAACCTATCGGCGCATCTTCGCCCGGCACGGCGACGGGCCGGAGCGGGCGATGATGGTCGGCAATTCGCTCAAATCGGACGTGGTGCCGGCGATCGAGGCCGGCGGCTGGGGCGTCTACGTGCCCCACGACCTGACCTGGGTGCTCGAGCATGTCGAACCGCCAGTGGGCAACGCGCGCTTCCGGGAAGCCCCGAAGCTGACGGAAGTTCCCGCAATAATCCGCGAGATCGGCTGAGCAGTCGCTCCCCGGGCAAGCGACGCGGCGCTTCGCGACCTACTCGTCCTCGTCGACGACGCGCAGCCTGAGCTGGCCGGAGCGCTGATCGGCGGCCCGCACCGCGCGCTCCTCATTCTCATCGGCCAGCGCCTCGACCTGTTGCTCGCCGAACTCCATCTGCTCGATGCGCTGACCGCGCTTGGTCACCTTCTCGGTCGAGGTGATGATCTGCTCGATGTCGCGATTGGCCTGCGTGAAGTGCTGCTGCAGCCGCCGCACCCGGTCGTCGAGCCGGTTGACATCGGCCATCAGCTTGACGACCTCGCCCTGGATCAGATGCGCCTGCTCGCGCATGCGCTGGTCCTTCAGCACGCCCTGGAGGACCTGGATCGACAGCATCAGCAACGAGGGCGAAACGATGACAATCTGCGACCGGTAGGCGCGCTGCACCAGCGCTTCGAAATTTTCCTGGATTTCGGCGAAGATCGATTCCGACGGCACGAACATGAATGCCGTTTCGAGCGTCTCGCCCGGGATGAGGTATTTCTCGGAAATCGCCCGGATGTGCACCTCGACGTCGCGGCGAAAAGCCTGTGCGGCATATTTGTGCGCCTCGGCGCCGCCCTCCGCTTCAGCGGCGCGGATGGCGTTCCATGCTTCGAGCGGAAACTTCGCGTCGATGACCAGAGCGGGCTGCCCGTTCGGCATACGGATCAGGCAGTCGGGGCGCGAGCCGTTGGACAGCGTGGCCTGGAACTCGTAGGCGCCGTGCGGCAAGCCGTCGGCGACGATTGCCTCCATACGGCTCTGGCCGAAGGCGCCGCGCGTCTGTTTGTTCGACAGGATGTGCTGGAGTTGCACCACCTGGCCCGCGAGCGACTGGATGTTGGACTGCGCGGTGTCGATGACGGCCAGCCGCTCCTGGAGCCTGGCGAGATTTTCGTGGGTGGCTTTGGTCTGTTCGCTGATCGACTGGCCCAGTCGCGAAGTCATGCCGTCGAGGCGTTCGCCGATCGCCTTGTTGAGTTCGGCCTGGCGGGTGGAAAAGACCTCCGCCAGCGTGCCGAGCCTGCCCTGCATCTCGGCCTGCGCCCTGGTGATCTCGGCCATGCGCGCCTCGGCCTCGCGGGCGCGTTCGGCCGCTTCGGCCGCCGCAGCGGCGCGTGCCGACGCGGCCTTCCAGATCGCAAGCGCCGCGACGAGCGCCATCAGGGCGAGAAGAATGCCGCTCGCCACAAGCAAATGGCCAAGCGTGACCGTGGTCGCGCCCCATTGCGCCAGAGGCGCCGAAATCAGGTCGGTTTGTGGTGTCATGGCCGGCAGCCTAGACGATTCGTCCGCGGCACATAAGACCAAAACGTGAACGTTCCTGCCTGTTCACGTTGACGCTCCAAGCATGAAACATTACCTCACGCGCATGACGATCCGCCCTCTGATCCTCCTTCCCGACCCGATCCTGCGCCAGGTCTCCAAGCCGGTGGAGCGGGTCGACGACGAGCTGCGCAAGCTGTCGGACGACATGCTGGCAACGATGTACGATGCGCCGGGGATCGGGCTGGCAGCGATCCAGATCGGGCTGCCGCTGCGCCTGCTGGTGATCGACCTCGCCAAATCCGACGAGAAGCCCGAGCCGCACGTCTTCATCAATCCAGAGATCGTGGCAAGAGGCGACGAGCCCAACGTCCACGAGGAAGGCTGTCTGTCGATCCCGGAATACTACGCGGAGGTCGAGCGGCCTGCGACGGTGACGGTCCGCTATGTCGATCTCGAGGGCAGGCAGCGGGAGATGCCGGCCGACGGGCTCATGGCGACCTGCCTGCAGCACGAAATCGACCATCTCAACGGCGTGCTGTTCATCGACCACATCTCCAAGCTCAAGCGCGACATGGTCGTGCGCAAGTTCCGCAAGCTCGCCCGCGAGCGGGAAAAGGCGGCGCCCAGCCGGATGGTGGGGTAGGATGCCATGACAGCGGCGATCGGTATCGTGCACCGCGCGACGCTGGCGACGCGAAATGCCCGCGGTATCGAGGGGTTCGGCCTGAAGGTCTTCGATCCGTTCGAACCCGGCACCTGAACGGCGCGGGCGTGACTGGCGGGCGAAGCTCGTCTAGAGGGTAGCCGTCCGAAACCGTCACCGGGCCGCCTCGCCTCATGCCGCTGCGCGTCATCTTCATGGGAACGCCGGAATTCGCCGCCACCACGCTCGCGGCGGTCGCCAGGGTCGGCCACGAGATCGCGGCGGTCTACACGCAGCCGCCGCGCCCGGCCGGCCGGCGCGGGCTGGAGCTGACGAAGTCTGCCGTTCACATCCTCGCCGAAGAGCTGGGGCTGGAGGTGCGCACGCCCGGGTCGCTCAAGGGCGAAGCGGAGCAGGCAGCGTTCCGGGCATTGCAGGCCGACGTCGCGGTGGTCGTCGCCTACGGGCTGCTGCTGCCGAAGCCGATCCTGGAAGGCACGCGGCTCGGCGCCTGGAACGGCCATGCCTCGCTGCTTCCGCGCTGGCGCGGGGCGGCCCCCATCCAGCGGGCGATCATGGCCGGGGACGCGGCGACGGGCATGTGCATCATGAAGATGGACGAGGGACTTGACACGGGCCCGGTGGCGCTGACGGAGCGCGTTCCGATCGGCCCGGAGATGACGGCGGGCGAACTGCACGACGCGCTGATGGAGGTCGGGGCGCGGCTGATGGTCGAGGCGCTGGCACGGCTCGAGCGCGGCACCCTGACACTCACGCCGCAGGGAGCGGTTGGCGCGACCTATGCAAGCAAGATCTCCAAGGAAGAAACCCGCGTGGACTGGAGCAAACGAGCTGCGCAAGTGCACAACCACATTCGCGGGCTGTCGCCCTCTCCCGGCGCCTGGTGCGAGATGCCCGTGGCCGGCAAGGCGGAACGCGTCAAGCTGCTGCGCTCAAGGATAGGCGAAGGCAATGGTGCTCCCGGCCAGGTTCTCGACGATGCGCTCACAATCGCCTGCGGAAGCGGCGCGATCCAGCTGGTCGAGCTGCAGCGGGCGGGCGGCAAGCCGCTCGGCGCTTGCGAGTTCATGCGCGGGCTGAAGGAGCTACCGGAGAAACTGCAATGATGCGGGGTCTCGTCATCCGACGGGCGGAAAGCGGGGATGCTCCCGAAATCAGGAAGGTCCTCGCTCTCGCGTTCGAAACCGCGGGCGAAGCAGACCTCGTCGAAGCGCTGCGCCGGCAGGGCGACAGGGTACTCGAACTCGTCGCCACCAACGAAGGCGAACTGGTCGGCGCGATATTCTTCTCTCGCCTGCGGATCATCAAGGATGAAGGTCAGTTCGCGGCCGTGGCGCTCGCGCCATTGGCGGTCGCGCCTGCCCACCAGCGCACGGGAATCGGCAGCGCGCTGGTCGAAAACGCGCATCGCATGCTCCGTGAGGCGGGCGAGACGCTGTCGGTCGTGCTCGGCGAACCGGCCTATTACGGCCGCTTCGGATACATGCATGAGCGCGCCGCAGGATTCGAGAGCCGGTATCAAGGCAAATATCTGCAGGCACTCGCTTGGGGCGAGGCACCCAAAACAGGCGAACTGCGCTATCCCGCCGCGTTTGCGGAACTCTGAGCGATGCCGCGCTACCGAATCCTCGTCGAGTATGACGGAACGCCCTATGCCGGCTGGCAGCGGCAGGCCGGGCAGCATTCCGTGCAGGCGGCGATCGAGCAGGCGATCCGCGCCTTTTGCGGGGAGGAGGTGACGATCCGCGGTGCGGGCCGCACCGATGCAGGCGTCCATGCGGCCGGACAGGTCGCCCATTTCGACCTGGCGCGGGACTGGCAGGCCGAGCGCGTGATGGGCGCGCTCAACGCACATCTCGCGATGGCCGGCGAGGCGGTCGCGGTGCTTGCCGCCGAGAAGGCGGCCGATACTTTCGACGCGCGCTTCTCGGCGCTGGCGCGTCACTATCTCTACCGGATCGTGAACCGCCGCGCACCGCTTGCCCTGGAGAAGAACCGTGCATGGCTGGTCGCTCGGTCGCTCGATGCGCAGGCCATGCACGAAGCGGCGCAGACACTCGTCGGCAGGCACGACTTCACCACCTTCCGCTCGGTCCAGTGCCAGGCCAAGAGCCCGGTCAAGACGCTCGACCGACTGGACGTGACCCGGGACGGGGACCTGATCGAAATCCGCGCCTCGGCCCGCTCGTTCCTGCACAACCAGGTGCGCTCAATGGTCGGCACGCTGGTGAAGGTCGGCGACGGAAGCTGGTCGGCGGGGGACGTGCGCGCCGCACTCGATGCGGCCAACCGTTCGGCATGCGGGCCGGTAGCGCCGCCGGAAGGGCTCTACCTGATGCGCGTGGATTACGCCGAAGGCGCCAAGCCGAACAGCGGCTGAAGCATGAGCAGCAAGGCCAGCGAGAAGCCGAACATGCCGGCGAACACCCATGTCGCGGTAGCGGCGCCCAAGCCGAGCGCGGCGTTGGTAAGCCGCCATGACAATGCCAGCGTGGCCAGGAAGATCACGATCGACAAGGCTGCGGTTGCTTCCTGCGCGCCGGGAATCACCAGGTCGATCACAGCCGGCGGCAGCATCATCCAGACGAACAGCGCCGAGCCCCAATTGCTCGCAACGACGTAGGGAACGAAGCGCTTGGCAATGCCGAGCGGTCGGGCGACGGCCGCCAGCGCCGCAATGGGCACCACCCAGGTGAGCAGGTCGATCATCGCCAGGCGAACCACCACCGACAAACGTTCGGAGAAAGCCTCACCGCCCAACTGGTTGGCGACCGACACCCAGCCCACCGTGAGCGCCGGCAAGGCCACGACAATGGCGAAAAAGGAATTCCAGAAGCCGTCTACGGAAAGGTCCAGGCGCCCGAGCCCATCCGGCCGGCCCATCATGAGCTGCCAGGCGCCGGTCAGGTATTGCTGGATTGCTTCGGCAGGCGGCATCGGCGCGGACTCAGGCGAACCAGTCCTCGAGGAACCGCTCGTAGATGGCGGTCAGCCTCTCCAGATCGGCAAGCGCCACGCGCTCGTCCACCATGTGCATGGTCTTGCCGACCAAGCCGAACTCCACGACCGGGCAGTAGTCCTTGATGAAGCGCGCATCCGACGTGCCGCCGGAGGTCGAGAGCACCGGGCGCCGGCCGGTGACGGACTCAATCGAGCCGGACAGCGTCTCGATCAGGCGGTCGTCGCGGGTGAGGAACACCGGGCTTGGCCGATCGCGCCAGGTGAGCTCGTAGTCGATCGGCGTATCCTTGCCCGGCCGCAGCCGCGTGCGGCCCGCTGCCTCGTCCAGCCTGTTGTGAATCTCGGCCCGGATGGTTTCGGACGTCCAGCTGTCATTGAAGCGGATGTTGAAGTTGGCGACGGCCCTTGCCGGGATCACGTTGGTCGCCGGGTTGCCAACGTCAATGGTCGTGACCTCGAGGTTGGTCGGCTGGAAATCGGCGGTGCCCTCGTCGAAGGGCGGATCGAGCAGGGCATCGACGAGGGTCACGATGCCGCGCACGGGATTGTCTGCAAGATGCGGGTAGGCCGCGTGCCCCTGGACGCCGTTAACGGTGACGATGCCGGAAAGCGAGCCGCGCCGCCCGATCTTGATCATGTCGCCAAGCCGCTCCGGGTTCGTCGGCTCGCCGACGATTGAGGCATCCCATGTCTCGCCCCTGGCGACCGCCCAGTCGAGCAGCTTGACGGTGCCGTTGATCGAAGGCCCCTCCTCGTCGCCGGTGATCAGCAACGAGACGGAGCCCTTCGGGACTCCATGCTTTTCGACATGGCGGGCAACGGCGGCGACGAAGCAGGCGATGCCGCCCTTCATGTCGACCGCACCGCGGCCATACATCTCGCCGTTTGCGACATGCGCCGAGAACGGTGGATAGCGCCATGACGCCTCGTCGCCCGGCGGCACCACGTCCGTGTGGCCGGCAAACATCAGGTGCGGACCGTTGCCCGAAAGCCTCGCATAGAGGTTCTCGACGTCGGGCGTACCGGCCTCGCTGAACACCGGCCGCTCGACCGAAAAGCCCAGCGGCTTCAGCATTGCTTCCAGCGCAGCCAGTGCCCCACCGTCGGCCGGAGTGACGGACGGGCAGCGGATCAGCGTGGCGAGGTTCGCGGCGGGGTCAGTAGGCAGACTCATGGCCGGCAGGGATAGTCGAAAGCCGGGAGACTGTCACGGCACCCATACCGGGAACGATTTTGCCCAGACCGATCTCGGCTAGGTTGGCGAATCCGGTCGCGAGCCGTAACGGTTCGGTCCGTTCGTGCCGGGGATGAAGCAGAGCACGAGGTAGAACAGGAAGTCGCCGACCAGCATCAGCAGCGACCACCAGCCGCTCTGGTTCATGTCGTGCAGCCGTTTCACCGACAGCGCGATGTGCGAGATCAGCGTGACGCCGATCACCAGCAGGAACATGCCGCCCCAGTAGGCCTCGACGCTCTCGTCGCCGCCGGCCTGCACGATCCGGTAGATCGGGAAGACGCGCGCCATGTACAGCAGCAGTCCGGCAAGGGCATAGGCCGCGCGGCTGGCGCGGCCCGAAAACCCGAAGAAAAGCCAGACATACTGATTAGCCAAGCGGATCCGGTCCGAATCGGTTCTCGCCCCGCGTGCCCGGAAGAATGCCGCATTCCACCAGCCACCAGATGGGGCCGATGATGGGGACGAGGATGATCAGCGTCCACCAACCGGACTTGTCGCGGTCGTGCCAGCGCTTCGCATAGAGCGCGAAGACGCAATAGAGCATGGCGATCGTGTAGATGATGTAGATGTAGCCGTAGGGCAAACCTTCGATCGTGGTGCCGAGCAGGTTGTCGATAATCGTCGCAAGAATCGCGCCAGCAATGAACACAGCGATCCCGGCCCAGAACTTGGCCCTGTTGATCCGCCCCTCATAGCTGGTGAACAGATATTTCCAGTCCATCCTGTGCCCCCTCCCGCAAGAGCCGAGTCAGGCCGACAACCGCGCCGACCCTGGGGGAAGGTGCGTCGTATCGCCCCAAAGATCAATCGCGCAAAAGCTCGTTGATCGAGGTTTTCGACCGGGTTCTTTCATCGACGCGTTTGACGATGACGGCGCAGTAGAGGCCCGGGGCGGGCTCGCCATTGGCCATCGGCCTGCCCGGCATGGTGCCGGCGACAACCACGGAATAGGGCGGCACCTCTCCGTAGAAGACCTCACCGGTCGCGCGATCGACGATCTTGGTAGACTTGCCGATGAAGACGCCCATGCCGAGGACCGAGCCCTCGCGCACGATGCAGCCTTCGACGACTTCGGAGCGGGCGCCGATGAAGCAATTGTCCTCGATGATCGTGGGACCGGCCTGCATCGGCTCCAGCACACCGCCGATGCCGACGCCGCCCGAGAGATGGACGTTCTTGCCGATCTGCGCGCAGGAGCCCACGGTGGCCCAGGTATCCACCATGGTGCCTTCGTCGACGTATGCGCCGAGATTGACGAAGGAGGGCATCAGCACGACGTTGGGCGCGATGTAGGCGGAGCGGCGCACGATCGCACCCGGCACGGCGCGGAAGCCGGCCCGCTCGAAATCGACCGCGCCCCAGCGGTCGAACTTGGACGGCACCTTGTCCCACCAGGACGCATCGCCCGGTCCTCCCCGAATGATCTCCATCGGGTTCAGCCGGAACGACAGAAGTACCGCCTTCTTGAGCCACTGGTTGACCGTCCAGTTGCCGTCCGCGCCGCGCTCGGCAACGCGCGCCTCGCCGCGGTCGAGCAGCAGCAGCGCCTCCTCAACGGCGTCGCGGACCTCACCGCGGGTGGCCGTGCCTATGCCGTCGCGCCGCTCGAATGCCTCGTCAATCGTCCGTTCCAGGGCCGCGAAATCGGCTTTGGCCATCGAAAGCTCCGCTACACGCGCTATTAAGGGGAATTCAGTACGGTCGAGGGCCTTACCGGCCCGAAGCCGCGCGGAAACTATGCCAAGCGTCCCGGAGGGTCAATCGCGCCAGCGTCAGGGGACGGCGCAAACGGGAAGGCTGGGGAGCCGAGATATGAAATCCGCCGAGGAGAACGGCTGGACGCCGCTTCCGCATTCGGACGAGGACCTGCAGCGCTCGCGCAGCGTGCCCGACACGCCGCAGACGCGGGCACCCACCTACCGGCTCGCCTATTCCGACGAGGAGTTCATGACTCGACGCGAGTTGCGGCCGGTCCGGTTGCAGCTCGAACTGATGAAGGCCGACATGGCGTTGACCGAGCGCGGCATCCGCTCGACGGTCATCATCTTCGGTGGCGCGCGCATCCCCGAGCCGGGCGGCGAGGCGTGGGCAGCCAAGAACGAGACGCAGCGCAAGAACCTGCTGGCCAACAGCCACTACTATACGGAAGCGCGCGAATTTGCGCGGCTCTGCTCGCAGCATTCGGCGCAGTCGTACTATCGCGAGTTCGTGGTGGTGACCGGCGGCGGCCCGGGCGTGATGGAAGCAGGAAACCGCGGCGCGGCCGACTGCGGCGCGCCGTCGATCGGCTTCAACATCGTGCTGCCGCACGAGCAGGCGCCGAACCGGTTCGTGACGCCCGAGCTGTGCTTCAACTTCCACTATTTCGCGATCCGCAAGATGCACTTCATCATGCGTGCGAAGGCCGTGGCAGTGTTTCCGGGCGGGTTCGGCACCATGGACGAACTGTTCGAGACGCTGACGCTGATCCAGACCGGACGCATGGAGCGCGTGCCGGTGCTGCTGTTCGGCAGAGAGTTCTGGGAGCGCGCGATCGATATCGAATTCCTCGCCGAGCAAGGTACGATTTCGCCCGGCGACGAAAAGCTGATCACTCCGGTGGAAAACGCACGGGAAGCGTGGGACGTGATCCGGAACTTCTACGAAATGCCCTGACAAGGCCGGCGGGCCTGCCGCGCTCAGCGCACAGTGAACTCCTGCTTCTCGATGGCGAGCCGGACGGTCCAGCCCTTGCCCGGCTCGCCCTCCATCTCGTGGAACTTCAGGTCGGCCCCGATGTCGGTCATCACCAGTCCCTGCGGGTCGCCGGGGATGCTCCATGAATGCGTTTCGGGATGGAATTCGAGCATCCGGTCGAAACGCCCGTCATCGCCGGCGACGAAAGCCTTCATCAGGCCGACGGTTCCTTGGCGGACCTGGTCCAGCTCGATCCAGTAGAGCGCGGGCTTGCCGAGGAGATCGAGCTCGACACCGATCTCGAGGAAGTTCGCCTTATGGCGGATGAACCACACATCGAGGGAGACGCGGCGTGTTGCGACCTGGGCGTCGAGATCGAGGACAACCTTGCCTTCGGAGTCGGTGACGAGCTTGTGGCCGGCCTCCGGCAACCGCGCCTCCGGCATGCTGCCGACCACGATTCTGACGGGCTGGTTCGCATAGGCCGAGCCGTCCTGGCGAACGAACGTCGCCTCGATGTGCAGGGGGTCTGCCGCGGCTTGCGCGGCGGCGCCGAACAGGATCGTCAGCAGCCCGGCCATGATCCTCGCCTTCGCAGCCACTGGTTCAAACATCATGGCCTTCCCACCGCTCGAGAACGACACCCGGGATCCTTTCCAGCGCCTCGACCGCCGCGGCAACGCCCGGCGAATCTGTCACGTCGGAAACATGCCAGTCGCCGACATGAAGCGCCGACTGGCCCGCTCCCCTGGCCGGCAGCGTATGCCACCAGGCAATCTTCCGTTTCGCGCCCTCGTCCCAGATGATGCTGTCCCACAGGGTCGAAAGGCAGTGAACCTTCAGCCGGCGATTCGACCACAGGGCGAAGCAGCGCTTGTCGAGGCGTCGGGCGACGGCCGGCGGCGTGAGCAGGATGTCGGGCGAATGGAGAGCAAGCCAGGATTCGCGCCTGCTGCCTTTGCCTACACCCTGCGGATGCAGATCGAGGGCCAGATTGAACACCGTGAACGGTTCGGCCTCCTTTGCCGCGACCGCGAGGCTCGCACAGGCCGCCCGCCGCTCCGCCATGAAGGGCTCGGCCGCCTTCTCCACCGACCACGAGAGCCACATCATGCCCGCAGACAACCCTTCGGGGACCTCGCGCAAGGCGGCGTACACGGAAACGCCAACGGCGACATCGCCGCGATCCCAGTTCGTATAGTGTCGGACGGAATTGGGGCCCACTGCGTCAGCCTGGATGGATAGCTGATCCGGCGGGCCAAGGTGACCTTCGATCTGCCGCGCCCAGAAAGCCGGGTCGTCCACTTCGTCATCCAGGGGTGCCAGCTCCCAGGTGGTGCCGGTCACGGGCCGCGAGGCGCCGTTGCCGGAGAGCTCCGCTGCCAGCGTCCGAAAGCCCAGGCCCTCATGGCAGGCAGCACGGAGCGCGTGATACCCGATTGCCGGCAGGGAGCTCGCGTCGACGCCGACAAGCGCTGCGGCTCGCTCCATGGTCGTGCCCCACGGAATGAGCCGCCCGTCGATGCGAAAGCCTTTCTCGATGTCGTGCATGGCCCCACCGCCGGTCGATACGATCTTACTTTAGGTTAGGGCCGGCCCTGTCGTGAAGTGCCTGCCGCTCTGTTGCGCGTCGAGCGCAGGTCGTCGTCAGGACCGAGGCCTGACCGCATGCGGTGGCTCAAGCGGCCTCGCGGGGAGCGATCGTGCCGAGGAAAGCGGCAAGGTCGTCGGTAACGAAATCGACCGCATCATCGAAACCCGGGTCGCGCTCCCAGATCTCCGAGAAGGTCGGCTCGAAATTGTTGGGAACGATCAGTACCGTGGTCATGCCGAGCGCCTTGGGCACGACGAGGTTGCGCGCGAGGTCCTCGAACATCACCGCATTGTTCCCGGCGACACGATGCAGCGCCAGGAACTTGTCGTAGGTCTGCTGCGCCGGCTTGGGCTGCAGGTCGGCGGCCATGATGTCGAAGATGTCGTCGAACTGGTCGAGGATGCCGAGTTGGCGGGCGGTGCGCTCGGCGTGGCGCCGGTCGCCATTGGTGAAGATGAACTTGCGCCCCGGCAACTGCCGGATCGCGTCGCCCAGCCTGGGATCCGGCTCGAGCCAGGAATAGTCGATATCGTGGACCTTCTGCAGGAAATCGTCAGGGTCGATCCCGTGCAGCTCCATCAGCCCGTTCAGCGTGGTGCCGTATTCGAGATAGAGCTTCTTTTGCAACGCGCGGGCCTCCTCGCGCGGCAGCGTGAGCAGCTCGGCGATGTAGGACGTGATGCGCACGTCGATCTGCGCGAACAAGTTCGAACGGTGTGGATAGAGCGTGTTGTCGAGGTCGAACACCCAGTCGGTGACATGGGCGAAGCGCTGCGGGTCGGGCTGATTGGTCATGGCCTCTTATGGCATGAAATCTGGCCGGTGATTCAAGTTTTACGGAGCCGCTAAACCAAGACGCAACCGTTGCCGACCATGTTCGCGCCGCGATGGGGAGCATCCAAATCAAGCGCGCGGCGGTCCGCGCCAGCATGGTCACCGGCCTTTCGATCATTGTCTCCGTGGCAATCGGGGCGATCGTCCTGGGTGGCCCCTCCATCCTGCCGACCGGCACCGGACTGGTGATGTGCGTGGTCTGCCCGCTGCTGATCGCCTGGCCATCCAGCGCCTTCATGTTCTGGCAGAAGGAAAAGCTGCGCGCCGCCCTCGAACAGCTGTCGGCCGCGCACCGGGAACTCGCCGAGGCGCACCGGCGACTTGCCGAGAAGGCGAGGCGCGACGACATGACCGGCCTGCTCAACCGCGAAGCCTTCTTCGCGGCCGTCGAGACGGCGCGGATCGAAGCAGACAAGGGCACGCTGCTGATCATCGACGCGGACAACTTCAAGCAGATCAACGACAATCACGGGCACCTCGCCGGCGACAGCGCGCTGCTGGAAATCAGCGCCGCGATCCAGCGCGCGGTCCGCAACGGCGACATCGTCGGCCGCATTGGCGGCGAGGAGTTCGCCGTGTTTCTGGTCGGAGCCGACCCCGTCGAATCGCTGCGCGTCGCGGAACGCGTGCGGGCCGAGGTCGCGGGCATCACATTCAGACAGGCCGGGGCGCGGATTCCGCTCAGTGTCAGCGTCGGCGGGGCGATGCACGGCCGGTCGTGCAGCCTCTCCGACCTGCTGCGTGAAGCCGACCGGCAGCTCTACGAGGCCAAACGCCGCGGCCGCAACAGGGTGATCTGCACCGGAATGCCAGCAGCGGCCTGAGCCGCGCGACATGAACACGCCGGTGGCCGACAGCGCGCTCCGGGGGGCGCCAGTCGGCGATGGGAGCCGCCGCCGGTTCCGGCCGAGGCCTGACGCGACACCCTCCTGACATTGCCGCGGGCAGAGGAGAGGTCTAAACAGCCCCCTCGCCCCCCACGTTCTTTCCGGCAGGCATGGAACTCTGGATCCCGATCACCGTCGGCGCGGCCTTCCTGCAGAACCTGCGCTCGGCCGCGCAGAAACACCTGAAATCCGTCATGGGCACGACGGGCGCGACCTTCGTGCGGTTCGGGTTCGGCTTTCCGTTCGTGCTGCTGCTGGTCTGGCTTCTGCACACGGTGGCCGGCTATCCGGTGCCGGCGCCAAACGCCCGCTTCCTGTTCTGGGCAACCGTCGGAGGGCTCAGCCAGATCGGGGCAACCTTCCTGCTCATCCACCTGTTCTCGTTTCGCAATTTCGCCGTCGGCACCGCCTATTCGCGCACCGAGCCCGCCCAGGCGGCGGTGTTCGGGATGCTGCTGCTCGGCGAACGAGTGACGCCCGGCACGATCCTGGCCATCGCGATCAGCGTATTCGGCGTGATGCTGATCTCGGTGGCGCATGCGCCGAAGAACTGGAAGAGCCTGTTCACCTCGGTGCTGTCGCCCACGGCCCTGATCGGGCTTGCGTCCGGCACGCTGTTCGGTATCGCGGCGGTCGCCTACCGGGCAGCCTCGCTGTCGCTCGGCGGGCCGAACTACATCATGCAGGCGGCGACGACGCTGGCCTGGGTGATCTGCTTCCAGACCATCATCATGTTCGCTTGGATGGCGTGGCGCGAGCGGGCCGAGATCGGCCGCATCGCCCGGGCGTGGAAGCCCTCGCTGTTCACGGGGTTCGTCGGTGCCAGCGCCTCCTTCGGCTGGTTCGCGGCGATGACCCTGCAGCAGGCGGCGGTGGTGAAGGCGCTCGCCCAGATCGAGCTCCTGTTCACCTTCGCCGCCGCAATCCTGTTCTTCCGCGAGAAGATCACCTCCATCGAGACGCTCGGCTGCGTGCTGATCGCGCTCGGCATCGTCGTGCTGGTGCTTGTCGGGTAAAGGGCGTCAGCCGGCGGGAGCGCCGAGCGGATCGAGGTCGATCCGATACGCATAGAAGCGCCTTGCCGCCCGGATGCCGAGCGGAAGCACGAAGGGCAGGACGAGATTGCGGATCATCAGCGCCAGGCGGCTGTTTGCGCGCTTCTGCGCGCCGTTGCGCGCCGTCTGCTTCACGACCTCGGTGACGCGCCCGCGGCGCAGCCGCTCATAGCGCGCAAACGCCGTTCCGTTGGCCGCCTCCGCCTCGATGCAAGCCGCCAGCACGATCGCATCCTCGATGGCGATCGAGGCCCCCTGCCCGGCATGCGGGCCGACGGCATGCGCCGCGTCGCCCACCAGCACGACATTGCCGCGATGCCAGACTGGCAGCGCCGGCATGTCGAAGATCGGGTAGTCGCGGTCGATGCCCTCGACGCCGGCAAGGATTTCGCGGTTTTCCCGAGGGTCGTCGCGATGCAGCCGGCGCAGCAGCGCGGCATATGCCCGGGGGTCGGCGGGCGCCGGCGCGCTCGGGTCCTGCGGATAGGAATCGAACCAGTAGACCGGCTCGCCCGGCGCCTTGATGTAGCCGAAGAACGCCTCGCGGCCGAAAGTCATGCGCATCGTCCCGTCGGTCGGGGCGAGTTCCGGAACCTCGACGAAGCCGCCGGTGCCAATCAGCCCGGTGAAATGCGGCTCGGGATAGTCCGGGAAAGCAATCCGCCTCACGGTCGAGCGCAGGCCGTCGCAGGCGGCAAGCAGGTCGAAGCCCATCCACGTACCGCCGGCCGTCTCGACGGAAACGCCCGTCGGGGCGTCAGTCACGCCTACGATCCTGCTACCGAAATGCAGCGTAACGCCGGCTTCCTCGGCATGGCGGATGAGGATGTCTGCCAGGGTACCGCGGCGGATGGTGACGCTGTGCGCCCCGAACGCTTCGGCATGATCCGACTGGTCCATCAGGGCGAGGCGCCGGCCGCGCTCATCGAGGATCTCGATCGCGGTCGTGGCGATGCCCGCTTCCGCAACCTCGCCGTCGGCGCCGATCAGCCGCAGCGCGTTCATGCCGTTGGGCGCCAGCGTGAGGAAGACGCCTTCGGCGAGGCCCGCGTGATCGCGCGCCTCGAACACGGTGACGCCGTGCCCAGACTGGCGCAGCCGGATGGCCAGCGCCAGGCCGGCCACCCCGGCGCCGGCGATCGCGATCGAACGGTGGTTTCCGATGCCCATCGTCTCTGCCCCCTAGACTCCAAGGATGGCGAAGCGCACCAAGAGGGCACACACGCCGATGCA